>Ga0065711_1041831_pt1 | contig 15849 bp, 19 predicted proteins | sample Hoacrofraction12_FD_59098 | JGI IMG/M metagenome (GOLD analysis project Ga0065711, IMG submission 59098) | Hoatzin crop microbial communities from Cojedes, Venezuela - Epithelial fraction 12 v2 (version 2) | ecosystem: Host-associated > Birds > Digestive system > Esophagus > Crop | place...
CAAGCTGCAGCCGAGCAGCAGCCGCAGCCGCAGCCGCAGCCGAACCGCAGCCACAGCCGAGCCGCAGCCGAGCCGCAGCCGCAGCCGAGCCGCAGCCGAGCCGCAGCAGGAGCCATGGCTCTCTGTGCCGCCCGAAATCAGGGCTGGCCTCGGCCGGGAGAGAGCTGCTCGCAGGTCGCCGCGGTTCTGCGGTGCTGGGGCCGTGCCTGCCCTGCCAAAAGCACGGACGAGCTACCCCCGCTATGAATTCTCAGTCTCAGTGAAAAAATCTCCCCTTCAAACTCTTTGCGGGCTCCGGAGGGGAGCACCTGGGCTGGGACCTGCCGTCGCAGGAGGTAACCACACACTGCGGCCAGATGTGAATCTGCTCTAATTATCTCCGGCTCATTAACACTAGGGGAAAGGCAGGGAGGTTTCTCTGGTGAATGGGCTGCATAGGGAGCTTGCTGCAAGGCTTTGCCTCCCTGGACATCCCTCCTCCTCCCTGAGTTGTGTCTCTCCGGGCATCTCTGCCCGCGGGGCTCTCCTCTGCCCCCAGGGCTCTCCTCCTCGGCAGCAGCTCGTTTGCTGTGGAGGTGAGGACCAGGACCAGGAGGGATGGGCGAGCAGGACAGCCCGCCCGTGGGACACGCGTGGGACCGGCGCGATGGCAGGGCAGCAGGGGATGGGCAGGACGCGGTACCCGCGCATCCTCTGTGTCCCGCAGGCACGGTGATGCTGCAGCAGGACAAGCCCCCAGGCCACCCCTGTGCTGGAGCCTGTGTGACCCTCATGTGCAGTCTCAGGGGCTGGAGACTCCCCAGCACTCCAGCAACCCCACCCAGCCCCGAGACGTGTCCCAGGCCCTCCCCTGCGAGAGGCACCAGCCTGAGAGCAGGGGGCTGGGACCCCCGTGGCGGGGCCTCGGGTGGGGGGTCACCAGGTCCAGGTGTGCCCTCACAGCTCACCCCAGTCCCTCCTGGGCACAGTTATTTACTGTAGGGTTTATACTTTCTTCTTCTTTCTTTTTATACTTTCTTCTTCTTTCTTTTCTTTCTCTTTCTTTCCTTCCACTGGTGCGAAGAGCCTGACAATAGCCATGCTTCCCATCCCAGGCAGTGGTGTAAAACCAGGCTAACACAGCCACGCCGTGGAACAGCAGCCACCTCGTTTGCTCTGAGATCAAATTCATTAAGGCATTAGTCTCCTTCTCTCCCTCTTCCCGCTCTCTCCCCCCAGCACAGAAAGCAGAGGCTTTCACGCAGCCGTGGCTGCTGCTCTGCTCTGAGCAGAAAGCAGGGGACGAACGTCAAGGTGATGGGGCTGTGGCTGGAGCAAGGGGCAGCCAGTGCCAGGGGCTCAGCAGCAGCCCCCGCGGGCACCCTCGGCCACGGGAAAACCCAGCCCCGTCGCTGGCACCCGCACGGTGCCCCACGGGCACAGCCTGCGCTGCTTGTCTGCACCCCGAGGAACCACCCCAGCCTGTCCCCAGTAACCACCCCAGCCTGTCCCCAGTAACCACCCCAGCCTGTCCCCAGTAACCACCCCAGCCGAACCCTGAGCTGCCACCCCAGCCCAGCCCCGACGGGGCCGCTTGCCGGGGCAGCTCGGCTCTCGGGAAGAGCCAGGAATCTGCCCAGAGTTTGCCCTGCACGTGGGCGCAGCTTCAGAGAAACGAACCACGCGTGGGGCGGCTGGCTGGAGCCGCACGAGGGGCTCAGGGGCAGGAGGGAGCAGGAAAGGGCACGGGGAATCGGGGCACCTGAAGTCCCTGTGGCGGGACTGCTAACGGCAGCACAGCGAAGGGCGTGAGGGAGGACGAAACACCTTAACGTCACGGGACCCTCAGGCTGGGCAGAGGCGGGGTCCCGCTGGACCCTCCAACGGACGGAAGAGGATGCAAAGGAAACTTGCTGTGTGCTCCGATCGCAGGTCGTTACAGACCAGTGGGATCCTTTATAAATAATGAACCAATATTGATTGCCTTTGCCAGTAAACACAGTGACCTTTATTAAAAATACACGAAAAACGCACTTAGAGGAACTTGCTGACTTCTTGCTACAGACAGATTTATACAAAAAGCTGATTTGTCCCGCAACAGCCAGAAATGTGGCAAATGAGGCAGGCAAGGGGAGCAAGCTGCCGGCATAGCGGGTGCTGCACGCCACTGTCCGCTGCCTGCTGCCTGCTGCCTGCATCCCACTGCCCACTGCCCACTGCCCACTGCCTGCATCCCACTGCCTGCATCCCACTGCCCACTGCCCGCTGCCTGCATCCCACTGCCTGCATCCCACTGCCCGCTGCCCACTGCCTGCTGCCTGCTGCCTGCATCCCACTGCCTGCATCCCACTGCCCACTGCCCGCTGCCTCCATCCCACTGCCTACATCCCACTGCCCGCTGCCCACTGTCTGCTGCCTGCTGCCTGCATCCCGCTGCCTGCATCCCACTGCCTGCTGCCTGCTGCCTGCATCCCACTGCCTGCATCCCACTGCCTGCTTCCCACTGCCCACTGCCTGCATCCCACTGCCTGCATCCCACTGCCCACTGCCCACTGCCAGCTGCCCACTTCTGCCCTGCAGCTCCACTCCATCACCCAGCAGAGCTGCCCGCGTGGGAACCCACTGCCATCCCTTTGGGTGCCCCAGGGGAGAGGGCACAGGTCTCTGCCCCACGGAAAGCTGCAGGAGACGACAGACTGGGCCCTGCTGCAGTTACTGGGGACAGGAGAGAGCTTGGCAGAGGAGGGTGAGGTGAGACGTGAAACTCCACTTCAGGGCGTATCGCACAATAGCCCACTCGGGCACTTCTGATGTGGGGTTTGGAGCTGGCCCTGGGACTCTGCAATTTGCTCCGAATCGCCCGCTCCGCGCCCGGCACTGGGCTCGCCAGACGCCGAGAGCTGGACACGGCTCCCTCGGCCGGGGGCGGTGGAAGTGGCTCACGGCACTGCGTAAATCTGGGAAGCTGCCTCGGAGCTGCCCTCCGTTTGTCTGCTCTCCTGGGGGCTTGCAACAATTAATTATCTGCTATACAATAGAAAGATCATTCCTCCTGGCCAAGGTTAAACATCCCAGCGCTGCAAAATAGCATGCGTGTTAGCTCAAAATAAATCTCGCTTACTCCCTAGGCAATGCTGCTGCTTCTGATTCTTTGGCCCTAGATTAGAGGAATGGGCAAGAGCGCGGCTCCAGACCCTGGGAGGGGGCTGAGGAGCTCCTCGCCCCTCGGCCACCACTCCAGCTGTGAGTTACCGCTCCGGCCCTTCCTGACACCGAGTTGCTCGTGACCCCACAGCAGTTTTTGCCCGTGTGTGACTCGGTCTGCAGCCGTTCAGAAGTCCTGGGGCCGGGCAGTGTGGCCAGGGATGCGGGTGCTGCTGCTGGGCAGATGCTGGGAAGATGCCGGCATGGAGGAGAAGGGGCTGGTGGGGCCCCGGATGGCTTGGGCTGTCCTTCGTCGGCAGGGGAGCGATCCTGGCACCGGGGTGAAGTAAGCCTTTGAGGTCTAGAGACTACACGAAGAAAAACAAGTAGAAAGGGCACTAGAGACTCAGATCCTCAGACTTAACAGCATCTGGTTCTCTTCCCGAAGGAGAGGGGGAACCAGGCGTGTTTGCTGTCTACGAGAGGGTACATCCCGCTTGCTCTCTCGCTGGGTAATTGCCTGCGTATGCAAAGTGACTGGGAGATAGTTCTCTCTCCCAGAGTCCTTTACACACAGCACTTTTCCACATGGGAGTGTGCCCGTGTGTGCACAAGCACAGGCATCTCCACGAATGAAAGCGTTCTGAGCAAACCGTCCGTTCCAAGCAGTGCACGTGGGGTGCGGCGCAGAGGCAGGGAAAGGCCATCCCCGTTCGGACGCGGGGAGCTCGCTGCAGGACTGGCTCTGGGCTCTCACCAGTCGCACCAGGGACACAAACCAGCCTCCACCAGCCCTTCCCACCCTGCCACACAAGGGACTGCAGCCCCTGCCAGCCGAGGGTGGGGAGCCACCGGGACCTCGCTGCCCATGCTGAGCACCCGGCTCGGGCTCTCACGGGATGGGGGTGTGGGCTGCTGCCCCACGCTGCTCATGCCTTCCCACCCCAAAAGCCAACAAGCCGGGCTCTGTCCTCATGGTGGAGAAGCCAGTTCCATTAACTCCCTCTGGACACGACCAGGCAGCCTTTTTGGGTGCTCTTCCACTGGGGCGTCTCCTGGGCACCCCGTGTCCAGGCACGTGGGCTGCCCCAGGGCCCAGCAAGGGCAGGAGAAAGCCTCTCCCCGTCCCGTCTGGTCTCAGTGAGGACCTGCAAAGCGTGAAGGCTGCTCTGGCACAGGTTGCTGGTGCGGTCTGGGCTGCTCCAGAGGATGCACGATGCTAAAAAGCCGGCGTGGACCAGGGCCAAGTGAACAAAGGTTTTATTAATTGGAGTGCATGTGGGTAAGTAGCATTGATCACTAAAGCCAAAGGAAGTACATTACTTACGGCTTTAGAACAAATGCTGCTGGAGCAAATGTGTCTGGCTGCTTAATTGATTTGGGGTTTTATTTTATTTATTTTTTCCCTCCACTGTATTTGGAGAAGCACGGCTAGGTGCTGAGCCTCAAGCACCTGCACAGTGTGCCTTCGAGGTTTCTCGTATCAAAGCATCCCATTTCACATTCTCATTTCCACCTCCCTTATCACCCCTTAGCTCCCAGGAAGGGATGTGCAAGCAAAAGCCAGTGTGGTATCATGTGCTGGCCCCAGACAAAATGTCTGCTAGACTCACTCGGAAGGGCAGCAGGTCCTCCACACGCCCCACACCTTCCACACATTCCAGCTGAGCTGAGGCACAGGGCAGAGCAGCCTTCCCCAGCATCACCCTCTTGACCACCACTGTTTTATAATTAATGTCAGCACTGCCCAAAGAACACGGCATCACAAGAGCTACGTGCCGGAGCGTGCTCCGAGGCCAGGCTGCCCTGAGTCCTGGTGTCCAGCCTGGTCATGGTGGTCGGCTGTGTTTTCCCCGGGAGGCTGGAGTGGAGGAGCTTTTCCCCAAGCTCTCAGCCGTCCATCACCCTGACGAGCCCCGCAGCATCCTCCATTACTGCCATGCACAAGGGACCACTCCAGACCGTGCTCGTAACCCGGTCCCGCAGTCCCGTCAGCACCAAAACCCATTGCACAGCCAATAAATAATTCACTGCAGCGAGCTGGCTCTGCTCGCTGCCTCTGCCTACAGCCACAGCCCGGGGTGCCAGGAGAGCCCTGGAAGGGCAGAAGCACCCTCGCACGCTGCCATGGACGGGACCGCGCTCCTCCGCTGCCTCGTCACCCTGCCCTGCCGCTCCTGCTGCCTTCCCTGCCCGGACCGCTCGCTCTCCCTGCCCAACCCTGCCTGCTCTGCCCGCAGCCGGAGCAGCAGCCGCGGGATGTCTGCTCCCCGCGCGTGGCTCGTGCTGTTGCCCTGGAGAAGGCGGTTAGCCCGCTGCGTCAGGATGTTACTGCACCAGACCAAAAAGGTCAGGGGCTGCAGCAGCTTGTCTCACAGTCTGCTGCAGCACTGCCTGACCCAGGCTGCCCTCGGGAGAGCCCTGTGCTCAGCAAGATGCTGAAAACACAGGATTGGAGAGGGGCTGTGCTTCCCACCTCACACTCCAGGTAGCCTTCAACTAGCTCCTTAGTCTGGTCACTAGAACCAAGCTTTAGCTAAAGGCCAGTGTTGACTCCAGGTCTAAACTGGGTTTCTTTCCCTACACGCACCCCTGCACTGATGAGGGTCAGAAGCTGGAAGGTTTCTAACCAGCTGGTCGGTGCCTTGGGACAGCTTCCCCCGAGAGGCAGCGAGCATACGAAATCCTGAAGTGGATCTAATATGAAATTTAATTAATTTATAAATGGAAACACATGGTACCGCAGCCTGAGGGAGCAGAGGTCTGCAGCTGATCCAGGCCACCGCTCCGGCCCTGGAGCATCCTCGGGAGGTCCCAGCATCCCGCCTCGGGGTCGGGACTGGGGAGCGGGGACCCGGCCCACAAACAGACCTGTAAGTTTCCCTCACCTTTTTTTTAATTCTTTTTTCTAGACATCAGAGAAAAGAAGCTTTTAAGGGATCGTGGCTTTTTTCATATATACAAATACAAAATGAGAGGTAGATAGGCACGTGGTTTTAACGATCAATCATTCATTTGGTTTGCACTTGATTTTCTGCTCAAAACACTAAGGAGAGGTGGTCCTGATAAACGCCTAACAAAATGATCAGTCTGTTCCCACAAGAGCTCAGGCGTTTGGGAAGCTGTGGATACGCAGGGCTGTGTTTGCCTCCTCCCCTCTGTGACCTGCACTGCACTGGGATTTCAAATCTGGAGGACGGAGGGACAATATTTGCATTTTGAGAAAATTTCCCAACTTCACAGGCTGATTGTCCTCAACTTCCTGCAGAAGTCTCTTGACAGAATGGCACTAATGGAAGAAAAAACAACCTTTTTCTCTAGAACCCTTGAAATGTTCCATTTTGGAGCAGCCAAAGCAGATTCTGAAAGAAAACAGACTCTCCAATCACAGCCCAGGCAGGAAGGCTGGCAACAAGCGGATGCGAGCATGAAATGTGATGTGCAGCGGGATGAGATAAACTCCCTATCTTGTTTTGGCCCATTACGGCGTATTATTCATCAAAACACTTTGTTGAAATCAGCTAGCTCCGGGTTTTGTTAATTTTCTCTGTTTCAAAAAAATCAGACTTTGGGGGAAAAAAAGTGCCAAGAATAGATGTTTAAGTAGCTGCAGCCAAATGGTCCTTGAGTTTAGCCTGTCATCCCGGGTTATTGCTTCACTTCTCTCCCCGTGATAATTTGGGAACGCTTGCTCTGCGCCGGGGCGGGGAGGGGGCGGGTAACGCGCTGCCTTGTTCAAACGCTGGCGATGCTTTCCCGGACGGCTCGAAGCAGCCGGGCTGAGGTCCTCAGCCCGTGGGGAGCATTATTCCCATCTGCCTGGGGGACATCTTTGTGAGGAGGAGGCGATGTGTGCGTCCCCGGGAGAGGGGTCCCTCGCCCGGCCCCGAAGATGCCGGAGAGAAGCGGAGATGCCTCTGCGGTGAGGGAGGGCAGGGAGGGGCTGGGGTCCCAGCACCCGCACCCCTCCCGCACCCTGCAGCCGCTCCCAAACGTTTCAATGTGCCATCAGGGCGCAGAGGAGCGAGAGCGATGTCTGAAGGCGCCGTTGATTTTCAAGTACCAGCCGCAGGCTTGCTGTGTTTGGGTGAGCTGGGCGCTCGCTGGAGTTTCTTAGCAACCCTCACGGGTGATGCTTCCCGCTCCCCGGAGCTGCAGACGGCGAATTAAGCCGCGGCGTTCCCATCAGAGCATCCTTCGCATGCCCACCCAGGCAGGGCAGTGGGGCATCTCCGGCTCTGCTGTGGGGGGTGCCCCAGGCGGGTGCCCCGGGAACGGTGTGGGACCCCCAGGAATGGCATGGGACCCCCTGGCCCTTTTGGCCAGCAACGCTGAAAGGGACCCATGTTCCTCAGCAGTGACCTGTCAGGAAGGTCCCATTGCAACCCCCCCTACCCATCTCTCCTACCCCTCTTGCTACGCCCAAGCTGGGCCTCTCCAGAGCAAGGACAATGGGGCAGGGATGTGCTTTATTTCTCACGTTTACTTATTTAAACCCTATAAATCAGTCAAAGCCACATTTGCTGCTGTTCGTACTTCTCTGCGTCAGCTTCAGGGCAAGGGAGGGCAGCTCAGCAGGCCCCTAAAGCAGCTTAGTGGTTCTGACACCACAACGGAGCAGGAAACGACCCGTCAGCGAAGGACTGTAAATTGAGCCCATTAGAGGAATCATTGCAGTTATAAAGGACAGGCCATGCTCATCTCGGTGCAGCTCTGGACTTCAGAGGGTTTCTACAAAATCACTTCTTGCCTTTGTATAATTTAATACCCTTTAAGTAATATTACGAAACAAAAGCACCACCCTTTAAGTAATATTTTGAAATAAAAGCGTATATGCTTTGCCATCTCAGACAGATGGGTTTGCTCTTCCCCCCTTTAGGACAGTGACTCAGGCCAGCTGGTTTCACGTTCCATATTTTGTGATTTTTACTGTCCATGTCCCCCTGGAGTCAGATCTCCGCAAAACGAGCACCGAGGGATGATCTTTAAAGCGAGGGGATTTAGCTCTCCACCAAAGTCTGCTCTGTGCCACTGCAGGGCATTAAAGGGGGGTCTGTCATTGCTGGACGGCTTTAGCCAGTTGCCCACCTCCCTCCATCCCTGGGGGCAGAGGAGTCACCCCGAGGTGCCCAGCAAAGCCCTCCGGACCCCCGCACCCCTCACCCGGATCCTCAAGGCTCGGTCCCAAGGCCAGATTGGTGAAACTTGAGAACAAATCATGTCTTTTCCGTCAAGACTTTCCAGCAACGCCACCAAGTGTGCTGCAACGTGCTGTCAGGTGGAAATCATTAAGCCTCCCTGATGAGCCACTGATGTCCCTCATTAGCTCGCTAGCGCTTAGTCACCCGGCTGCTTTCAAAGGGTCCAGAATCTCTGGTCTTGGCAGCATCACCAGGGGAAATCTTTTACTGCTTCTTTGTGCTCTCTTGGCCCATGGGTGCTCTGGTGCCAATTGTGTCCCTAAGTGCCACCACAGCGGAGAGAAGTGTTTCCAGGCTTAATGCAGCAGGTTTGGCTACTTTTGTTCATTATTTCATTGTGGACCCCTTTTTGGCTGTGACCTTCAGGATAAACTTGGGCTTCCGTGGAGGACACGGGCAATGTGATGGTGATGATTTTGGCTGATTTGCTGTCACTGTCAGCTGTTCCCGATTACAGGAACCACAGCTGCCAGCCAGGCCTGGACTTGGGGCAGATCAGGACTTCCAGGCTGGGTTGGGGGAGCTGGACTAGGACCTGCCAGGGTGTGGGCATCAGGCTGGGGCTGAGCCCAGGGCATGCTGGCACTTCACTGCACCAGGAGGGAAAGGAGATGCCAGCCCTGCTCTCTGCAGATAAGGCAGCTGGAGAGGTATGAGAGGAAAGGACCAACTGGAATACCGCAGGGAGAAGGACAAGCCACAGGGTAACAGTGTGGTGGGCAGGGCTTCACGGGAGCCGTGTGGGCTCTAAGCCAGCCCCTCCAGATCTTGGCAATGCCTCGACCCACCTTTTTTTGAAACATATGTGTATGTGTTGTGAGTGGGGGCAAGGCTGCGGTGCGGGAATTTGGCCAGCCTGCATCTTTTCTGTCATCTTCTCCCTCTCCCCTCGCAGCGCCGGGCAGCTCCCGAGGGCCGCTGGACGTGATGAACCGGCTAAAGCAGCGACTGCGGGATGGAGCCGGCGATCTGGTTTCAATAAAATCAGCAGATTGTTTCATGGCTGGATGGGAAAGTTGTGAGGCTCCAGGATTTGCTCCTCTGGCAGCTGGATCCTGTTTGTCCATCGCCGTCTCCCTGGACTGCAGCTCCCACCCCACCTCTCTGGAATGGGCTTCCCGGAGAGGTGGTCCATACCCCAAGCCTGCCAGTGTTGAAGAAGCATTTGGGCAGTGCCCTGAATAACCTGCTTTAACTTCTGGCCAGCCCTGCACTGGTTGGGCAGTTGGACTAGATCATCACTGTAGGTCCCTCCCAGAAGAAAATATTCTGCTCTGCTCTGCTGTATTCTGTGGTGGCTGGAGCATGACGTCTGCCCCAGGACCCAGCACACCCGGGGCCCGACCTCCTTGGGGGATGCCAGACCAAATAGTGGTCCAGCCTGAGAGACGAAAGCTTCTGCTGGTTAGCAGCTTTCTGAGTCTTTGGAAACACAAGCAGGCTGGCTGGATGAGAGGGTTTCCAGGGAGAACTGGAAAGGTTCTTGGGCAGCAGAGAGCCTCCAGCTCGCAGTGCATCACCCTCCTGGGGCATCCAACTGACCCAGCGAGAGAGCTGGCAAATCCTCTGCCCACGCCTGGTCCGAGGAGGCCATCTCCTGCGCAGCACTGGAGCTAGGAAAGGAGGAGAGGGCTGGCCTTCAGCGTGAGCTCCTCTGTCACCTCTGGAAAGCGTAGCTGCCCCGGAGCTCGGGGTGCCTGTGGGGTGCAGGATACGGGGGCATCGCCTGGCTCCAGCTCAGCACAGCGCTGCAGCCTGCAGCTTTGACGGGGCCGGTCAGCACATGCTTCAAGCTGAGCCCGCGCCCCGAGGCGCTGCTTAGCCGAGGACTTGGACCTGGTTCAGGCAGAGGCAGCTTTGAAATACTGGGCAGTTTTCTTGGTTACATTTAGCTTTTGTCTGTACCTTTAAATTCTAAAAGCAATGTGACTTCTAAGGAAAAAAAACAAGCCTTTAAAGCAGTAAACAGCTGTTTTCCCTCTTTCTATATAAGAGCAATTTTAAAAAACACTAAAAAATTTAACAACCTTATTTTTTTTTTTTCAAATATTTTTTGTGAAGCAGGGCCATTTCAGGGGTCTGTCAAGCATACTCAGTAACAACGTGACATATCCAGTAACGGCATCACCAATAACCAGCTTGGCCTTCCTCCCTAGCTTGGCTTTATTACAGCCCTAAACTGGCCCGATAGGAATTTCTGCTCTGTATTTAAATGAACTTGCAGGCAGTAAAGGAGCGTGTATAGAGAAAGGGGTGAGCATTATGTCAGTTTGGTGTATTGTAACCCCTTTACTTACAGCCCCTATATCTTCTAAACTCTGGCAGGGGCAGAAGCACTAACTTCTTCACTCCCACTGTCTCCAGCCCCAAAGTGTGCGGTTAATCCCCAATCCGAGCCTGCAATATCAGCTTTCTCTTCTAGCCAGGACAGAAAAAAAACAGAGCAGGACAGCCCAGCTGTGTTTAGAGCCCCATCAGCTAAATTTCAATGAAATCATTTTGATGAATTGTTTAGGAAGGGGAAAAAAAGCCCCATTAACTGTACATTTGCCGTTAATTAATAGTCTGCTTCTTTCCTCCTCTTCGGCACAGCACTTCTGAGCTGTTTCCCGCTCTGCTGTGAGCGCGGCGTTTTGGGCAGGCACAGCAGCGGTGGGTGCCAGGGACGGGTGATCCGGACAGGCTGCATGGGCACGACCCCGGGGAGGAGGACTGCTCCGAGCTCTGTGTTCTTCTCCCAAGAGACGATGCTGAAGCCACGACAAAGCATGAGGAGTGGTAAAAGCTAAAGGCTCCATTCTGCTCCCGAAACCTCTGCAGGGCTGCTCCTGCTCCATCCCAGCCTTGGTCCGTGGGCAGCCCCGCAGTGTCAGCGGGGCAGGCAAGGCATTCCTCAGCTCCTCGGTTTTATTATCTTTAATAAAGTCTCTTTTTGCGTATTTATTTTCTGTACATGTCTTGTAAATATCTCTGGAATGTTATTCGAGCAGAAGGTTGGCCAATATCCCCCAGAACACGGATGCTGGAGCTGCTGTGGGAGACAGAGGCAGGGCAGTCCCGTGCCCCGTGGGGGTGGTGGGTGCCCGCGGGTCCTGGCCAGGGCTGAAAACCAGTAGCAAACACACAGCAGGCAGCTGCAATGAAGGGAAAGTCTTGAGAAAACATTTTCATTCATAATTACGATGTCAGCGTGCCCACAGGATGTTCCAGGAGCCAAAGCACAGGCGAGAGCAGGGAGCAGTTGCCCAGCTCCCAGCCAGCCGCTCCAGGAGCAAGGCACGGGATCGGCTGCGGTGTCCCCGGCCTCGGCAGCGCAGGCAGCCCTCGAGCAAAGAGCTTCATCGTGTTTTACACCGGCTCACGTGCTGTGGGCTGTATTTCACAGCTCTTGTAGGAAGCCCTTGTGATTTCGAAGCCCAGGGACTGAGGGCCCTCTCACAGAGCAGCTCTTGGGGTGAGAGTCCTTGGGCTGCCTAGCTTTAGTGGAGTTAAGATGTTCTTCCTCCATTGAGACCTTCCAGGGTAAGTCACCCTGGGAAGAAAATGCAAAACGCCCGGACGGTGCGGAGGTGGGCACCCAGTCCTGACCAGCCTTGTGGCTCAGTTCAAAGCTTTGCATGCCAGTGTCGGACTTTTCTGTACTTAATTTCCAGTATTTTTTTTCCCCTGTGATTAATCCAGAAACTTTCATTCAAATTCAGCTTGGATTTAGGAGAAACCAACGGCTGTAAACATGGTTTCTTCCAACCCACCTGCATCACCTGGGCTCAGCTCTCCTAGCGAAGGTGAGAAAACCTCCGGAGTGGGAACTGTCGGAGAGTGCAAGCCCAGCTCCGGCACCCGGAGACAGAAAAGGGACAGGTACCTAGCGGTAGAAGTGTTTGTGAGCCTGCAGGTTTCTCCTCCTCTTGCCTATCTGTGCTGACTCCCCCAACAAGCCAGACCAGGGTACGAGGGCGACCAGCGCTCCCTCAAAGGCTTCAGCAAAACGGAGGGAGGGAGGGAGCAGTGCGTGGGCAGGGGCGGGTGGAAGGCAGATCCCTCACCTTCGGCAGTGACTTTCCATTCTTTCAAGTGTTTGGGCTTCCTGCAAATAAGCTCTAGATTTCCTGGGGCTTTTTTATTCTTCTCAAACTACCGTGGCCTCCAGCTTGTGCTGGCAGCTCCCCGCGCCTGCGCAGAACACCACTGCTGTCAGCCAGAGCTCCAGGTCTCTGCAGGAGCCATTACAGGTTTGGGTCTAAAAGCTTCCTTGGGGCATTTCTTGCCCTTGATTTTTGACAGGCACCCTCAGCATCGGCTTCACCTTCGGGGACCTTTTCTCTGGGTCCCCCGTAACAGCCGCGAGCCCTGGCCCTGGCACGCAGGAGGGGGTGGGTGTACTGCATGTCTCTGGTCCACGAGGCATCAGTGCAATGAGCTGCTGCGAAACCTGGGCTCTGCATCCCTCTGAGCCACCGCCCCAGCCCAGAGGAAGAAGCTGATCTGAGCTTTTGTACGAAGATGGAGTCATCCACCGCCCTGCCACATGCTTAATTATCCTGGCTAGAAAGAGCAGCCCTGGTAACATTTGGTCCAAATTAATGATGGTTTGTTTTGAAATGCAAATAGTTTTTAATCAGAGGGGGAAAGGTGGAAATAGACACTACTTAGTTTCTACTTTTTATTTTTTTTAACGAAGACATGCATCTGTGTTTTTTTTTTTAAATATATATTTTAATATGGAGAATAACTTTTGTGTGGGCTGAATTAGCTCTAAATGAAAGCAAACAGGGCATAATTAGGAACCGGTTCACTTTTTCCCTCCATTTCTTTTCCTCTGTAACGGCAGCATCGTAATAAGGTGTGTGTCTGGGAGGGGGTGGGAAGCACCCCAGCAAGAGCGTGCCCATCGGCGGGGGTCCTGCCTGCGAGGCTGGCACGGAGGAGGACGGAGAGGTGCGGCAAGGTACGGATGGAAGCGGGAGCTGGGCAAATGCCGGGACCTCTCCCAGCTGCCGAGCAGCAGGATACGGCCCCTCTCTCTGCTTCCAGCCCTGCCCCGGTTCCCCCACCCCGACACCCCTGACCGCTGGAAGCAGCTCTGCCGAGCGGCAGGCGAGGGGCCGGATTCCAGAGGCATCTCCACGTGCGAATCTGGGAAGATCCCATTTGGGAACGGCATGAGTTTCTCATTTAATATGGTGCCATGCTGCATTCTTTCTCTATAAAGAGCCCTCATTTAACTTTAGGCGTGTTTATACATCTAATTAAAAATTGGTCATGTTTAATTGATTGCATATATCATTACTGCCGCCTCATTGCATCCGCGGGCACGGTCCAGCAGCAGCCACAGAGCAGCGTCCCCGCGCTGCGGCGCAGGCACAGAAACGCTGCTGGGGCCGGCCGGTCTCTCGCTGCTTTGTCCTTGGTTTGTCAGCGACGGCCACAAACTGTCCGGTGTTGCAGCCGCTGTCTGGGGAGCATCTGGGCTTCGCCAGGCGCTCTGCGGCTTCGCTCCGGCACGGCAGTGCACACACAAAATACCACGCTGGGCTGGTGGTTTCCAGATCCCTTGGGGCTGGGAGGAGGAAGCTGTTTCCAAGGCAAGGCAGGAGCTGGAGAGCCCTCTCCCGTGTCCCTGCCCGCGCTGAGCAAGGTGCTGGGGTGGGTCAGGGCTGTGGCTCTCTGCCCGTGCTCCCCATCACCCACCCTGTGCTTGACACCCCGCATGGTCCCCTCCTCCTGCAAGCCCCACGGCGAGGGGCATGTGGGCTGTGTGGGGTGGGCGTCCGTCCCGCTGCAGGAACAAGGGCCAGCGCTGGTGGACAGAAGAGAGCGTCGCTGGGGGACAGCCACCGCCCCGGCCATCGGCACAGCCACCTCTGCCTGCCTCACCGTCCTCATACCCCCGGCACCGAGCACCATGGCTGTCCCGGCGTGCTGTCCCGGCGGAGGGTGGCTGCTGCAGCAGTGATGACAGGGCACTGCTTGTCCTCCTCCTGTCACACCTCTCCTGGGTAATTGAATCAAATTGTCAGCAGAGAGGGGATGATGATTCAGCTCCCACCAAAGGCTAGACTATTACCTAGCAGCTTAATAATGAAAACTGTCATCATTCCTGCAATAAGGAAAGATAAATAAGTTATTAAATGCGAGAACCTGCCACCCTCGCCGGGCAGGGCACCACGCCAGAGGAATATTAACTTCTGGCCAGAGCCTATCTGTTAGGGAGCGGAGAGGCATACCCTCAGCACCCAGAGAAAGAGCTCTTTCTCCTCCAGCCGGCTTTGAAAGGGCTTCGGCTTGCTTTGTGCTGCTGCTGTGGGCTTGGCAAACCGAGAGCCACTGCTCCCTGCTCTTCCTCAAAGGCTGAAAGGTAAATACAGTCCCAGACAGGGAGAGAAGTGGAGAAGACCAAGTCTGGGGAGGGGCCGGAGCGGGGTCTGAAGATGCCCATCACTCACGCAGGTCTGGTGAGCCCCAGTCTGAGCAAGGAGCGCGTTCTCCAGAGCTTTACTGAGCAGCTGAGGTGGGACCCTCGGCTGCAAGACAACCGAGGAGCGAGCGATGCGGCATCACCATGGGCAGCAGCTGCGGGTGGTGCTGGGCAGCGAAGGGGACGGGGTCAGCATCCACGCCGGACCCGGCTCGGCCCAGCAGCTGACACGGCTTTCCTCTCCCCGACGGCCCCTGCCAAGCTCACCTGGTTGTGTCTCACCTTCGGCGCCTGTCGGTACGACACGAAACGAAAGGCACGTCTGATGTGGAGAGCAAAGGGTGAGAAACGGGAAAGAAAGGAGGGGAGAAGCAGTGACCCTTCTTGCCCAGCTGTGTTTTATTGGGAGAACACCCCTGAGCCGTTACACGGCCCGCCGGGCACCGGACGGAGCGAGCCCTGGCACCGCTCCGGCTGCAGCCCTGCACTGTGGGGACCCGCAGGGGCTGTTCTGCGGAGCAAACCGCAACAAATGACCTTCATAACGCCTTCCCTCCAACGCTCTCCAACTTTCCCACTAATAAACCCTGTGGTTGTCTAGGCAGTCCTATCGTTTTATCTAAAAATTGCTCCTTCCTTCCCTGCTGAACAGCCAAAGCATCCTCCACTGAGCCTGCAGCCATGCGTTCTCCTCTCCAGCCTGCTTGCGGGGGTCAGTCCTCCCCTGGCCTTCGTCCTCTCCCACCGCCTGAGCTCTGACCCCTTCCCCATTGCCCTTAACTCCTAGGGGATTAAAAAGAAAAATATTTGCTGATGTGGCACCTCCCTCTCTCTCCAGGCTACCTCGGTGCCATTTTTAGCCTCAGCACAGCCCCTGGAACCGTGTTTTTTAATCGCTGTGTTTACACGCACCTTCTGGAGGCTGCAGAAGTGTCCTGACAAGCCTGGGAAATCAAAGGCTGGGAGCTGCCCCGGGGGCAGGGACCAAAGCGAAGCCATCCCCTGGGCTCCCGCCGGGATGGCCCGGGAAGGGCTGCCGGAACACGCCTGGCGCGGGCGGGCGGGCGCCCGTCCATGCCCCCGCGGCCTCCGCCGCCTTCCCGCCCG
>Ga0065711_1041832_pt1 | contig 15849 bp, 11 predicted proteins | sample Hoacrofraction12_FD_59098 | JGI IMG/M metagenome (GOLD analysis project Ga0065711, IMG submission 59098) | Hoatzin crop microbial communities from Cojedes, Venezuela - Epithelial fraction 12 v2 (version 2) | ecosystem: Host-associated > Birds > Digestive system > Esophagus > Crop | place...
AGCCTGCTGTAGGTGACCCTGCTTCGGCGGGGGGGTTGGACTAGATGACCCACAGAGGTCCCTTCCAACCCCTACTATTCTGTGATTCTGTGATTCTGTGATTCTGTCTAGCCCGTGGTCACCCTAGGAAGAGCTTCATTCTGGTACGAACAGTGACCCAAGAGTCAGAATGAGAGGAGACCAAAGGGCTTTATAAGGACATATCTACAGCGGAGCTCACTGTTGAACCATAGATAAGTGCCATCTGAGAGAGGATAGGTGGAAAGCTAGTCTCAGGTACACTGTGAGAATGGGATTGTTTCCCGAAGCACCACATCGCTTCACACCCCAACTTTGTGTATGAAGAGACAAGGCAGAAACAGTGAAATTGAATCCTACCTTTCCACTTCTAAGCTTCAGGCCTTGAATAAGATTAAGGGGGAAAAAAGACTCCAAATTGCTAATAGTTACAGTGCAGAAAGAAAGAATAACTGAAACAGCTGTCTCAATGCATTATAATGAAACTGAACTAGAAGAAATAGATAAAAACAAAGGGTATCATGGGATAAAATTTTTTGCCTCAGTTTCAGAAGTAGTGACTTGAGGAAAAAGGTATTAACAATACAGAAATAATACAAAAGGTAGCAAACCGAAAGAGCTAATTTGTTAATAACATGGAACACAGTTCGGTCTCTAAATGTAGATGCGAAACATTAAGGAATATTTGTTAAAAAACAGTGAATAGTAATAATCGTACTTCATAATATTCACTTTTTCCTGTCTCTATAGTTTAAGATTATTCTAAGATTCCTGGGATATGAAGAGCAGATATAGAAGAGAAAGATGCTAAGATATATACAATACAAAATGAGTGTAAACTCCAGCTCTCCAGCTGATCTTACCTGGATCTGAGCAGAGTACAAAGCTTTTGATAAGGCCTCTGTGATCCTCTTCCTCTTCTTTCTGATAACACACATTCAGTCAGAAACACAGTGGAGGGAACTGCATCATACATGACAGCGTTGTCCAAAATATATAATTTCAGAATACAATAGGTGAATATTGCTTGCTTTCCCACTGACTGCAATGAATACAATAAAAATCCAAGTAGTCTTTCTTCCGACCTGCGAATAGTAACTTACATGAGATTAACAGTGTTTCATAAAAGCCTGAACACAGATAAAAAGGACCTTTGGTTCAGGGGCAAATAAAATAATATATTGCCAACAAGTGCCAACTCTTTCTTCCGACCTGCAAATAGTAACTTACATGAGATTAACAGTGTTTCATAAAAGCCTGAACACAGATAAAAAGGACCTTTGGTTCAGGGGCAAATACAATAATATATTGCCAACAAGTTTCAGAAGCAACTGCTCCAGCAGTTCCTATATTGTGGTAGGGGAAATGATATTTTTTCTGCTCACTGTCTCTTTCCATTAGAAGCAGAGGTTCCGGGACAGAACACTAGGGTATATTTGGCAAGGAATACAGCAAACTTAGATAATGGTTTAAACTTTTAGTTTGTATCCAGCTGTGAGCAAATTTGGAACATAAAATCAGCAGTCAAAAAATGCTACAAGATGTAGAAAACCTCAAGATGTCACCTGTCCTTCTCTATGCACAAACCAGGAACAGCCTATTCTTAGGCTTATGTTATTCCTGACAAATCACCCTTGGCATGAAGTTCCAACTAATACCACTGTAAGGATCTTACTCAAGTTCCTTAGTCAGCATTTAGCTGACTAAGGAACTTGAGTAAGCCATTTATGTTTTTGACTTGAAAAAAGAGAAAAAATAAGAAAATGTCACTTTTTTCATAGTCTGTAGAACTGATTAACTGTTTCAAGTTTAAAATTTTGGCAAGAAAATTGAATTTTCACACCTATCTTTTTAATTGGTTCTGAAGAGGATAGTTCGACAAGCTGTTAACACCTTCATACTTTCCTGCTTCAGTATATTAAGCAAATTGGTTTGTTACTTACTTTTTGTGATAAGCAGTGGTGATACAGAAGATCAGTATGAAAACTAACAGTAAGACAGCAGCAGAAGTTCCTCCAGCTACGTAGATAATAAACCATTTGTGATCCCAAGTTGCTAAAATACAATTGTAATAAATATGATTAGTATTTTGTATAAACCAGCATGAAATTTTTAGGACATTATCCCATGACAGCTCATACTCCATATTCAGACCTCACAACCATTTCCTCATTTCTGAAACGCCTTTGTTATGCTGAACTATCTCTTGTGAAAGTTGCGACTGGGATGACGAAAGGTAAGTGAACATAGCACAGTGGTGTGAAAAAAACAGTGATGTCTTGTACAATCCTTTCCTATCTCCTTCCCTCCCCTCGTGAGAAAGCAGTCCTTGCATAAGTGACTCAATATATGGATAATAAAAGCACTCAGATTACTTAAGTGAATGTTCTTGGCATTGTAAATGTCCCATAAGAGATACCTAAAAATCATGGAATACTTCCATGGGCAACAAGACGTTTTTCAGAATACCAGGAAGATCATCTCAGTCCTCAAGAGGTTTTCTATTCAGCACTGCACACAGCTGTACAAATTATTTTCTGCTGTAATTACAAAATAAATCTGTTCACTTTTTGCCAGAAACATTTCCACAAAAATTTCCCCTGTTATGATTGCTCTTTTTCAATAACCTAGTACTATACGTGCTTTGATGATGGATGTCAGGAAACCCACCGTATTTGTTCTAGTCTAAGCTAAAATGCTTTCCTGGAGAATTACAACCAAGGCAGGAAAAGTTACATTTACAATAACTTTGCTTAAAATGCATTGACTTCTTCTGTATGGAATCATATCTTCAAGTTAAGCTAAGGAGCAACATGTAATAACTAAAGGGTAGAGACAGGCAAGACAATGGCTTCAAGGTATAAGTCAATATATTCTTATGGTGCTCAAGTCTGCAGAGAGGTAATGTGGTATTATTCTCATTTTTGAGGTGAAAAAAAGCTGGAGGAAAGAACAGAGGTAATATACTGAAAGTCAGAGGAAGTCAACAACACAAGTCCTCAGTACAGTTATGCATTTAAAACACTTAGGAATTTTTTTCTTGTCACAATTCTGAACTTGGTTAGTGGTAGCATTAAAAAAGAAAAGAGCGTTAAACCACAGAACCTGAAGTTAACTTCTGCATCCCACCACAAGTGCCCTGCTTCCTGCTTCTCTGTTGCATCTCTGCACTAGCGCTCTGCAGACTTGAGACTAATAGCACAAAAAGCACCCAAACACAAACAGTATGCAATAAACATTTCTGTACATAGTGTATTAGTGGCTAGCGGTATCAGCTAGTCCAGGACACATCTTAGCCAGATGTTTTTACCAACTTCTAGCAGTCTCAAATCACCCTATGTGTCACTAATGTCTTGATGAGGCAAGCATTGGCTATGACTCTGTCCAATTGCCTAGCAAAGAAGAAATATTTCCTGCATGTTCTTCAGCTTCTCAACATGTAGGAATAAAACAAAACAAGAAGTGCAAAAAAGTGAGAACACCCTGGGATGGAAAAGGAATAATACCTCTTGTATTACTTACTACAAGAGGTGGTGGTCATATCTTATGGCCACAAATTCGTTTCTTGTGTTTCAAATAAACACTAGCGATTCACTGGTGAACAGGAACTAAAAAGCTGTCTTTCAATTAGTCCCTCTTTGATGCTCTGCTCACTGTACAGAGAAAGATAGTATACAAAGATGAAAACTCAGCTGCTCCAAAAAGCTTTCATTCTGGGTAGAAAAGAAACTTACATGATCAGTTCATGTGCAAAGGAAAGCAGTATCACTAATGACAGTAATCCCAGCTAACCAGCTGCTGAGCCATCACCAGATGGCTTTTCTCCTCTGGATCAAAAATGTTCACAGCTTCTTATCTGGCTGTCCTGAACACCAGTTGAGACTTGCTCAGGTAGACCTCTTTAGTATTAATGTGCTCATTGGAAAGGATAACAAAAAATACTAATTACAGAAGACTCTTATCCTTGAATTCCAATGTTATTTTACTGGAAAGAAAAAAGAAAGAAAAATCTCTCAGAAGTTTATACTGCTGAAGGTATGTGACATAGTAGAGAAGGCTGCCTGATAACAAAAACTGATGTCTTTTGTATTATAACCGCATATGAAATCACTCTACTTCCAGGATGTTTCCAACTGCTGTGTACTTAAAATGACAGGATGGTGCACATACCCATATCCAACTTAGGGAAAAATTATGTCTTTTTTTCCAAGTGTTTAGCTACTTGTCATAGAAAATCATTATCTGTGCCAGTGGGCACTTACAGAAATAAGGAGAAAACATCCTTTAAGCAACAAAGAAAAAATTTTTTAAACATTGTGTTTAATTATTATCAAGGATGGGTGAATCTGGATAGAGTTCCAGACTTCAGAAACATCCCCACCTTTCAGTCTAAGCACTCCGGACCTCTTTTTTTTTCCTGAAGCTTCACCTTCAGTTTTATCAGGTCAAGATAATAATCTCTGAGTTAATGAGTTTGAGAGCTGAGATTATCATCTGTCAGTTACATTTGGATGGGAAAAATCACTAGATTTTTTTTTTTTTTAGAACCAACCACAGCTCAAAGTCTGTTTGCCTTTTCTCATCTGAAGTGAGCACAGCCCTCCTGAGGCATTTGTTTTCTTTAACTATACAAAACCTTTTGTAATTATTGACTGTAACAGAACATTGAAGGTTTTGCAGAAACATGTCAGAGGCATGTCATGTGTCTCTTTAGTTCTTGTGTTCTCATCAAAGGTGATATGCTGATGGGAGACTATTAAGTGTATTTTCAGCATCAGTACAATTTCTATTAAGTGTTAGACAATGTGTCCCTGCCTCTCCCATTTTTGTAGCCTTGGTTTTCTCCATAAGAATGTGAAATTTTTGAGGATGAAGGTTTTTGACCTTCAGTGCACTGAGTTTGGTTTTGAGGAGGAAGCACTAATGGGCCATACAGTTATTTGTTCTAACAAGAGATTTGAACTGCACTGTAAAGATCTTCATGTAGTTTGTCATGTGCCTTACTGGACTGACACGTATGGTATGCTAACTAGACATCATTAAAATAGTTTTGCCCACAAATGAAAGGCAGAAATCCATCACGAATGCATTCATGCCCACAGAAAGGTGGTTTGTTGAGTAAAGACACACAGACATACTGGGTGAATTAATGAAGGAAGAAGGGAACCTGATTTCACTCCTACCCAGATTCTCCCCACCCCTGACCGCAGCCTGACCTTCTGTCTGTTTTCTGTGGCACAGAAGTACTGCTGTTGCCCCTCAGCTCAGAAGGATTGTACGATAAGCCTCAATAACTGGACAAGTAGTCACTTGCTTTTCACATGGGTTCTGTGAAGATCATACTGGACGCTACTGAAAGACATTTAAAGGACAATTTAAAGGAACAGTTAACATGGATTCACAAAGGGAAAGTCCTGTCTAACTAATTTGATACCCTTCTGTGATAAGGTCACCTGCCTAGCGGATGAAGGGAACAAAGGCCGGATTCTGCACCTAGGAGGGAGTAATGCCAGACACAAGCATAAATTGGGAGAGGAGTGGCTGGAGAGCAGCCCTGTAGAAGGGGACCTGCGGGTGCTGGTTGACTGCAGGCTCAATATGAGTCAGCAGTGTGCCCTGGCAGCCAAGGAGGCAAACCGCGTCCTGAGGCGCACCAAACACAGCCCAACCAGCCAGTCAAATCACGTGTTGGTGCGGCCTCACCATGAGTACCACGTGCAGTTCTGGGCCCCACAATTTAAGAAGGATATTGAGGTACTTGAATGCATCCAGAGGAAGGCAACAAAGCTGGTGAAAGGGCTAGTACAAACCATAATGTAATTCTGACCCCTAAATGTACTTTTGAATATAACCACCAACCAAAAACCTTTTTTTTTTTTTCAGAACTAGTGAGAACACTCAGCAACACCAAATGTTTCTATTTTCCTTCGTCGAAGAGAGCTTGCTATCCCACTTTCCGCTAAAGCAAGAAAAAAATTTATTAAATCCTTCTAAAAATGACTAAGTCTTCAAGATGGAATAAGCATTTCTTTTTCAACCCTTCTAATTTTTCAGTTCTTTCATATGACATCTCCCCTTCTTTCCCAATCATCTACCAAAATAATGCATGGATTTTAAGTCTGCTTCCTTCCTTCAAAAACATGCTTTAAAAGTGAAATCTAATCAAAGGAAAAAGCGTGGTAAGTAAAAATCATAAATGGATTCAGATGTGGAATCTGGTCACATGACCGATTTCCATATCAATAGAATTTTTAGAAGGAAAAATATGGTGAAGAACACACCAGGAATTAATCCAAAATCTCTTGAATATATTATATGATTATGTAATATTCAGCCTTCTGTTTCTTTAAGTGTTGTCCAACAAAGTTTATACTACTTTACATACACATGTTGTTTTATGTGTTTCAGGTTTTGAAGTCAAAAAAGATCTGCAGAAGACCCATTTCAGCTGGAAATACCTGTTACTGGAAAACAACAATCACAATATTTAGTGGGATAGAACAGACAAGCTAGATTTCATGGTTTTATTGGCATTAATGTTTGAAAACATTAAATGCAGCATGCCAACTTCCACTGATAAAACTGCAAGAATATCACAGGGTTTCCCAACACCTGAATACTTGTTCCTTTCTCTCTCCCTTTTTTCTTCATAGGAACCCTATAGTGTTTCTCCTTGCAAAAATACATTGACCTTTAGACAAGAAGCAAGTTGCTTCTTTCTACTGTGCCACCTCTTTGAATCAGCAGGCTTGGAACTGTTATCATGTCTGCAAATAATCCCATGGTTTTATTTCTATTTCTATTTCTATTCTTCTATTCTTTGACAGCTTCTCAAAAACAATAAATTTATTATCTTTCCTCTTACTCTCTCTCAACATAAACAGTTTTCCCTATTACTGTTTACAGTGAAGCTATTGTCCCAGCTCCTACACTAAATATTTCAAAATATGTCTAGAACTGGGCAAGGCAAGAAGATTTGCAGTACCCATGCCGAGTCACACCAACAGACTAAAAACATTGGAGGAGTTTAGTAGAAAATCCAAGCTAGAGTGTGGCTTAGCTGTAAGGCGAAGCCAAAGAAAATGAAGTGACTGTATCAACAGAACATATACAAAAAATTGCATAGCAAGTTTCTGTCACCACTTGGTTTATTCAAGCCACAGTTGTTGCATCAAGCAGAGTGAGTCACTTGTTAGTTTGTGAGAGACTTCACTGGCTATATCACAGGATGCGGTGGGAGCTAACGCCTGGGCTGTTGCTCCTTTTCCCTTACTGTTTCTCCATATCTCATTGGAAATATTAATTGTGTGTTATGAAACAGTTCCAAATGTTAAATAGCTGGAAATCCTTGACACTTCATTTCCTTTGCAATTAATGAAAATTCAACAAAATGCATTTCAAAATATGGAGTGAGGGCTTGAAAGGAAGACAAAGAGGTTTTTTCTGAATCACACTGTACTTCAGCTTCTTCAGTGGTTTCAGACCTTTCTTCTTCCAATGAACAGGCATAACTATGCTGACATTGTTAGAACTAAAAGTGATACATAGCATTTGTTTCAAGTGTAATAGAAGCATGGAAACTAAACTATTTTGGAAAAGAAATAGGACTGACCATGTAGGTAGGACTGACAATTCTAGTTATTGTATTTTTTTGCAACTCATTATATGCTTTCATTTTGGTATGGGAAGCACTGCACTTGAAGTAAACAAAAAATATTTCTATTGCTTTACAATTTGGATATGCTTGATTATATGAATATAGTCAACAATTTGAAATTTGAATATTTAAAATTGTCAGAGGTGAGAGGAATTTTTTCCCTGATACTCCTTTTCTTTTCATCACATTCTGCTCAATTTCATGGACTTTTATGGTCAAGTATTCAGAGTAAAGCAGGTCAGCATTTTTTTTTCCAAGCACATTCTCCACTTCTCAATAGCAATATCACAGATTATGCATATTCTGAAGTTTCATACCCAATGCCACAGCTCTTAGTACTGCCAAAGAAGGGTCTTCTACTAGCATTTATTTATTACCAACAGATCTGGACTGAAGTCTGCGACAAGAGAAGAAGGACTAGGTGGTAGAAGAACTGCCTCTTCAAAATGCATGCTATAGAGCAGAACTGAAACTGAGGGGTTTTTCAGTCATAACAGAAAATAGAAGTAAAGGCAAGATTCAGCTCACAGTTTGAGAAACCTTGTTTAAAGTGTCTGAATGTGGAGACCTAAGTTCCCATTATAATCAAACTGCGACAACAGTCACAGCAAAGCCTAGAGAGCTTCTCAGCTCCCCCTGAAGAAAGTCCTTACATGAAAAAGATAGAGGCATTTTACAAATTTTACATTTTCAAATGAGAGTGCCTTCTTTGCCCTCCTTGGAGGATAAGTCTTTCCCCCGGGACCCTGCGGTGCACTGTGCTAATGGGGAATTCCCCTTCTGGCTTCCCTGGGAGAAATCCTACCTCTCCCTACAAACTCAAGCAGTCTCTCCTCTTCCAAAGTGCCGCCTTCCTAACAGCAAACTAGTTTCTGACATACAGGTCTGAATTCCTATAATGAGATCAGACAAGCTTAAAACCAGCTTCTTTCTGTGGAAAAATGATTAATTGTTAATTTTGCTATCTTTTACGCTCTGCTAATTGGAATGTGGTATTTAAACAAATCCTCAGTTGCTACTGAAGAGTTATTTAGATGGGTAAATGTGTTAACACCTCAGAAGGTCGTGTTGTGAAAACACTTACCACTTCCTCCTTTACTTACCAGACACAGTAAAACTCATCACATAGATTTGGTTTCGTCCAGTAGCTACGCAGCGGTACGTTGCAGAGTCAGAGGCAGTAATGTTTTGAATGACAATCACCTAGTTTGCCTGATCAGAGCAATCCACCAGTGTATGCTCTTTGAAATCTGAACCAAAGCTTTGCTTTCCTGATAAGTTGCACAGAACGACAGTGTCTACCTGACCTGCTTTAATCCTTTCCCATATCACTTGCTGCACTGAATCTCCAGTTTTATAAGGGCAAGTAAAAGTGACATTTCCTCCTGGCTTAATAAACACATGATTATTTTGTTTCTCAGACACCTCAAAAGCATCTGTTGAAAAACACTAAAAACAACAAAAAAATTCTTAGAATTCCTTCAAAGGAAGTTTAGTATTAACAATTCCAGTATGGCAAATATTAATGAAATTGACTTACAACAGAAAGATACTCAAATCATTTGAAATATTGGAAAATATAATTTATACATATCTATGACTATATTTTTGTGCACATTCAGACAAAACAGTCTTTATGGAACTGTGAGGCTGCGATGACATTGCAAGAGGGCTATTTCCATGCATTTTGAGTGCATTATATTATTTTAACAGTTCCAGTAAATATTTAACAGCATAAATTGTGGGACCAGTCTAATTAAATTTGTGGTAGTATTGTTCTGCTTTGACACTAATTATAGTAAGAAAATGTTTGATGTAACCCTTAGGACATGCATTAGTAAATTATATTAAAAGACATTCCAGCCTATGATCTATAATTCTCCTATTCACGAACTTCACCACTTAAGTAAAAAAATTATTGTCCATTCATATGCTCTACTTGGGAAAAATCTGTGTGATAGTCTGGCTGTGGTATGAAAGGAGACTCCCAGATAAATTCAAGATTTCCATCACATATAAACCATAAATATATTATATCTTAAAAAATTTTCGCTGAAATCCCCCTAGTGTGAGTTATTGTTTCTAGTAATGGAATTCACTGTTTATTAATTAAGAAAAACATTTTAAAAATATCTGCAGTAGAAAGATTGTCAGTGTTTCTGATGTTCAGATCATTCAATAGCCACTTGATTTCTAAAGTCAGCTTTGTAACACCTGTATCTCATAAGTTAGGACTAGCACTGTTATCTTTTTGAAGCCTTTAGTGTTGAAAAAGATTAGTGATGAGACTGCTATTCCTACATTGTAAAAGGACTGATCTTTCAAGCTCTTAAATGAGTTTCTTTTTTGTTAGATGACTTTAAGTCAAAAAATATCATTATATTTTTAATGTGTTTGCCTCTACCTATGGCAACAACTGGAAGCAGAGACGGACAAATAAAATTGCGTAGGAAAAATGATCGTCATTAAATGCATCAAAATCTGTTGGTATAAAAAGTTTTAAAATTAAACTATAGACAGAGTCATGGGATGGGATGGGATGGGATGGGATGGGATGGGATGGGATGGGATGGTTACAGTAGGACTCTGAGTGGAACTGAATACACTGCAAGACTGAGTTAGCTTAAGATCCTCCTTGATTTAACATTTTTATCAAAAATACAGGGAAAAAAATGCTGGTAAACTGTATTGCTTTGGATGCTGATAATGCCAGGGTTGTCAAAATCATTGGTAATGGAGAAATCATCAATACAGGGTGGCCTAGCTTACCACCTAAGCTAGGTGCAAAGAGTAGTCAGATTTCATGCAGGCATGCATACTGACCTATATCTAGGAATAAGTGATTCGTTTCATGTTGACAAGATGGAGAATTCATTGTGGAAGTCTGTGACTTCTGTAAATTGCACAGTCTCTGTGAAAGAGTGAATAAAAATGTCCAGCCTGTAATTTTCTATCAATGGAACACAGCACAGAAAAATTACATTCCCTCTGCCTTCAGAGGCCAAAAGTATGATTAAACCATCAAAATGCTGAAAGACAAAAGGAACAGTGTCTAATGAGTTTACTTAAAAAAATTAATGAAGAATTTGAAGATCCATGTAGACTGCAATCAAAGAGACTGAAAGTTAGTGATAGACAGTGACAGAAGAGAGATAAATTCACTAAACTAAACAGAAGGTACAACACAGTGGAGCTAATTAACTCCTTGGACATCTTGCCAAAGAAAGCTACAGATCTATTATTGATGACAACTGCCAAGGCTGGATAATCGCTTAAGATATCATGCTAGTTCCAGCAAGAATTTACTTATGGATATCTAAGTATTATTCAAATCAGACTGCTATGCTGGGACTCTACACTTGCAAAAGATGTTTCTTGAAGTGCAGTCCCTCAAAAGTCACTACACTAGAAAAGATAAATTTTTTTCTATCTAGCAGATTCATAGAATAGAATCATAGAATACTTTGGGTTGGAAGGGACCTTTAAAGATCATCTAGACCAACTCCCCTGCAGTGAGCAGGGACATCTTCAACTAGACCAGGTTGCTCAGAGCCCCGTCCAACCTGACCTTGAATGGTTCCAGGGATGGGGCATCTACCACCTCTCCAGGCAACCTGTTCCAGTGTTTCACCACCCTCACTGTAAAAAATTTCTTCCTTATACCTAGTCTAAATCTATCCTCTTTTAGTTTAAAATCATTATCCCTGGTCTTATCACTACATGCCCTGCAAAAAAAGTTTGTCCCTATCTTTCTTGTAAACCCCCTTCAGGTACTGGAAGGCTGCTAAAAGGTCTCCCCGGAGCCTTCTCCTGTCCAGGCTGAACAACCCCAACTCTCTCATCCTTTCCGCATAGGAGAGGTGTTCCATCCTTATGATCATTTTTGTGGCCCTCCTCTGGCCCCACTCCAACAGGTCCATAGCTTTCCTGTGCTAAGCTCCAGAGATTCAGATCTGCAGATTCAGATTCAGATCTGCTAGGGAAGATGGCTAAATTACAGTGCAATTGAAACCATTTCACTCTCTTGCCTGTCGTATTCTTACAGGTCAGATCCTTGCCTGCTGTCCCACTTTCCATACCACTAAATTCCAGTAACTGCCTTCTTTACAACAAACCACATATTCTTCCCTAAGAAATCTTGCCCTCTTCTCTGTGCAGTCTTTGCTGTCTTATTGTGCTATGAGCAAGCCCTACTGCTACCCAGGCTCTCCTTAGGAGCCTTGAAGTCTCCCCATGTGCTCCTGGGTCCATCCTTGCTGTTCTATTCATTTTGTGCCAGCCAATGCTCCCCTAACTCCAAGTGTTTCTCCTACTTAAACATGATTATCAGGGAAATTATGTGCATGGTGGTGATACTTCCCACCTTCCAGAGGATTCCCGCCTCACCAAAAGGGCAGCAACCAGGACTATATAAAAACCAGCCTTCTTCCCTGCTGCCCTGCTATACATTTTCTAGAAAAATGTACGTTATACATATCATGAACTGTGAACAAGAAGATAAGACATTTTCCACCAAAATTAGGAAAATTCCTTCTGTCTTAAAACTTACTAGTTAACTTTGTACGTTATACTTGCCAAAAAATATATCACAGTTTCCCAGTAACATATAATACTACAACATAATATAGTACACTGCAATAGGCACATTACAACGGTAAGTTGCCTTGCAAACTCAGTGAAGAATTTCCAGGCACAAATCTTGATATACTTGTATAATGTGCTGCTATAAAAGTCATAAATAATAAGTTAATGGTGAGTACTATGCACAAAGAGCCAAACTGAAATAGAAAGAGTTTTGAGATTCTTGGCTGCTGTACATGCTATCATAACCATTTTTAAACACAAACATCATTACAGTTCTTACTTTTTTGCATTGCATGTGTGTTTTACTTGACAGTAGGCAGCAACATGCAAGTATTTTCACTCTTGATGAAAGGTGTAAATTCTTCACTTCTTACAACATGAGAGCTTGTACAACTGAAATGATTATGTAAGTCACAAGCAGTAGAGAATTAGGCCTATGTAGCTGTAATTAAATCTTGCACTGAAGTGTTACAGGCTTTTGTTTTAGGCAATTTTCTCATTTTATTTTGACACCAACATCAGCATAGTTCTTTCATCCTCCCTTTGCTCTGTTCAACCACTTTCTTTATTTAGCACCTTTCTGAACACTTTGCTTTGCTTTCACCTGATAAGCGTGGGATGAGAACCTCCTGTTCTAAGAAATATTTCTATGGGGAAAAAGGCACACCCACATACCTTCAGCCCCGCACACGTGCAGCTCAAGGTGACACACCATGTGTGAAGGTTTCAGAAATGCTCAAAAATTTGTGTCTTTGCACCTGATAAAAATAGATTTCCCCTGACCGATGCCCATTCTGGCCACTGCCACTACTGCCTGCTCTGCCCCCAGCCATGGCCATATAATCTTGCCTTCACAGAATCACAGAATCACAGAATGTTCGGGGTTGGAAGGGACCTCTGTGGGTCATCTAGTCCAACCCTCCTGCTGAAGCAGGGCCACCTACAGCAGGCTGCACAGGACCTTGTCCAGGTGGGTCTTGAATATCTCCAGAGAAGGAGACTCCACAACCTCCCTGGGCAACCTGTTCCAGTGCTCCATCACCCTAGGAGGGAAGAAGTTCTTCCTCATGTTCAGATGGAACTTCCTGTGCTTCAGTTTGTGCCCGTTGCCCCTTGTCCTGTCACTGGACACCACTGAAAAGAGTTTGGCCCCATCCTCCTGGCACCCACCCTTCAGATATTTATAAGCATTTATTAGGTCCCCTCGCAGCATTCTCTTCTTCAGGCTGAACAAGCCCAGCTCCCTTAGCCTTTCCTCATAGGCGAGATACTCCAGTCCCCTCACCATCCTCGTAGCCCTCCTCTGGACTCTCTCCAGTAGCTCCTCATCTTTCTTGGGCTGGGGTGCCCAGAACTGGACACAGTACTCCAGATGGGGCCTTACTAGGGCACTTATTATTATAAGTGACAAAATAATTTGCAGATGAAAAGAAAGCTAAAAAATTTATGAAGATGTACTTTCTCCATGGCTTTCCTTTTCACTGAGAAAATCAACTTCCAGATGAGAAAAATACTTCAAGAGTGACCCCTTCACCCTTCCTGACTATGCTAAATATGAAATTGTATTTAGCTCCCAAACTAATGTCTTCCAACTGTATTAGCACATACCACACAATTTTGTTGAGTTTGTGAAAAAAAGGTTTTGCCCTTTTTTGGATGAGACAGGGAGACATGGATGCACAGCTATTAAACAAGTTGGAACAGTAGAGATCTTAATTTCTAATGAGCTACTGACACCACATCTACGATCAGACTCAGAAACCAGCAGCAGTGTGGTGTTTGAAAAGGATGTGTTTTTCTAATAGCAACTATTTGGATTGTAAAAGTTGAAATGAAAGTATTTATACTCCTATATCTTTGAAAAACCCCTTTAAATACATATTAAATTATATTGTGACAGTTTGATGAATCATTCTGTACCAAATATTAATTCTGCATAATATTATAAACACTTAGCATGCAAGTGTAACTCCTCTGCCAACTCCAATTTGTTTACATGTATGCCACTACTCTTTGTTGTTATTTTCTTCTTTTAAGCTGAACTTTAGTAACCTAGACTACTAGGAAATGTAGGAGCCAAAAAGAGGGAGAGAAAAATAGTGCAGTGATAATAAGAGAGAGAAAACCATCCTCTCTTCAGGTATAAACAAACATTCATGAACTTCCAGCAAGAAGAATTTGGTTGTTGGGGAAAAAGTCATCTGATAAAAGCAAATGTACTTTGCCAGAATTCACCTGAAGAAGAGTGTTGAAAATATGAGGCCAGAATTTCAAATTTTGATCCTCTCTGGGAATTTCTGCAGTTCAGGATGAAGGGAATTTAACAGCAATAGGAGTTCAATGAGCAGACAGAAGGAATGACACAGGATACTGCGCTCAGTCTTCACTTATTATTAATGACCCATATAGTCTCACAGTGGAGGAAGAGAAATGCTATACTGAGAAACTGCATGTCACAGCACACATGTGTGCACGGGTGTGTGCATTTGTGCCTACCTGCTCATACCTTCCACAGGGTTCCTGAGGGTCAGACTTCAGGCACAGCAGAGGATATAATATTTTAAGCCACTCAGAAGAAAAAAGGCAGGAGAGAGGGGAAGGCAAAGGGTGTGAAAAATCAAACTGGCTTCTAAGCACAGCTATTGAACTAATGTTTCTCAGGAGGGAAAGCCAAGGGTGCCAAGGGAATGGACAGGGCACACGCCCATGCTGCCTCGCCCCAGAAGTGTTATAATGCTCAGGAGTGCAGCATGAGGATGCACGGTGGGGAATTGCTTCCCTGCATCTCAAGTCCTAATTATTACTTCTAATGGATTGTTTTATGGACTGAAAATATATTGGAGAAGAAGGAGAGATACAGTTTATTTCATAATAAGTTTTTTATGCAGCTTGGTATGAGGTAAGAAAACGGAAGGAATCCATATATCACCAGTATTTTTTACCGTATGTTTCCTTTCCATTTCTTTTTGTCCTTATTAAGTTATAAATTATTTTCTTGTCTGCCAGGCCAGCTGAAAGAAAGGTTCATCACTAGAAATATAAGCAACAGAAAGAAGTTCTGTAGATGGGAAGATTTCAGAACATATGATTAGTGATTTCCTTCAGACTATTTGGAAGTTTAACTATCTGAATCTGAAATTCCTTTTACCCTCTGCTTTCACATACCTCTGTTCATTCCATAACCTAACATGTATTTCCCCAAATAAAATATTATTCAGTCTGTCCTAGATAAATTAGTGCTATATCTCATTAATTTTGAGTATATTAAAGCTGTCACTGTACACTTTCCACTTCCCCCTGCAACAGCATCCTGTAATGATTTCCAGATTCCATTATCTCAAAATTTCACCCATCACATTTACACTTTGAGAAACAAAACCCAAAGTTATAAAACTCTTGGATCTGGATTTAAGAACTGAGTGTCATAGAAGTCATGGTTGATACTAGCAATAATACCACACTTTAGTTAAGTTGAATTTCTCAGTGGTGGCTGCAGTGGCATAGAATTAGGGAAGAGTAGCTAAGAAGATTAAGTATTTTTGGCTTATAGATGCAGGGGAATACTTGCCCCCCCCAATTTTTTTTTAACC
>Ga0065711_1041833_pt1 | contig 15847 bp, 8 predicted proteins | sample Hoacrofraction12_FD_59098 | JGI IMG/M metagenome (GOLD analysis project Ga0065711, IMG submission 59098) | Hoatzin crop microbial communities from Cojedes, Venezuela - Epithelial fraction 12 v2 (version 2) | ecosystem: Host-associated > Birds > Digestive system > Esophagus > Crop | place...
TTCAGTGGTGCCCAGTGACAGGACAAGGGGCAATGGGCACAAACTGAGGCACAGGAAGTTCCGTCTGAACAGGAGGAAGAACTTCTTCCCTCTGAGGGTGACGGAGCACTGGAACAGGCTGCCCAGGGAGATTGTGGAGTCTCCCTCTCTGGAGATATTCAAGACCCGCCTGGACAAGGTCCTGTGCAGCCTACTGTAGGTGACCCTGCTTTGGCAGGTGGGTTGGACTAGATGATCCCCAGAAGTCCCTTCTAACCCCTGCCATTCTGTGAAGTCCAAAGAAGGCAGGAAGCACGAAGTCCCAGATCCTCCAGTGGGATATGAGTTTGTGGGAGCTGTATTTGCAGCCAATAACCATCATATGTTGCCATCAAGAATTTTAATTTATTTTAAATACAAGGACAACTGAAGACCTAAAGGTCATAATATTGTATAAATAATTAGGGTTATATTAAATAAATCAGGAAAAGTAAAAGCAAATAAAGCTCTTCTTCTCCCACTTCAATTCACTTGCTCTTGGATTCAAATATACGTACAAATACAGGCAGTTATACCCTATTCATGTTTGCTGACTACAAGAGTAACCGCAACTTCGAAGAACCTGAGCAGTCACCTCCAGTCTTCCCTTTCACCAGCAGTACTTCCAGGGGAAAAAAGCATGCATTGGTATATGCAAGGTGACTTCTTCGTACCCTCCCAGCAAGGTCAACTCACAAGCAAGCAGCCTTATGCACTAATAAGGATTATAAGGAGTAGAGTTTCTTCCTAAAGGAAACATAATATTCTGTGCCAAGTGCTTCCTTCTGAAAACATTGTTTCTACAAGCACAAAGCTAAAGAGGCTATATCGAAGACTGCCTGAATGTTAGAATAGAGAATTGGAGAGTAAGAGACAAAGCAGTATTATATATTGTAATATCTGTAAGAATATATTTATTCTGAACAGGTTCATTAGGTTATGCATTTCTGTTGACCAAAATATATAGAGTTCACTTGGTGCAACTCCACATCCAGGGTTAAACAAAAGAAAAGGCAACAGTCCCATCTATCCATAACATCCACAAATCTGGTAATCTTAAAGGAAGAAAGGCAGCAATTCTTACACACACAACTCTACGCTGAAGGCAGAATTCACACCAACAGGAATTACTGGGCAGCATGCAGGAAGAGCAGCAAAGATCAGCTGTATGCTCAGTGCCTGCTTTGCTACTGCACAAAATCATCTCCATACATATTTACCTTCCAGTTTTGTTTTGCTTTCATTTTCGATGACAAAAAAGGCCAAAGAACACTATCTTGCCAATAGCGCTTCTAACCCAGCACACTCCTAGATGAAATGTAAACCACTAATAGTACTGCTGAAGGGTGAAAGAGCATCTTGCCATACCTGGAACAATTTTTAAAATCAGAGAGACAGCAGACTGCTGCCGACAGGACACAATGTAAGCCAGGAGCCACTATCTGAATGTGCCTGGAGATCTCGACAGCAGAAAGATGGATGGACAGCTGTGCTGGGGGATGCAGAGCTTATGTATCCTCTGCTAAGTAGCTGGGGATTCTGTTTAATCACAGTCCAACTCAGGTCTGTCCTTGAACCTCACAGAAGTCCCCTTTGGCACAGTGTGTGCTTTTCTTACCTCTGATCAGGCCAGGAGAAGAATACTGAAAATGAAACACTGAATCAGAAAGGGATCCACATAAACAGTGTCCTTGTTGTTTATGTGGATCCCATTCTGATTCAGTGTTTCAGGTTCAGATTCAGTGTTTCAGGTTCACTTAGATCTGCTCATATAGTATTCCAGTCTGATGAAAGAAGAGAAAATTTGGGGAAATTAGGCACTGACTTTACAAGACAAGGATTCTTATTTTTTTAAGATGGGTACTATGCTTTATCTGCTTCTTTGTTTTTATCCTACAGAGCCAGTTGTACAAAGGAAATGTTTTTGTTTCAAGGCATTTTTGTACTACTATTTCATTTGCAATGTTTGCAAGCCAAGCACAGAAGCAATATAAACCATTAGGCAAAAGAGGCCCAGTGGCTACCCATTCCTATGCCAGAGAAACAAACGGATGCACCCAGCCAGATCATAAGTCTACTGTACCACTTCATAAATAATTTTCTTGAGGATTCATAATGCCTGCATGAATCTCATTAATGTTACAGTTTTTTTAAAACAAGTTTCTTTCTTCCAATTGCTACCATTTTGGTGGGTATGCAATCTTGAGTGCTAAATTCGCTGATCTTCCCTGTTAGTAAAATGCAAAAATCTTAATTTTTGCCCTGCTACTAGATAATCATGAGGAGAAACAACTTTCCCATTAATTCTGGTGGGCATCACATTAATGTTACTTGATTGCTCAGTTTTGACGTTCTTGTTGATGCCAGCAAAATCCTTAAAATACAAATGCATTTGTAGAGGTCAGTCTTGCAGTTCATCCATAAGAAGAGAAAACTGCCTCAATCTATGGCAAATGACAGAGAGAGGTCTACAAGAAAGTCATTAGACAGATATTCTCCCCTTTCTTTTGGTCCATTCATCACAGGATTTGATTCCAGAAAAGCAATGACCTTCACTGTTAATATGCTTGTTATTTTCTAAATAACATTCTATTTATTTTATAATTAAATACTAGAAGGAGGAAAACATCTAGGAAAGGAAATGGCAAGTCCCAGTGGATAAAAGGATCAAGAGGAATTTTAACAAGAAAACTATATGAGAAAATTTGATTATATGAAAGTTAAACAGTGAAAATAAATTCAAAGCACAGTAAAAACTAAATGCTTGTTTGAGTAAGAAGGAAAACCAGTCAGAGAAAGCAATCATGTAGAAAACAATCCCTTCCAATGGTAATTACACCTTTATTCCAAACAGGCAGCCAATGTTTGAGACTGTGCAAGCTATATTTTTGCCTCAGTGCTCTCATTCAAAAACACAAACCTTGGTCCACGTCAAATCATCAAATTCCTTCTGCCTCCGTCTTGGAAATTAAGATGCAGAGAGGAATTATTTCTGAAAAATTATGCTGAAGAAAGTATGAATATATGTGGCAAACTCAGGCAGAGTTAGCTCAGCGAATAAATATGAAGGTTGCAGTTTTTCCTTTCCTATCTGGTTTGCCTGTATTTGGATTCAGAACATTCAAAATGAATGCTTTGGGGTTTTTTTGTATGTAGAAATTAGATGTTCAGCAAAGCATACTTTTATACTAATTCCATTCCTTTCATGCATCCCCCTTTAACTGATTTCATTTCTGTGCAGTGCGGCATTTCTGCTATTTATGAGAAGTGTAATTGTTGTTAGGTCACATGGAGGGAAACAGTTTTATGATCCAACTGTGCTAACTTATTTTCTTACAATGAATTCTTTATTGTTAGCAAATATGATGCTCACATCACTTAAAAGTTAAATAATATTTAGCACATTATATGTAGTCTATTATTATCTATATATAATCTACTATCTATATATAATATATTATCTATATAAAATATACAATATTTATCCTTGGAAAAACACATCCTCTGATACCATCCCTCTCTCAATTTAAAAATAGAGTACTATGACTCTTGTGTAGACCTTTTTCCTCTCCTCATACCTAACAAAATTAAAAAAAAAATCAAATGCAGAGAAAAGTATTTTATTAGCTGAATCAGAAAGTCTTCCCAGAAAAAGTAACTAGATATAAGTAATATAAAAGTTAAGCTTCCCATTGTTGAATCACTCATTAAGCCTGTGAACAGTCTTTCAGAACTCATTATCCCTTGCAGGACAAGAAGCAGTAGAGTAAGATAACATCAAAATAGACACCTTTTGGCAGATACACATGCATGCATACCTGCCTGCCTTAGCCATAAGCAACAAATGAAGAAACCCCTCATATCCAGAACCTGCAGCTCAACTACACATAAGATTTTTCAAAAATCAAGCATTCATAGTTGCCAGCATTAACATGTTTTTATTACTTTCTTCCCCCCCCACCCTTACTACAGCATTGAATAATGAAATGCTGCAACTGCTCTTAAGCAGGCTAAGGGGCAATAATTTCATGTTCCCTCATCCCCCATTGCCTACGGACATGGCTGACCATGCTGAAGGGCCACATTGTGCTCATGCAGATTACTTGATTTGCAAACACGCAGGAGGGGAATCCTATGAAACTACTGCACACGGTATCAGAACATATTTAATTAATACACTTAAAGAACAGCTTAAGTCATACTCTACATCAAAGATGCACAATTGACATAACAAAGATTATTTATTAAACTAATAAAGGCTGATATTTCTGCTGCCTTATGTGCAGCAAGGAACACTCCATCTAGCTTGCCCTTTTCCCCATCAGCAGGAAATTTAATGTTTTAAATTGGCATGTTCACGATTAGTAGACAAAACCTTGTAGGCTAAGGGTATGTGTTATTCATGCTTCCATTTGAAACAGAAAATCTAGATACACGTTTATTGAGTCACAGTGGTCTCAACATACAAGAACTTAAATGTCTTCCACATCTCAAATATAAAAAAATAACTGTATATGATTTTTCTTTTTTCCCCTTGAAGTCATCACGTGGTGAAAATGGAAACCAAGCATACAGCAGGGATACCTCGGGGATTTTCATGCTGCCTATTTTTTTTGTAATGAATGAAGATATTACAGACAGGAAGTAATTCAGGCTGCTTCTCCTCCCTAATTCAGAGGGAAAAATATTCATTTTATTTTTCAATTAAACAGAATATTCATTGTCCACATGCCGTACAAAAGTAATTTTACAAAATGCCTATAACTGATACTGAAGAAAGCGCATACTGGTTTCCAAAATCCAGCAAACCACCTGAGCTGTGACCACCTAGGAAAACTTTCCCTGTAAATTTCAGCATTCTCAGAAGACAATGATTTGATCCTTGTTACATCTATCCACAAGCTGCCAGACTAGCAATTTGAAATGCTGTTAATTAATAGTTTGAAATAAACCATGAAAAATACAACCACATTAAGAGTGCTGATATACCACACTGGAAACAGAGATAGATTCATACATAAAATGCTGCAAGGTATGATTGCGCACTATGATTATTAAAACGTATAAATCAGTTACAACTATAAACCCTTCACTAAGAATAATTACAAGCCTAAAACAAACAAGTCATTTCATTCTCATATCATGAAAGCTCTTATGTTAATCTGTTTCCTATCAAGAACTTACCTAAAAGAGGCTGCACTAAGAAAATCACACTCAAAAAATCTAAAAATACAGAGGTTTTTTTAACACTAACCTAAAAAGACCAAAGGAATCTTGAATAAAATTATATGTAGTTTCTCTACTTAACATTATGTAGAAAATACGTAATTACAAAAAAACTTCAGAACCACAACAGCAATGAAAAAATCTGAGAGAGTGATACTACCAATGTCATCACAAGGCCAAAAGCTGGGGGAACAAATCCAAGCTGTCCCTAGGTAATAGTGTATGTATCGCAAAAGGAAAATGGGAAGCCTTTATCACTGAAAAATGTGACTTCCACAAGCGCCTTTCCTAGACTTAAAGAAATGGTATTAAACTGTTCATTCTCTCTGCTTCTGTATTCTTTTTACCATGGACACATATGAGTATTGAGCTCAAACATACTCACAAGCATCTTTCTCAACAGACAAGAAAATGTATGTCACATGCTCAACTAAGCTTCACATTGGGATTCTGTTCCACCCCTTTGAAGACTATAAAACAAGTTCCTCTTTTCTGCTCTCACAACTTTCATGACATGAAAGTCAAGCTTCCTACATGACACACTCACAAGCTTTCTACATGACACACGTAAACTTCTCTTGTTGGACCATGCCAACTCATGGCAGAATAAATGAACAACTTCTAGAGTAGAACAATAATCTTGGCTCATTCAGGTGAAGTGGACTGCGCTAAATTACATGAGTGCACTACACCTATATCTGCCCATGTAATGCTTCTATTTTTCAGGCAAGGTACTCTAAAACTGCAAATACTACTATCCGATGCGTGAAAGACAGCGGCAACCATGGTGTCACCACAGTGCTCCCTTGCCACTTCTCCTTCCCCAGTGTTTGCCCACGTCTGCTAACCCAGCTGTGCTTCCAGGTCGCTCTGAAGTAGTGACAATCAAAGTACTCTTTCAGCAGCGCAAAAGCAACTCTGTTCCTCCATGCACCATACACCAAGGGCTTCTGTATTTATCTTGGTTCTCCAATTTCTCCAGGTTCCCTCTTCAAGAAAAGCCTCCTGCATTATTGCAATTGCCTCAGCTATTTTCTCAAAGCTACTTTGGAACCCACAAAAAACTGTACGTAGTTCAGTGTTCGTTTTTTAAACTTGGCACTCCTAACACTCACCTTCTCACCTTGGCATAAGGCTTAGCAGAATTGAAATTATTTGTTTTTACAGCCCCAAACATTTTCTATATTTCTTCAAATGATGAGACAAATTAGAACACAGATTCCACACAGTATCTGAATATTGTATTAATTCATAAAGTGGAGACGGAGAGCAAACGTCTGCAAATCCAAATCATATCTTAACAGTAAGATAAAAAGAAGCCCATATCAAATAGCAACTTTGAAGTAAATTCCTGCATGAACAGCACGAACCTTAAAATGGGAAACACTGCAATGCAAATTATAGCAGCTGGTAAGATGTGTTCTTGAGAAAGGCATAAGATTCTGACAGATAAATACTGTGACTTTCTGGCAAAAAAACCCAAACACAAACAAACCTGAACTATTCTACACCAGTGTGAGCCTTATAATTCAAGTTAGAGTTCAGTTTTAAAACATTTGACGTAGGTATAACACAAACAATAATGTTGTTGTAAACCTACAGATGCAATTTCATACCCTTCTTCCTCTGCACACACAGCATTAGATTTGATGTCACGGACTTGCACCAATACAGGGCAGCTTGTGTGGGAGAACATTAGCAAGAGAAATGGAAAGAAAAACACTACACACATTCAGGCAAACGTGACAGCCTCACATTTCTGATGGCTGCTCTCTATTATGCTTTACGTGTCTCTCTCTGGAGTAAGAGGTAATACCTACTACCACTGTCCTTGCTGCTGTTCTGAGGGAAGCCTTAGACAAGTGCCTCTGTCCTGCACATGGGCTCCTGTTCTCGGGCTCCATCTGAGCCTTCTGCAGATGGGCCATCTGCAAGCCCAGGACTGCTGCTGCTGCGCTGGTACAGAACGGAGTTGTACACTTGCAGTTGAATAAGTGTGATAACATCACCCATTTCCTGGGAAAACCTGTAACTGAGCTTCAACTTACCTTTCGTGTCCCACTTATCATGTAACAAAAGACATGGCTTTCAGTAGAAGAACTGGTTTCTGCATATTCAGGAAGACTTGTGTGGGAAAGGTGCAACCTAAAAGCTTTTCTGATTTGGGGAAATTTTCCTGTATTGGTTTTTAAGATGGAAGTGCTGTTATCTCAGCCTGATGATACATAACAGCATTCTACTATACAAAATATAGACTTATTTTAAAGACTCAGTTGTTCGAAACACCTTATTTGCCTCTGACTGATTTTATGGGTATGTGGGAGGTAAGCTAAGTTACAGGATTTGTATAATATAACATTTGGGTGTATACCCTCACGGCACTCCAAATCATTTCTGCGTGGACTTAATACAGTTTGTGTGGGAAGAAGCCTCACCTATCCTCTAGGGTTAATACTGCACTTCTAATAATAGTAATAATGTGATTTACACTTAAATAATTCCTATATGAAGAAAAAAGAGCATATTTTACATTTCAAGAATAATAATTTGTCCAGGGAAATGACCTACAATTGGCAGATACATTATGAAACCCAAAAACCTGTGAAGTGTTATTTTGCAATGGTGCTGCACAGCTGCAATGCTTTGCACCTAATCTTTCAAAATACATGAGAATAATACAACAACAAAGATAGCTATGAGCAGCAAAACAGACGTGAAAGAGGCCATAAGCATAAGGATCCAGCTTAGTACCAATATCACTGTATATTTTGATGAATTATTCTGGTGCATTAAGCTTGTTTTATGTGAGGAAACTGTTTGGGTAAATGAGTCAACATCAGGATGTCAGTGAAGTAGCACCTACTGTGACGTAGAGAAAAGCGGACATGATCCTAGGAAGTATGAGGAAAAGCTGTAAAGAGAAACTATATCATTGTACTGACTACACATACTTAGAAACACTGCACTTGTATTGAAAGAGGTACACAGGAGATTATTGAAAAGATGGGGAAAAGCACACCTCTATTACAAGAGCATCACAAGTCAGACACTGGATACAGCTGCTGGCTAGAAATATTCCTGGACTAAACAGCACAAAAGAGGCAGTGCTGCTCAAGCTCACCTTTTCTGTTTATTTCACGCAATAACAAATGACACAAAGCAGGAATGATTCCACTGAGGCTGGAAATGAGAAAGCTAACCACTAAGGGGTAAATTTACAGCTACCAGAGGGAAAGATCTCAGAAAATGGGAGCTAAAGGAGAAAAGAAACAAGTTTAACATACACCATGATAGTTTTATGAATGACAGACCCAAGCAGCCTCCCACCACCCTGTTTGCACAGTTTGTTACCATACTTTGAAACTGTTTTTTCTCCACTCAGGTGCTGGAGCAGGAGAGCAGCTTTCACTGTTGAACCTGCAAAGATATGCTGTCTGCTTTGCTGCTTGGAAATAGACCGTGGTCAGACCTTAATTGTACATGCTCTCAACACCAACAATACCAAATAAATCTTTATGCCCAGGGCTGACCTCATTTCAATTCACATCAGTAGCCTATGAGTGTAAGTAACATCAGCACCTATCTAGTCCCAAGACCCCTAGAGTTCCTTTTCCACATACTTTTCCTACACCCAACTTCCCCTGTGCATATGCAAGAGTCTTTACCAATCCGAACCAAAATTATGTGTAAGAGCTGGGATAAAACAAGAAGATAAAAGGGGAAGACACCAGGATCTATAAGTAAGTATAGTGGCTATAATAAGTATATAATAGATAGAGTAGCTACTTCTTGCTGCCTTAAAAGAGAGATATGTTTACAAACATTTGTTTTCACAAAGGTAGATTATAAAATGCAATTTGAATGGTTTCACATCTGCTTCAAAGATTTGTACAGAACAAACTTCAAAAGATAAGGACACATCATTCTGAAAATGAAACTGCTATCCAAAGTCATATTAATGTTGTTCATTCCCCACTGCAGAAATGAACACATAACTCACTCACAGTGGTTGACTCCTGGAGAGGAACACCATAAAATTTTTGATATCTTGCAGGTCGAATGTCTGCATGGGCAAGATAGTGTGGAATTATGGTGTACATGAACCTTAAGCAACCTTCCCATTGATGATATTTAATTACCTGCCACACAACTATGGCAGTCCCAACCATAAAAATGCATTTATCTGCTGAACTTCAAGTGGACAGAGGTCAGTTAGGATTTTTGCAAAGATATGAAGGGCAAGTCTCCTTAAACAGCAAATGTTTTACAGCCAGTAAAAACATTAAATATATTTAACTATCACAACTTAATAGCTATGAAGCAATGGGTTTCCAACCAGTTAATGCATTTGATCATTCCTTCTTCAACTATTTCAGGTTTGGACAGCTACTATTATTAGGTGTTATTTCATTGTTCATGATGTTCACTCATTTTCAGCCCTAGTGCTTTATAGCAATGCTGTAAGTTTTAATTGCAAGACATCTCAACCTGAACCCGCAGTGCCAGGAGGGATCCAAGGTGAACTAGTGAAAGGGCTGACACTGAGCCCCCTTCACCTCTCGGGATTCTCAAGCTCACACTTGTTGAGGATTTGAGGGTGAGCAGAGGACTTGGCTGCCGAGCCCCAAGCTCTCTGTGCTGCACGCAATTCTGTTTACACAATCCCATAGGCACTCAGGGATCTCCACTGCACTTCAAGCTGATTTACCATGAAAGCAAAGGAATTGCAACAGTTATGACCTACTGCATCATTTCAACCAAGCTAAGGAGAGATCACATGGCACAGATCTAAAAACAAGAACCCTTCCAAAAATCGTATTGTGATAGACATACTGAAACTGAAAGAACAAGTTCTGGAGGCCAAAAAGCATACAAATGAAAAACTAGAGTAAAAGCATCCTTAAATTTTATAATGCTCTCTGCTGAGTGGTTCTAAAGTCCCAGGAAATCTGAGAATAATTCCACAATGTAATGAAAGAACGAAAAGGATGTGTGCATACAGTCTTAACAACCTCATCTTTTTACGTCTTTGTTCACACTTGCAGGTAGTCACCACCAACCTCACAAAAGGTTTCGGATTATCAAGGACTGCAAAATAAGGTTCCACTTTCTATTTTCTCTTACGTATTTTCAAGATGTTGAAAATACAGATAATTGGAAATAAAAGCATGTACTTGTGAGACATTTTCACTAAAAAACACGTTAGTGAGTTCACAGAAGGTGTTTCCACTGTACCAAGAAATATCCAAGATATTGTGTATATTAGTCAATGCTTGCACTGCAATTTTCTATATGTGTTTATATATCCATGATACAAAACAAGATTACACGAATGTGAAAATTACATCTATTCTCACAGCACTTCATTTCCAGCAAATCAAACATGGTACTACCGATAAACAACATAATGAGAAAACTTGATGTGAAATAATTCAGGGTTTTTACAGCCTTCAGGAACAATTATGTTAAATATATGGTTATTTAAATGACTGAGTTTCTTCAAGCATATCTTCACAAACATTTCCCCACCTTTCTGGCCTCAGAGTCTTCTGTTAGTGGCCTTGGTCACATACGAAAACTCGCTTGTTCATTCTGGCAAATGAAGGCCTCACCACATTTCCTGCAGAGAGATATTGCTGATTGCAGGATGCTATTATGATTTCTTTATTAAGGAACCCTGGAAAAAAAAACTTGCAGTGAGCAGAAGGCAGGATAACTGCAAGTTCATGCAATGCTGTCACACTTTGTTTTGTGTCTGGCTGTAAGAAAGAGCCATTGGACACCAGCATTATATCCTAAAGTGCTTCCTCTGCTATCTCTTTCCCTGCAACAGCACATTCATTTACCTTAGGACTGGAAGTGGGAGAGCAGAGATTTCGTTCCTATCCTTGCTGTGGCATTATATCTTCTGTGACCTCAGTAGAGGACTGAAGGTAGTTCTGAATCGAGGGCTAACTTAGATAAGTAGCCCTCGTGTTCCTTCTCAGTTCACATAAATTAATCTGTATCTTAGGATTTGTTGCAGGGTTACTTCTTTCCCTCCAGCAGACACAGCAAAGAAACTTCTTGAAATTACCACATCACCTTCACCATTGCTAAAAAAACAGGGTTAGTGTTGCTTTGTGTTTGCTGGAGTCAGAGACTGATGTCAAACAAAGATTCAACATGCGTTGGGTTTCAATCAATAGCAAGTAGTTTGAATAACTTCTGAGGTTATGATGCAGTGTATGTGAGGAGCAGAATTAGCCACAAAGCGTAGTGACTGCTCCCTGGGTTTATTCAAATTTTCTCACAGTTGGAATAAGGCAGTTGGAGAGATGGTAAACACAGTAAACTACCACAACAAACTGCCTCTCTGACACATGTTGCCAACTTTGAAAGAGAGGTTGAGGGGCCACTGTCACTTCTCTGCTGCAATTCCTCTGGTCCCAGTGGTGTGTGAAACATATATCATTACACCTTGCCAATGCTGATTCTGCTTACCTGGAGGAATATAAGAATGATGGGGCCAGTTATCTTTTCCACGTGGTTCAAAAGTCAGCAATAAATTGCTTCCACTTCTAAATAGGCCTGGATTACACTTCTTAGCCATGCATGGAAATTTGGCACTGTTTTTCCCAAAGTAGGACTTGTTAGTAATCTGCTATCTGCATCTAGAATGAGCCTGAAATCTTGACATATCTTTTGGGCAAAAAAGAAATTGCATCCCCTGTTCCCCCTTGCTCTCAAGCTCATCTTCCATTTTGAAGCACAGTAAGCTTGGATCTTCGCAGTAAGACCATCTAGTCAGCAGGGGATTTCTGGTGGCAGCAAAAGTACTGATGGCTGAAAAAGCTGCTGGTTTACTAAGCCTAATGAATCTATACTGCCTCCCTCACCATGATATTCCATCATCTTATCCTAACCCATTTCAGCCCACTAAGTCCTGTTCTTTTTTTGACTAGACTTTTGCAGTAAGAATCTTTCCATCCTATTCTGTCTTACAGGCAATAGATCATTCCTAACCTCTGTTTTCAGACAGCACTGGCAGCGCGGGGCTGACGGACAGCCACTCTAGGAAGTTTCCATGGGCAGATAGCTGCCAGTTTCTCCAGTCACTCTGTACAATTACATGCCATCGTAATAAGAACGAGCAATGAGGTGCCATTCAGGGGCCTTAGAGGTTTGTCTATGACGAGAAAGTTTCAAAAGTAGGCGGCTTTTGCATTTTGGATTCCTCATTGAAAAGACAGATAAGCAGACAACAACCATCAAGCAGATATGAAATGAGACAGAAACACAATTTAGGAAAAATATTTAGAAATGAAGACTCTCTGTCTAAGGTTATGAAATGTGGGTGTCAGGCTTGGTGGTGAAGAATGTATTTGCATAGAGCTGACTTCCAGGACTGCTGTTCAGGAGAAGACAAGTGGAGCTTTGGCCAGCAATGAAAATTTGCACCCAGTTTGATGAACAATCTGCCTTTAGTGCTGAATGCTAAACACAGTTTAGATAGCATGTTAAGAGGCACTATCACCGAGTGACTTCATATACACTCTACATTACAGCAGCAGTGAAATATTAATCAACGCAACTTCCGGAATCACACTTTAAAAAGTGATTATATACTAACCTAGAACTACAGCGGTGAAAAATAACCAGATAAACCAGTATTTTTAGTATTTCTCTTTCTGAGTTTTAGAACTGAACTCCCACTCAACCTTCAGTTTAGCAATTACTGAACAACGTTGAACAAAACCAAATGAAGCATTACAGGTTTTCACAGCATATGCAATTGTTTGCATAGATACTATTCAATCAGTAACAGTTGTTGTTGTACATCTAAACTTCTTTTAGTAGAGAGAAATCGTTATCACCAAATAGATCAGATTAGTCTTTAACCTATTAATCCTGGTTTTATTTAAGAGCATTATTACAACATACAAAACCCGAGATACAGGTGAATACCAATGATCTGGGGAAGAGTCTAGTCACAGCGAACACAATTTGACACGAATTTAATGCCTCACATTTTATTATACTGAAAATATAAGGCATAGAACTTTTTATTGAATACTATAATTAAAGTGGTACACTGACAAGTAAAAGCACTTATATAAAAAGACTGTTTGATCCTGTCTTTTAAGGTCTGCTTAGCTGGGAGTCGTTCTCCAGCTCTACCTCGGAAGGGTCAGCTAGAGACTGTGGTCTTACAACTTGCAAGGAAACACCGGGTTTCCAGTGGTACTGGTGTAAAACAGCATCTCCCTAGCACTTGGATGCAGTTAAGCAAAATTTATTCACAGTCCGTATCCTGACCATAACTTTTTTTTTTAACTGCTCTGTAACATCGGAACTGACACATCACTGGCAGACAGACACATGGAAATTTGATGATATTGGTTCAGCTATTGCTGTTTTGTAAAAAAGCAAAAATTCTAGTAAATCCAAAGTAGGTGGCAGAAGAAAGAGGAATAGATATCCAGGAAAGCAGCCTGACATTACACTCCTTGGTTGTGGATGTGAAAGTGCCATGGACACGTTAACTCAGTGCAGACTTCTGCTAAAGTCAGGAAGCTCAATGGAGATGTTTGTGACATGACGGCATGTTTTTCTTGCCTTAGAACAGACTGGTGAAACCTTCTAGAGCTGCTGCAACTACGTGAATTGGTATAGAAAAGGGAGTTAAGAAATACCCCAGGTCTCCAGTGACGGAGTTAGATACCAGCGTAGTGAAGTAACCCCGGTTATTCAGATGCATGTCCTGAAAGAGGAGATGATTGCTTCTGGTCCCAAGTGCGAACCACCAGCAGAAGGACCTCCTTCCCCATCTGGCCTGACAAACAACCCTGAGAACATGTTGCGGTAGAGAAGCTCACAGGTGGATATCTGTTCCACCATAAACCTCCATGGGCTGCAGAGGGACAGCCTGCCTCACCACAGGCTGCAGGGGAACCTCTGCTCTGGCACCTGGAGCACCTCCTGCCCCTCCTTCTTCACTGACCTTGGTGTCTGCAGAGTTGTTTCTCACACCTATTGTCAATCATCCCTCCTGCTGCAAATTGCTATTATGCAGGGTTTTTTATCTTCTTAAATATGTTATCCTAGAGGCACTACCACTGTTGCTGATGGGCTAGGGCTTGGCCAGTGATGGGTCCATCTTGGAGCTGGCTGGCACTGCCTCTATCAGACATGGGTGAAGCTTCCAGAACCTTCTCACAGACGCCACCCCTGTAGCTCCCTCACTACAAAAACCTTGCCACACAAACCCAATACATAGTGGAAAAATACCTGAAGAAAATGTTGCACTTTTCGGTCATCTGTTTTTGTTACAGACATGCATACACATCACTTTGCAATCACAAAAGGTAAAAAGAGTGATCACAATGTATTTCTGCACATCTGTATATTTTAACAATGGTGCCTGTAAAGTGAGGCAATGTCTTTTAAATCAACATTTCAGCAGGTGATGATATCCATTCTGAATGATCATAATTTAGTGGTGCCAAAGAGCTTTCTGAATTTGACTGTTTGGCTGTTGAATTTTGACATTTTCCACATAACCATTAAATTGCAACTACTCTGGCTGCTATATAATGCGCCTAAAATTATACTCTTCAGCAAGACTCACACCAAACTGTCTTATTATGTGTCTTTACCGTAGTCAGTATGTCATTCCTAGCTGTATACGTGATCGCTGTGAGATCACACGTCAAATCAGTCACACCCCTCAGTAAAATTATTTCTGGAGAGCTGGAATAAGAACCAAGAAACCATATTTAACTTTTTGTAGTATACATCAATCTACACCAAGCTCAGACAGACTGATCCTCTACCATTGATGAATACTCACCATAGACAGTTTTGCTGGGCAGTTTCAAAAACTTTATATATTTTCTTCAGTAAGTACAACATCAAACATGACCTTTGTTTTGGTTTCATAGGCTCCTGTCCTTTCAAATATTACTTTTCTCAAGAACTAAATCTGCGAGCCAAGGGCGCTTCTTAGCTCCCAGGTGCACACTCTGCACACAACTGCATTGAATTATCTTCCCATACTAGTTCCCTTTGGGAAGAAAATCAAGAGCATGCAGAGAGCTACAGGGTGCTCAGAAAGGCTCTCCAGGCTATATCATCAAGGGACCAGGAGTATGGGGCACACCATGGAGTACAGATAGTGTGTCCTAACATCAGTAAATACTCATGTCTAAAAAGAGCCTCACTACTGTTTTATTCTTGCTCAGTAACTGCAATATAAATTAGCTTGCACATGTGCTCCTTCTTGCCAGCAACAACTGCCTTCCCAAAGAGACAGAATTCTCACTTAAAACTTTGCAAATGCTTGTCTCCACACATTTCAGGAGTGCTGTAGCTGTAACATGGTCTATGGTCGTCTGCCCTTCATTCATCCTTTCTGCTCCTGTGTCTCAGCCTCCACTGCCCTTCTTTCTGCTGTCAGCCCTGGCCCCATGCAGTGTATTGAAAGAGAGTCCAGCGGAGGGCTACAAGGATGGTGAGGGGACTGGAGCATCTCCCCTACGAGGAGAGGTTGAGGGAACTGGGCTTGTTCAGCCTGAAGAAGAGAAGGCTGAGAGGGGACCTTATAAATGTCTACAAATATCTG
>Ga0065711_1008577_pt1 | contig 15845 bp, 7 predicted proteins | sample Hoacrofraction12_FD_59098 | JGI IMG/M metagenome (GOLD analysis project Ga0065711, IMG submission 59098) | Hoatzin crop microbial communities from Cojedes, Venezuela - Epithelial fraction 12 v2 (version 2) | ecosystem: Host-associated > Birds > Digestive system > Esophagus > Crop | place...
GGCCTGTGGCGGGCTGGAACCGGCCGTGATGGGCACCGGGCAGCCCCAGCCTCCCCTCGCAGAGGCCGCCCCTGCAGCCCCCTCTGCCAGCACCTGGAGGCCTATGCTTGCTACGAAAGGTTTGTGGAGAAAATGAAACAAATGTAAAAATCTTCTAGACCAATATCTGCTATTGTGCTAAAATTACTTCAAGAATTTAAGTCTGTAAAGAGGCATAAAATGTAAAACAATTTAAAAATTACTGAAACTTTTTTCTTACTTAAAATCATTAGAACTTTCCATCCTCACTCAGGCCAAAGTGCCTTTAAGATCTGAAACACTCAAGCCACTGACAGTTTTTTCTGTAAAGTGTTAGTAAAATCGAAGTTGACCATCAGAAACAAAAATTCACAAGGAGCAAAAGAGAAAGAAGCGAGCAAACATGACACCTCTATATTTGTTTGAAATGCAAGATGAAAGGGTAAGCGTTCGATATTGGTAGATCCACTGCAGCTTCCCCCCCATCTCTGCATCCTTTGTAGCAGAGGTACAGATTCCCCTAACTGTAAGTAGTAGTAAAAGAAGTTGCAGGTTATCGCGCTTCATCACTTTTTCTTTAATCTCCATATAAAGATGCTTAATTTCAAGCTCTTTCAAATGTACAGCATTCACCATGCAGTGTGGTAGAAAATCAAGACCATCTCAAGAAGCCGTTTCTCACATACTGCAGAACTTTACTCTTTCTTTTTTTTTTTTCCCCCCTTGGTAGGTTTGTAGCAAAATCAGCCAAATTACATTAGCCATGCTTTAAATTCCAATTTCCACACTCCTTTCGTTCTGTATCTCACTCCTTTTTTCATCTCACCACCTAACTTCCTTAGATTTTAAGTGTAACAAATCTCAAACTCCAGTGAATAAAAGAAAACAGAAAAAGAGGAAACTATCAAGGGTCTATGGATTTGTGCTTCCCAGGTTCAGAAAGTTTCTGGGGTTTGATGATATCCAACCATTTTTATAGTTACTAGCTGGTATCGGTACCCTACACTATTTTTCTCACTGTCCATCAATAGTTACTGACCCTAGAGAACACAGTGGTGGAAGTGAAAACTACAAAAAATATGAACCGATAACGAGTACAGGTTCTGCTTCCTCAAAATCCTCAAAAGGATTTGTGAAACTGTTGCCACCATCAGGGCACAAAGTGCTTTCCCTCCACAGAAGTGAATCCGATGACACCATTTTCTGTATAATTCTAGGCAAAACTGTTGGCATAAATCTTATGAGCATTGTTTGGTGTCTCTCGGCTGAGACAGTCTTATTTTTGTGAAGATGCTAAGAATGACCTTGAAACTTTGATGTATTCTAAGGGGTGATCATGACTACGTGGGAAAGATGAGGTCTGGCATCTGCATGGCACACAAAGATCCCTTTCATTTTTTAAAAGGTGGAGAATTTTATGGACACTTAGGCAAAAAGTTGTATCACAACAGACTTGTCCTTTAACTGCAATGAAAACATAGTATGATTGAATGTAATTGTTCTTATTTTCACATGTAGATATAATCTTAAAATCCATGAAGTTTTAAGTTGCTTGGACAGTGAATGCTTTTTATGTTTTGTATCTGAAAACATGATTTAATTAAATATACAAATAGACCAACCCTGTAATATCATTCTATAAGCTTTTATTCAAAATTAGAACAATATTACTTTGTCTACTTTCAAAAGCATGTTTTTGCACTCCTGCCTCCCCAGAAATATTTGTGCAATGGCTTTTTAGTTTTCACTGTCTTTGTAAGCAAAGAAATTTCAAACTTGTGTCTGCTGATGACTGGAAATCACAGGTGATACATTTACACAGAATATCCAGAAGCTGGTTTCAAAATTGAAACTCAGGATCTCGTCAATATTATGATCCCGGGGAAAGCCCAGTACCACAATATTTGCTGTCCTCTGGCTGAGCCTGTGCCAGCACTGGACCAAGGGGATGGGACATCCCAACCTGTCATGCAATACATCCACCACCAGGTCAATGGACCAGTGAAAGTCTCTGTAATCTCTTAGAGAGTATGTCCCATATGCCATTTTCCATCCACGTTTTTTCATCTGCATAACCTTTCTATTTATTTTTATGAGATTTATTCTTGCCTTTGAAGTGACCATCTTATTTAGGGTTTTTTTCCATCTAAAAAAAGTAAGTAAAATAGTCAAAATCTTACCACCTGCCTCTAGCTGTTAGACTTCCACAGGATATAATATCTGTCCAAATTTTACTGACTTGCTTTCATTATCATAGATAACTTTCACCCAAGTATTGTATTACAAAGACAGAAGTTACAATTTTTGATATCTATATTCACGTGTTTTAACATTAAAAAGAACTGCCCTCCAAAAATCTAGATTCTCAGTTTCTCTTGAAGTTTATAATCAGCAAACATTAGCCTAGAAGCTTCTTGAAATTACACCATTGTAAATACTGTGTCACTCAGTTTAATGCCGGATTTTTTGTAGATTACCATGGGGGTCATTAGTATTCTGTAGCACCTGATATTTAATGCTAATGAAAAAAGCATAAAATCATGACAGATAAGTTACAAAAGTTTAGTGGCAATATTTATGATTACAGCTTCGTAATGAATCGAAATATCAGAAACCCTATTTTAACTATAAACATTCTGCTATGTTGTTTAGTTTATATTAAACTGTGATGCCATTTGTCCACAGTGAGTTCCATTTGATGAGTTGCTTAAACCAAACATTATTTGTGAGAAACCAAAATTTTGTATTTGTAAAATGAGAGAGAACAAATATTCTTCTCTGTTTTCTCTGAGGATGACCTGAATCAACTGCATTTGAAGTAATTTTACCCATCATATTTTGCTGTCCCCTTTGTTTCCGAAGATCTGCATGCTTACTTTTTAAATTAAGGTAGCATAAAATAAATTTGCCGTCTTTTTTGGACCAGAAGAACGTCATAAAAATGATCTCGCTTTGCTTCATTACAACACCTGCTTGCAATAAGATGGGATCTTATCTATTTCTGTAATAAAATGCCATGGTAGAGCTGTGCTCTTAATTATCCTGCAAAATAATGGGACACATTTAAAGCCTTTCCACTCCATCTCCCAGTGCTCATTAGTGTCATTTATGAGTTATTTGTCTGCCAGTTTTCGCTTTTCCACAAAAAAATAGTGTTAAATGCATATTCTGATATAAAATGAATGCATAATTAATAGTCCCTCCTCTTTCAGAATTTACTCTGTAATAACAGAAGCAATGCCAAGTGTTTTACTGAAAGCCAATATACTGACAAGTAAGCTAGATGTCAATATTTCAATGTATCTTATTGTCATGGAAAAAAGAAGTACCTTGATACAGCAGTTTTAATAGATTAAGCAATAGCAATTAGAAAATGGTTTTATAACTCTTCTTGTTCAATTGGCATGTTGAACAAATGAAGTATCTTTCAGTTATGAGTGATTTATGTGTGCATTGTCTATCAGATAGCTGATACAAAATGAATGCCTTATTATGAAAACGTAGGATGAGTTGAATATTGTAGCTATTAGAAAGTCTGAATTCTTAAACATGTAATGGTTATTGGGTAACAGGGTAATGGGGAGTGAAAAACCACTAAATATTTTGCTAAATATTTTGCAGAAACTTATTTAACATCTAAAAAGTTCTTGGGAAGTGTTTACAGTGCTATATATGAGTTAGGAGTGATTGTTTAAAACTTTGCTGATAGAACGTTAATATCAATTAAAAGTTTTCAAACAGACACTAAAGCGTACATCACTGAATACTAATCATTAGGAGATCTTAAAATAAAAATACATACCAATTTAGTTAGCACACTTGAACTGTCTGATATTAAATGAGCAGAGGAAATTGTTAAACGGGATTCTGTTAAAGAAAATATCTCGTTATCTTTATTATAGGTTTCCAGTATTAAGACTTGCTTCAGAACAAAAGCTGCCTTCTGTGGATTGTTTAAACAAGCATTGTAATTGCCTGGTGGTGTGTTCTTCATTAGGGTAGGAAGAGATTTGAAGCATTTTTCCTTCTCAGAAGGCATAGAGTATATAATTGACCTAGAAACTGCTTCAACTTGTTTCCAGGTATGTGAGTTGTCATAGAAGTCCATAGGGCAAATAGAACAGGTTTCTCGTCTGATCAGTAGGCAATATTTGCTCAGAACACACAAAAAATGTTTCTCTGCTGTCTCAGTGAAGAGCATAACCAGTTCCTACAGCAGGTGGTACCATTGGATCACAACACAAATCTGGGACACAAACCCAGATCCATCTATGGAAAAACCTGGCAAGTCCAGGTGCACAGGAGTTTGCGTTGACTGTGAAGGGGTTACACAAAGTTGAAAATGATCTTTCAGATAAGTTTGAATGTGCTGTAATCACTTAATCCCAGCATGAATGACCCTGTGGAGGTATCTCATTTGGTCAAAGCCTTGCAAAATATTGACAAAACTGAAAAAGTACACACCCATCTGAAACCACAAGATCTAATCTGTCTGTTGCGCTGTCACAGTTCTGCTCTTCTTGGGGTAAAATTTGAGAGGCATACAAGCTTTCAATTGCGTAGTCTCCAGTGTGGAGGGAAGGAAGAAAAAAGTTATTGAAAGAGGCTGCCCTGATTTATCTAAATCCAGAGGGTGGTGATCCTGGGTTAACGCTAACAGCGACAGGCCAAGGAAAGCAGAAAAAGCACAAGTACGTCCTTCTGGCTAAGTGTAAATGGGAATCTTAAGCTAATCAATGGCATTACTACACTAGAGTAATAGTTGTTGGGGTGGTACAGAGCCTAGATGGCTGGCACTGGCTACTGCTTTGTCAACATTTGTCCCATATCGGAAACGGCCAGTCGCTGTCATGGGCAAGCAGCCCTCTGTGTACCCCTGCACACAGCACGTTTAGTGAGTGATGATGGACCGGCCGTGGGAAATGTCACTAACCTGTTGTCTTGTTAGAGAGGCAAAACCAGATGATGCACCTCTGGAAAGAAAGGCTCATGACTTATGTTTAAATAGGTGTCAAGCTCTAGGCTGATAACTTCCTTGCTGTAGTTCAAACGAGATGAAAGATAAAAGATCAGCACCATTTCCACCGACAGCACTGCTGCAAAATTCAATTTCCTGTAGGTACTTAAAGGGCTCTGTTACATAATATAATTTCTACTATTTTATTCTGCATAAAGTATAACTTTGTGTTTTACAGAAGCCAGAGAACTTTTGTGTGAGAGGTTTTTTTTTAAAAATACACCAATGAACAGGAAGGGAAGTAGAAAAATGAGAGAGGAAGCAACACAAAAGAGAGGGCAGAGAGAAATGAGGAAGAGCAATAAATGATGGAATTGCCAGGGGGTGATTGGCCTTTAAGAATTAATGACATTCTTCCTCTCTGGTCATTCAGCCTTCATCCAAAGGTGAGGAAAATATAACCCTCATGACATGCTAAATCAATGCTGGTGAGAAGAAAATGGGAACGTTTTTTCTTTTTTAAACTAAAAAGAAGGTTTGAATCTTGCAGACAGAAGACAGAAAGGTGTCAAAAAGAGTACAGAGCAAAAATGAGGAGTTGGAAGGCTCATTCTGAGGGTGAAATTTGACAAGTATAAATACAGATCTCAGAGCCATGTGACCTGCTTATCGTCCTCCTTTACCTCTCTCACCAAAAACGATGTGACATAGGCCTTGAAGAATGTCTGTATAGCCCAGAATTTATAGGAAAAGAGATGCAACCATTGCAAAGCAAGGAACTGTTTGGAAACTTCTATGGGTCTTAATGTACAGGGTTTGCTGTGTTGAAAGAAGTGACTTTGAATCTGGGTTTGACTGTTACTTTATACATGAGCATTCAACAGGGGCCAAAGACAGATTAGCTGCAGAGTCATCAGTTCAGGGACAAGTGTGGGGATGAGAAGGAAGAAATAAAAAATGAAGTCCTCAGTTTTCTGGAAAATACAAGTTGTTATATCATGCTTAGGGCTGGGTTAGAGTGAATTCAGTGTGGTTTCTATTTTGTGGACTAGGGACTATTTCTGACATCTTTCTACTACTCCAGTCCCATGGAGTTTTCACGCCTAAATTTTTGATTTGAAGCCTGTATCTATGTTGATAAACTAACAGGTGCCATGATAGGTTCAGCTTACTATTGAACTAATAGCATGCTCTGTGGTGACATGTACCAACTGGCACTCTTGTAAGAATTCCTGTGTACAAGTTGGGGGATCAGCACAGGCAAGCAGTCGTTCCCAAAAAGCAGTTTGAATATGATCCCACATAGAGGAATGGCAGGGGGAAAGACTTTAACGAACAGACCAAGCCATTTGATCTCAAGGCTGGACAGCGTTTCCTGACACTGGATGATTTTCTGGAACAGACATCACACAGGGGTTCTTCTCCTGAACACATTGAAAGCTTGTTAATTATGTTCAGCATAGCTAATGTTGAACAACAAAGTGAACAATGTAGGTATTCGAAAACAGAGAAGATGTTTTCACATCTGTCTAGTTCAAAGAAATATCTGTAGATTTTGAAAGTAGGAGTAGAGCTAGTGATGTAGATTAAGCAACAAGATCCTGATTTTTGCCTTCTAAATTAATGCTGGGAAAGTCAGTGATGTAACCTGCTGTAACTGACAAATGTTAGATTAGAATCAGGCTATGAATTCTTATAATTATCACTTGTCTACTTAATACAAGATAACTGCAGCTAATTAGGAGTATGAAAGAAAAGAAAGATAAGTGTGTACAAACGTTACAGCAGAGATTAGAAGTCTAGTTATATGCTGTTATTTTTAGGGTAGAATTTCTATACAGAGCATTGATAAAGCTATCTGCTGTAACCAGCAGATTCGACCTGCAGTTATCTGATTATATATCTAAAATATTTTCAGTAAATAAATCCAATCAGAAAACAAAATACCATAGCCCTGGAGACATGAATTGATAGTACAACATACTACAGTAGCATTTATATGTTATTTGAGCCTACCCCTCAGCTTTGTGCTTTCACATTGTTAATTTAGTAGAGTACAAATATGTTAGAGGGTGTGATGTGGAATTGCTTAAGAAATTGATTTAGATGCTTTGATATCTCTGCTGATCTAATAACAGGTATTGCTAACGAAACAAATAGTTTATGTGAATTTATCCCATTAAGAAATACTGTTTTGAGGGGTTTTTTAATACCAATTCATCATGTTAATGAGAAAAATAAACCTGGAAACGCAACAGACATCTCACTTTAAAGCAATAAAACAAATAGAGATGCTGAAAACACTTTGGACGTGATTTTTCTCTCATGCAAATAAGGAGTACATATCTGAAATAAGTCCTGAATGCATTAAATAATCCTTGCAATATTTATATATGTATTAATAATACAGGGCCTAATACTGATATGTGAGGAACTAACACCATTGATGCCAAGGAAGTAAATCGTACTAAAATTAGAGTAAGATGAATAAAAATGAGGCCCCAGCTTACTAATTACACAACACATGAAAGCTATAAATAAATCTAGACCCATGGACACATCAATTAGATGAAAGCACATAATGCACCAGGGCCAAGCTGTGAGAACTATCGTGGATCTAATACTTTAGGTTCAGAGTTCAAGTTCCTTTCGTATACTGGAACTATGCTGCCTTCTGAAAAAACAAAGTAATTAATAAATTATTCAAATTGACTAATAACTAGGCCAAGAAGGAATTACAGCACTCTAATCTGAAAAACAGGAGTAACAACATAGAACTGATTTCACTGCATGATAAGGAAATGGTTGAAATAAGTGATCTAAGAACTGTATTGAAGGTATTGGTAATTGACTGTATTGCACCTGCAGAGAAAGTCAGAAATTAACAAACTAAATACTACAATCACAGGCTTGGCAGCCGTAGATATTTTTTCCTCCATCTATTTCTATGGAATTTATCCTCTTCTTTAAACATTCTTATTCTATCTTAAGTCTTTCAAACTGGAAAATCATTACAAAGAAGTCTTAGTTTTAAAACAAAAATAATACACTCAGCTGTGAAGTCTTAGGTAAATAGGTTACAAATTGTCACAGTATGGAGCATCAAGTTATTTTCACTGCTGCTCCAACAGCTCGAGTGACAGTGGAGGACTAAAATGAATGAGTATTTGTCAGCACTTGACTTTAGGTAGACATTTCATCTAGAATAAAAAAGTGACACCCAGCATTATATAATACAGATCTGCCATCTATCACAGCACATATTGAAAATGCTGCTATTCCTATGCTTTGACCATCTAACTCTGTACCAATTGTACCATTTTCCATAACATTTTTAATACTCTGCACTCCGTACCTGACTTACGCTCCAGGAGTGAGGCTTTGGTTCCACTGGGGTTGAGGTCAGTGGGCGAGGACTTTGTCTTACTCCTCTCATTCATGTAAGTAGTCCATAGATTAGCCTGGAATTATTTATCTGAGTATCATATCAGTCAGCTATTTATTTTCTGCTTGTCCTGTATTATTTGATATTCAGCCAAGTATAAGTGGCCAGCTGTAACACATTTTCAAAATGAGGCACTTAATGAACATGTTTAGTGTTAATATAGTTATTTATGTGTTATCTCTCACTGTTTTATTGCGGATGATAGGAAAATAACACTGTGTATTGTTGAAAAAGGGTAACTGGGACATGATTTTATGTTTCTAGAAAACAATATTAAATTCAGCAAGTGGGAGTTATTGTTTTAGAAAAATGAATGCTTAAAAAGTATAGGAAAACAGGAGGGAAAAAAGCTGACAATTAAAGCTTCAAAGAGCCATCAAGTAGAGTTTGGTGTCAGATATACACAATTATACACAACAAAATACCAACAAATAAAAGCCCAAAGCAATAAAAAGAGAATTCTGTAATTCTAATTGTTTATTTATATCATTTTATATAGGACAGAAACACACTTAGAATATATGCATCAACTCACCCAAGATACTGCAAAATAAAACATTAGGAACATCTAAATGCAAAAAAGGAATTATCAACATTCTTAATTTTAAAGTGCTATATTATGTGTAAACAAAAGCATATGAATGTGACTATAAAAACAAGATAATGCAGTTCATGAAAATATCTCAGCTTTGTACAGCAGAGACTCATCTTGCTGCAAAACTACGGAGGGCCTGAGAAACAAGTAGCCAAACCTTGTTTGTTTTACTCAGGTGAGCAGTCCTGTTTAAACAAGACAGCATAAGTCCAAAAGATCTTTTTAAAGCCTCCAAAAGTATAAGCTGCATATGAATATATAAGCAACTGCCTGTTAGTGTTTCATTATTGTACAGTCCAAACAATTTCTGCTTCTGAACACTTTTTGTTTGAGTTGTTGCTAGAGCAACTTCTAAAACTAAAATATATCTACTCTTAGGGTCATTTGACTAGGTGTTTTATCCAACATTTCAGACTGGAGATGCAAACAGTCTCTGCATGCTGAGTCTCTGGTTGCATTAGCACAAATTCAGAAGCCCTTGCTCAGACTCTGTTGCATGTTAGAACTATTCCCAGCTCAGAGGGTGTGCAGAAACATCCATCATTTACCTGCAGTGTGCCTATGATTGTGTCCTGAATAATTCTTTTCATTATTTATGATGGGCACAACTCATCTTGTGCGTTCCTTTGAACCTTAAAAAGGCAAACCAAAGAAGAACAGGGTGTTGAAAATGGAAAAGGTAAGAAGTGGACTAGGCGGGCTGTGTATCGCTAGGATGACAAAACAGAAAATAGATTTTGCTGTGGAAACATCGATCAGAGAATATCAAGAGCCACCAGAGGAAGCGATGGAGAGATAACCTTTTGGTTTCTGGAAGACTAACTTCAGTGTGATTTAGGGAGGTGAAAATATTTGCTGACATCATGTGGTTGCTTTCATTTGCAATTGTTTCAATTGAGATGTTATAGTGATGTTCTAAATTAAAAGCTATTTTTTTTGTGAAGCAGAAGGAAATTTAATCAATATAGATTAATTTAGAGCAGCTGCTATTCACTAAGTAGGAACAGTTTCATCACTGAAGAATTTTAAATCCAGCTTTTATAACATAACCTGCAGTACATTTGAATATATTCCCTGGGTCTCTGCAGTGCTGTAATTCTGCTAAGCTCAATGAAATTTATCTTGTACAAGACAATATGCTGTAGATCTTCACTTGTTTATTTCTCAGAAGCTTCTTTTTTGTTACAACATAGGTCATGTAAAACCATTAAACCTTCCCATACAGGTAAGAAAGATGAAATGTGGAGAATGCTGCACACCGCTCTCAAGGAATCAGGAGAGGTGCTTCTGTCATTATGATTCACTAGAAAGATTCAGCGTTCAATAGCCTTCAGCCTCACTTCTCCGGCTGGGGTTTGCGTATAAAGTACAAACACTATTCAGTCAAGGTTATATGAAGGTCCTCCCCCTCACAATACATTTACGGAGATATGAAATTTGAAATAATACATGTCATCTAAGGTGTGAATATTGTTCAAGAATGAGTAAATTTTAACAGATTGTTTCGATGTAGTTTGGAGCCTACAAATATGAAAGATGCCTACAACTGAGCTATGTAAGGCATTAGGGCATCTTGTTTCCATGCAAAACATTTTATAGAGGTTCCTAAGTGCTTCGATGGAAATGTGTGTAAGTGCATAGCCCCCATTTAATTCAACGGCACCTGGGCAATTTCCAAAACCGACTAAGTGTCTTAGAATCACAGAGACAGTATTTTGTACTCTTTGTTGCAGTCAAAAATCAGAATGAAAATACAGAGGTAAACCTTAATCTAGTCTTATGTACCATAGTGCTGGGCTGTCTCTGTAACACATAGTGGGAGTTAAATAGTCCAAATATTACAAATTATATGAAAGATGGTGTCTTACTTTGCCAGTGGAATGGAGTAACAATTATGGAGAGGTGAAATCTACCCTGACAACAGTGGTATGTCCCTCTGTCACTCTCTATAACATAAAATTGTTGCTGTAGGTGCTATTTACAGAGCTGGGAAGCAGCAAAAGTATGGCTTGACATTGTGACTCTGCCTTCTACACTCAGTCACACATCTCACGGTGGTCAAAAGGTGCACTTCATGTGAGCGCAAATGGCAGAAGTGGATCCATAGTGAATTGCGTATGATTATTCCAGGTTAAGTATAAATGAACAACATATACATTTAGGAATGAAATATGAAAAGAAGTGGCAGTATCACTTTCAGAGTATTTTGTAAACTTACTGTGAAACTGTTCTTTCTCACTGTATGGCTCTTATCATGCTTCATTATCCTCTTTTTAACCCCATAACTCCAGAGAGCAATATATCTTTATTTTTCCTACCTGCTCGTTTGCTCCAAATTTATGGTTCTCCAGTACTAACAACTTTGGTACAACTAGGGAGTGACAAGACAAGAAATTAAACACTCATATTTTACTAATCTAGATGGAGATTCATAGGCTAAATAGAATTTGAATAACTTTGTGTTGAAAAATGAAGAACACAAAGTCAAATTACTCAGGCAAAGACGTTAGCTTTCCTAATACGTACCCCAGCTGAGAATGAAAATTTTGGCTTACGTTTTAGAATCTGCTGGGTTGACTAGATTTTTTAACAAAATTATTAGATAACACCTTCAGATATGGGATAGCGTGCTTATCTCAAGCTACAAATCTTTTTAAATTAACTCAATAGTTAACCTTGGTCACATGTAACATTTCGTGGACCAAGATGATAGATCTCACTCTTGCAGCATCTTCATTTGTAGCTAACAATTTTGCCACTGAAAAATGGGTTTCCCTTTAGAAAAAAAATCAGCTTTTAACAATTAAAATTGATAGGCCAGAGTTTTGCTACACGTCTACAATTTCCTGCACAGAGAAAATGTGTACTTGTATTGAGATACTTAAGTAAAGCTATTACCAGATCAGTGTCAATATCCTGCATTGCTGGTGTAAAGCAACTTTATACAGAATTTTCAAGGTGTTTGAAAGGGAATAATTTAATAATTTAGCAATTAACTGAGCTTAACAGCAGGTCAGAGTTCCTGCTTACTTCAGACCGTCCTTTAGTACCATGGATGCTTGTGATTGCACAGATGGAGTATGTGATTGCATTGTACTTAATATCAGACACTTTAATGTATTATGGCCAAAGGTCATAAAGTCTTCTTTCTGATCTTCACTAGAGCACCAGTAGCAAATTTTTTATCTAGTTATTTCTCTTTCAAGCCTTTTTTTTTTTTAACTATAAGTTACATTTAACAATGTGACTAAACTTGCGTTCAGGACTTCTGCAGTCTGACTATTTACCCATTGCTATTTATAAATTATTCCAATGAGTATTGCTATTAAAAATGTGTCTGACTTCTGAAGCTATACAGATAGCATGAAGTTTTCAGTCGTCAAATAAGTATATACATCTTGCCTTTAATCTTTGTGCTATATTTTTCAAAATTCTTTCTACATATGTGTTCTAAATATTTGTTATTTGCATAAAAAATTTCGTATCAGCAGTTGAGAAATATTCTCAGGAGTCTAAGCTCTTTGCTAAATGCTGGGTATTGTAAGGCTCTACGTTCACAATAACTAGGCGACTGTGAATTCTGGTAGCTCAACAGAAGTCCAATTGATATCTTACTGAACACCCACATTTTTCTGCAGTGGCAATTTGAATATCAAAACAACCCTTCAAAGTACATTAAGAAACAATTTGACTTCATAGTATTAATACGCATGAAATTGGATAATTTGGATTTAATTACATTGCTAAGTTTTCTTTCACAGTTTTATAATTCAAAAAACCACCTGTTTAGATTAAAATTCAGTACTTTTTAGTTCAAAATATTACTTAGATCTTTTTTTAAAAAAAATTAAAGGACAGCCAAAGATGTAGTTTTTGGGGATGTTTAGGGAGAGTTTGAAGACATGGAAAATGATTTGGACAAAACCAATTTATTGCAGCTGGGGAAATACAAGATCCACTTTACTACAAATGCAGTCTGTGGTAGAATATTGGCTAGCAGTAGATTGGCATAAAATTCCCAACAGAAGCAGACAGGGGAAAGTAATTTTATGTATCTCCCTTATGTGTATGTGTAATGTTATGACCATTTTAGACTTAGCATTACAAATTAGTTATTATAAAGTAAGAAGATGAATAAGTATGTGTTCATGCAGAAGCAAGTAATTTATGCCACTAAGATGGGAAAATGTACCAACTTTTTTTTTTTTTAGTAATATATCTGCTAAACACTTGTGATTTAACAGCATTTCAGTGTTATGATCCTAGGGGTACGCAGTCAAGAGTACACTAAATATAATCCCTAATTTCTTATTACACTTTCAGGCAGTGAGATTATTCTGCTTTATTGTTCCAGCAGCACTTATGGAGAGCTGATGGTGAGTCAAGGCACAGTATGACTGAGGAATACATGAGTTTGTTTAATTATTCAACAGGCAGGTAAAATTTAGAGGGAAAATAATGACAATATGAACTTTCAATAGAGCTGGATAGAAAATAAAAACATGCTAAAAAGACAATTGAAATTTATTAAATCCTAAGTAGTGGCTGTAAAATCAACACCTTTTAGCACAATGAAAACTGTAGGGATGAGGGCATAAATTGAAGTTAAAGAAAGGCAATCTCAGAATATATAAAGCATGCCTTGCTCACTCTGGCTCTAATGCCTAGTTTGAATGGCGTACTGGATAAAGATGTTGGAACAAACGTTGCAGTCATTCAGGAAGCAATTAGATACCATCCTAGGGGAACATACGTCTTATAAAGGTAAATCCTCCTTAGACCGAACGGCCTTTTCTCATATTCAAGACGTTTTATTCACACTGTTATTTCTTCCACAGAACACACTGCATTGCTTTGCTCTGACAAACAAAAAGTAGTAAACACACGATAAAATTATGGGGGTTTTTTGTGGCTTCTGTAAAAGGCTTTATTGTATTCTTTTTTCTTTATAGTGTTTTTTATTAATTTGTCTGTTCAGCTAAATGATTTAAGAACTGCAATTTTTGATAGAATTATATGAAATAAAGAAGTATATCGTCAATAAGATAGTCATCCCTTTGGGACAGTTGACACTACGTTGTGTCTCTATGCTGTTTGTTCCTTGGCAGAAAGGATCCAGATTATTTGTCTCATACGAGATTTTACATGGAGATCTGATGCTTGACAATAACATCCCTAAAACCACATCTTTCAGTTTAGAGTAGAAAGCTCACTTAACAAAGCTGACCAAGATACCTATTTATAGCAATTCATAGATGGCTGGAAAGGAGTTTTAGATGATTTTATTTTATTTTTAGGATATTCATCTGTTTCATTTGGATATATTGTCAAAGAAGTAAAAAATACATTTTACCATCTGAATTCATTCTTAGAGATAGACAAGTTTAGATTAAAAAAAAGAAAAACAAGAAATTGCAACAAAAATTTAGTTTGGTCTTGTAGTAACCTTTCTCCATAGCTGCTCCAGCAATGAAATTATGTAGGAAGGCTAGACAGTTTAGCAAAGTTTTTGGAGAAGTCTGTTTTATTATTGAATAATAAAAACAGGTTTGGTTACTTTATCTCACCATCTTTTGTTCCTAACTTTGGTCATGCTATTATTCTTTGCAGAAATGGTAAGTGGGTTCTCTCCTATCCCTATTTCCAAATTATATATTTGTGTTCTAGATTTTTTTAATGATCATATTTGTTATAGCTAAAATGATCTCTAGAATAATTCCTAAAGGACTCCTTAGAGTTTGTATACGTTGCATTTCACTCTGAATACGTACATATAATTAAACCCCCTGCCATGATTTTAGACATTGTAGGAGCAATGTCACTTTCAGGGGATACTAATGATCTTTGCAAAAAAAAAATCAAGTTCAAAGTAGCTCCGTGCAGGATTTTTTTAAGTTTTGCTGTGTGACAAATACATCAGTGTAATATTACTTTTATGCTTCTTAGTTTGAAATTATGTTAATTGCAAAAATTATCAGACTGCAGCTTCCAGGAACTACAGACTCCTACAATCTCATAGTGATTGCAGTTACACTAGTTTTACAATGCTACAATAATGCTCATGTCAGCTGAGTTTCTCCAACCTAACTACACACACCTGCTCAGATCCATATAGCTCTTATGAACCTAACTACACACACCTGCTCAAGTCCATATAACCCTTATGGAGGGACAGTGCAAGGGAGATGCGTCCTGCAGGTACAGTACAGCCAAGTAAGTTTTCACTGTTCCATTTTCAGGTGTTTATTCTGATCTGGACAATGAGCTGCTTTTCACATTTAAAATTCACAAAAGCACATCCTGCTGCAGAAAGCCTGGCTTGTGAGAAAATGAGTATTCCTCAGATTTTAAGGCTGTGCTTTCATCAAGCTGTATATGTTTAAGATGACTTTTTAGAATTTGGGTGACTGTTCTCTGTCAGGACTGAATAACCAGGGTCAGAATCCTGCTGTGTTTATGCAATCCTGTCACAGCACAAGACAGACTAGAGGAAAACCCAAAGTTAATTTTTTGGATTTGCTTTTGTGTTTTAAAACAAAATATTTCCAGCTGGGGGCCCTTAGTAAGTTAGGATCACAGAATCACAGAATGGTAAGGGTTGGAAGGGACCTCTGTGGGTCACCCAGTCCAATCCCCCTGCCGAAGCAGGGTCACCCAGAGCAGGCTGCACAGGACCTTGTCCAGGAGGTTCTGGAATATCTCCAGAGAAGGAGAATCCACCACCTCCCTGGGCAGCCTGTTCCAGGGCTCTGTCACCCTCAGAGGGAAGAAGTTCTTCCTCATGTCCAGACGGAACTTCCTGTGCCTCAGTTTGTGCCCATTGCCCCTTG
>Ga0065711_1041834_pt1 | contig 15843 bp, 7 predicted proteins | sample Hoacrofraction12_FD_59098 | JGI IMG/M metagenome (GOLD analysis project Ga0065711, IMG submission 59098) | Hoatzin crop microbial communities from Cojedes, Venezuela - Epithelial fraction 12 v2 (version 2) | ecosystem: Host-associated > Birds > Digestive system > Esophagus > Crop | place...
ATATTTATAAGTATATATAAGGTCCCCTCGCAGCCTTCTCTTCTTCAGGCTGAACAAGCCCAGTTCCCTCAGCCTCTCCTTGTAGGAGAGATGTTCCAGTCCCCTCACCATCCTTGTAGCCCTCCACTGGACTCTCTCCAAAGAGCTTGAATCTATCTGAAATTTTTTTTTTTAAAAACCACCATAAATTGAAATTAGGGTTTTTAGTGGCTCCTCATGGACAGTGCCAGAAAATGAGAGAACAAAGCTAGTACAAATTTCTTCAGATGTTCATCGTAAAAGCTATCTAGATACATTCAGAAAGAAGTCTGCATTTCTCTAGATCCTACCAAAAAAGTTCTGAGTGTGTGTTCCCTACGCTGCCCTGTCATTGAGGTTTTTTGCAGCTGACTCATGCTCTGAAGAGATCAAAGTCAGAGAGAAAAAATGAAATACTGTATTTTACACTTTGTCTTCCCTGGCAGGTTGCCTGAAAGATCTTTTCAAATGGGCTGTTCCTCTTGCAGATCACTCTGTAAAATGTTTGATCAAACACGATACTTGTTACTGCAGAAAGGGAAGGAAGTTTTATCAAAAGAGCAAGCCATCTGTCCCCCCGAAAGCCAGGCAGCTACAGTGCCCAGGAACCTCGGCAGCAATCAGGACAGCAGGGCAGCATGGTCAGGAACATTACTTAGAGCAAAACATTAATTGTACCACTGCAGAAGTATAGCACCCTCATAAAAAGTGGATTTCAAGTGCCACTCAGCTGACACAACGGGCTTGAAGTAGTGAAGGGCTCTTCAAAAATTTGATGAAACTAAGGAGGAATTTGAACTCTACTTTTAGCAATGTAAATGCAAATTAAAACATAAAAAGCTCCCCCTGCTCAGCTGTGATTGAAATGTGACATATTCAAAATTCAGGAAGCTTTTTTTGGGTTGTTAGCAGCACAGACTTAGGAAGAAGAGTGTGCAATAGCAGCTGAAGAGCCCTCTGCTGAAATCGGCACAGTGGAGCAGAGCGAGCATTCCTACCTCAAGCAACAGGGCTGCAGCATCCACCTGGGAAGGTGGTTGTATTGGTACATTCGATGCATATGGTTTATAGCACCTGTCTTCTCATTTGATTGGAAGAACCTATAACTCTGACTTATATTGGACACGGAGATTAGTAAAGCAGTGTAGTAACCATCGTTACAAATTATTTTAGGATTCTGTAATTATAAACAAATGAGAAAGTCTAAAAGCCTGAATTTTTAGAAACAGTGGGTTTGATAATTATAATAATCTTTTAGGTACTTATTCCCTAAGGAATTACATCATTATTACTCCACAGCCTACAAATGAGCTACCTCTGTCTTTCTACAGAACATGGTTCTGATAGTTGACATGACATCAGCAGACACAGAAAATCTATCCATTTGGTACAGTGTCTGATATGTACAAACACAAGTTTTTTTCAGCTTCTCAATTCTTTAGCATCTATAATATAGTTTCTTCTATGTGTTTCCTTTGTCTCTGCATAAGTTAAATTAATCTTTTCTTTTCTTTCTTACACCCTTTAGCTAATGCCTCACTGAACTGCAAACATTATTGCAGATAAACCATAGCAAGGTCATTTGGTTAAAAGCAGAAAAGATGAGCTTTGACAGTATCCAGCACATTATTCACAGAAGTTTCTTATAGATGGTTCACTGGACTCAATTTTGTTTAATATTGTCAGTTGTCGTCATTCACATGTTTCGCTGATTTTTTTTTCTAGGTACACGAAAATGAAGACTGCCACCAATATCTATATTTTCAATCTTGCACTGGCAGATGCCCTAGCAACAAGTACTCTGCCATTCCAGAGTGTGAATTACTTGATGGGAACATGGCCATTTGGTACCATCCTTTGTAAGATAGTTATATCCATAGACTACTACAATATGTTCACCAGTATCTTTACACTCTGCACCATGAGTGTGGATCGCTACGTAGCTGTTTGCCACCCAGTTAAGGCCCTTGATTTCCGTACCCCCAGAAATGCTAAAATTGTCAATGTCTGCAACTGGATTCTTTCTTCTGCCATTGGCCTGCCAGTAATGTTCATGGCAACTACGAAATACAGGCACGGTAAGTCTGTCTTTCATTCCTAAATTGAGTATTTCACTGTTTAAACTCCTTTCTGCATTGCTTCATTCTACTGTAGAGGCACTGAATTAACTCCTGACCTCCAGTCTGTATACAGCAGGTGTCAGCACGCATGGACCCCTTCAGCAATTTTGCATACGGCTGTAGCTGACTGGACACAGCACTGCACGTGATGTGTCTTGTACAGCAGGCAGCTCCAGCTCCTTCTGTGGGTCTGTGCGAGTCTCACTGCCCCGCACAGGTGCTGTAGTGTTCGGAAGAACATCTGTGCCTGCCTGCCTGCCTTCTGCTGTGGGGTGGTTACGCACTGTGCTACAGCACAGAAGCCCGTGCTTTACCCAGGATACTCCCATGGAAGGTGGCAGTCATAGGTATGTTGCACCTGGCAAGGATATGATACAGCGCAGAGAGCACATTCTGGATCACTGGTGCTCAGAGACCTTCCATGAACTGACAGGGTCTCAGCATAAATCCAAACACTCCACTGGGCAGTTACGAAGTGTCATGTCACTCTCTTCCCCATTGCCCTGAAATGCTCAAACTCTCAGCAAATATGGTGGTTGTCATCTTTATTTCCACCACATTTTATAGTGAAAGTGAAAATGAGTCAAAGTTTAAGCATTTATGACAATTCAGTTCTTTTTCTTGTCCAATATACATGCAACTCCAAGCAATAAAATGCAAAACAGAACATGTTACTTCACTTTTGTTTTTCTACCTCACACTTCATACATATTCTGCAGCACTGTGTTCTTTCAATGTTTGTGCTGATGAGAGGTCACAAGTTGCTTCATTTTACTTGTTTGCTTAGTATATCTTCGTATATTTGTTTGTGATTGTTAACAAAAGAGGTTTAAAGAAAAGCAAATGAAAAACTGACTCGCTTGTTCTTCTGTGCTGTTTTCCTTTTTCTCCAGGCTCTATTGACTGCACGCTTACGTTCTCCCACCCTGCATGGTACTGGGAGAACCTCCTGAAAATCTGTGTGTTCATCTTTGCCTTCATCATGCCAGTGCTGATCATTACCGTGTGCTACGGGCTGATGATTTTACGCCTGAAGAGTGTTCGCATGTTATCTGGCTCCAAAGAGAAGGACAGGAACCTACGGAGAATAACAAGGATGGTTCTTGTAGTGGTGGCAGTGTTTATTGTCTGCTGGACTCCCATCCACATTTATGTCATCGTTAAAGCGCTGGTCAACATCCCAGAAACTACTTTCCAGACTGTCTCCTGGCACTTCTGTATTGCTCTAGGGTATACAAATAGCTGCCTGAATCCAGTCCTTTATGCATTTCTAGATGAGAATTTCAAAAGGTGTTTCAGAGAGTTCTGCATCCCCACTGCCTCAACCATTGAGCAGCAAAACTCCACCCGAGTCCGACAAAACACTCGTGACCATGCTTCCACTGCCAACACTGTGGACAGGACTAACCATCAGGTATGACTAGCAGTGGAGATGTCATCTCTGGATCCAGGCCTTCCGCTTGGAGATGACATGTACTCTGAAGTTACAGTTTATACCGATTTGTAGCTATTTGAAGGTCTAAACACCTTCAGCATTATATTTGAAACTGGTGTGTGCATACACAGAGACCCCAGTCCTGCATGGTGCTAGTTGTTCTCTAGTTGATGCTTAGAAGCTGAGGGCTTTCAAAGGAACCTTGCACGACTGGGTCTAGCATGCATGCATATACACAGCACACAACATAGATTTTCATTCGGAGGATGTTTACAACAGGTGACTGCTTTAGATCTGGTTGGAGATTAATCACAGATTTCTCTATTCATACTCCTTGTCTGCTGACAGACAGGAATGGGACAGAATATAGATCTCTCTTCTTCTCCCATTCAACAGTGAACAAAAAAGAGAAGAAACTGTGCTTGTACACTTCTGATGGATGTACAAAGAAGGCCTACCTGGCCTTGTTTGTCTTGGAAGACATGCAAGAATTAGACAAAGACTCGTCTGCATGCAGTTCTTGTATCAGATAATTGTCTGTGTTGGCTAAAGTGGGTTTTGAGATACATATATACAAAATATACACACATTAAGGAGAATTGTGCCATATAAGTTGTACTGAGAATCTACCTCTTCCATGTAGAAAAAGCCTTTGAGAAGTAGGGATTTTATGGCACAGCAGATACGAAGAGAAATAGATTTTTTTTTTATTCAGGCAATTTTTGCTTGGCTTTTGCAAGGAAGCTTGTTTGTTACACGTTCAACATCCATGTTCTTGTGATTAGTCCTAAGAATTTCCAATCCCCATTCCTCAGGAACATCAAGCAAAACATGAAGGCAAATCGTAACATTCAAGGAAGTAACTCAAGTGCATCACAGGCACTAGAAAAAGTTTGAGTCATCTCTGTAATTTGTTAAAAAGACTCCTAAAGTCATAAGCCTAGTTCATTCCTTGCCATATCACCTTTCAGCAATATGCTTAGATTGCTCCTGCACCAGTTTCTCACTGCTGCCACTTCAGCCACAAGCTAGCTGCCTCCTCGAGGTGCAGAAGTCACTGGCTTCTTGTGAAAGCAGCTGCATACCTGCCATCCAGCTGCTGCCAGAAAGCCCAAAGCATAACATTGCCGTCTCCAAACAGACAAAATAGTAATTGCACCAGCAAAGAGGAGGGAGCAGTCTAAAGGGAGAAGGGCTAAAGGGAGACGCTTTATTAAGCATCTGCAGTTAGTGGTGTTGTGCACCAGCATCTGATTCATACGTGCCAAACTGTAGCCTGTGAAATCAGTTAGCACCTGCTCAGTCTTACATTTTCTTTGGTGGTCGAGCAGAACTGCCAGACTTGGCATAGGCACATACATATATGTGTGTATGTATATACATGTAGTATTTACTAGGTGTAGCAAAAATTTATTAGACAGATTCAGCTGTTAATAATGCATTTGTAACCCTCAATGGAGTCAATTTTGTGCATGTGTCTGACAACAGAATTGTATTTATATCTAGTACAATTCCAACTTTTTACAGTGCAATGTGTATGCACACATTTTCTACATTTAGTTATGTACCTTTATATTCTTTTTAGGAGAGCTGTAGCCTTCTAAACTTCTACCCTTAGCAAAGATTAAAGTGGTACTGCCCAGACACTGAGTGAAATAAAGTCTGTTTCCCTGGGCACTGAGCAAGCACAGAATATAAGATGATCCTGCCCACATAGATCTTTCAACCTACACCAACAAGCAAAAGCCAGCTGAGGCAGGGATAGACTAAGCAGTTGAAGTGAGCTTTATAGTGGCAATAAGGAGGAAGCGAGACTCATAGGTGGGTCCTTTGCTGGTTTGGGGTTTTTTTCCTTCAGGGAAGAGTGATGAAATTAGTTGAGAAGAGATAAAGCATATGTAAAGAGAAGTGGAGGGGAAGATGCTGACGGGAAAGGGAGGCGAGAGGAAGAGTGCAGAGGAGAAAGGGAAACGTGAAGAATGAGGTCTGAGTGAGGCAGTAAGGAAGGAAACTGAAGCAAAGAGCCAATACACACAGAACAAAAAAAGCATATGCAGACTGTAAGAAATTGTTTGACTACCCAGCTTTGACGATGTTGGTAGCTCTTCCTAGCAACTAGCCATCAGTTTTCCCCAGGACCAGGGAGAAGATGATGACACTTGGAAGCTCATGTCCTCGTAAATGGGTGGATAGGTCTCTTTGCATGGTCTGGTGTTTGAGAGCATTTGAAGTGGCCATAAATGGGCCCAATTTCCGGTCCCGCACCACCTCCCTACAGTCCTTGCTTTGGCAGCTGCTGCCGCTGGTTTATTTCTGCCAGATGTGCTCGCTGGATGCTGACCTGAGCCTTCTCACTGCTGCGCTCCCCGAAGTACAGCACACCAGCCATCGGGTGCAGTCTTTCTCACTGTCTACAAAGTCTATAGAATACATTCACACCAAGCCATGTTCAAACTTCAATATTAAATTTCACTTTTTTTTTTCCAGCAAACATTTCTGGTAGAGACAATATTTTTGTTGTCTGCTATTATCAGAATGACAGACTAATCTACACTAAAAAGGTTCTCTGGGACAGTACTTAAAATTGTAACATCTAATATTTATTATTATTATTGTTTTTTAAACAGAGAAAACCCTAGGGTGAATGCAGCTTTTGCTCTCAGAAAATAAACTTAAAAAAAAGAAAAAAACCTAAGCAAACCACTGTTTGCTCAAACAATGAGCTTTTGTAAATTCTATTCATAGGACATTCTTTTCACAGGTAAGTGCTTTCTGTACAAGAAAGTCTAGTTAGTATATCTGTATTGATCTAAGTATACTGACAAGCTCTTTGTTGTATAGACGAGGCCTTGGAGAGCATTTGGTATGAATTCTAATTGCAAGGCTGTATAGTACTCGGCACAGTTCAAGTCATTTTCGAAGAAACAGATGTTCCACAACTTGCCTTTTTGCCAAGTGAGAATTCTTTACTCCTGCTACAGTTAATGAGAACTGCAAGCACTCAGTCGCTCAACAGCTTAGGGCCTCACACTCGAAACCCTTAAAAATAAAAATTCAATGGTAGAAGGAACAACTGTGTTTTTAATCAGTGCAAAAGCAGTAACAGGAAGCATCACAAATATTTGTATTATTCTGAGTTAAGATACTGGCCTTTGGCCTACTTAATGGCTCCTTGGCATTACCATAAAGTTCTTCTAGATTAAGGGTTTGATTATTGTTTTATAAGCATTTACAAGAAGTGGAAGAGCAGAACAAGTTCAGACTTCCTCCAGAAATGTCGCTTCTTTCAAATGCAGAGAGTAGCAGCTGATCCATAACACTGATGGCGTGAGCATTGGTAGAAACAGTACATGCTCGGTGGAGCAACGTAGTTCTGAGGGAGAAAAGACGGTGGCTAATCAGGCATGCAGAAACTGGAAGTGTTGTAAGACTGAGATATTTCAGTCTGTGGGGGAAGCATCCTGTGTTATACTCAACTAACTCCTGCAGTAAAATGCATAGGTTACATTTATTCCAAAATGAGCTTAAAGGCTTGGCTCACTTTAATTTTCAGGCAGGCCTACGCAATCTTATAAGAGCGTTTGCACGAGGAGTTAAAATGAGAGTAGGAGTGATGGAATCCTGGAAAAATTGTTTACAAAGCAGAGCTGCTTGCTTTGAACTTTTCACTGTATGACCCAATATTTGTAGGGAATGGTAATAAAGAACCAAATACCAACTTTTGCAAATAACTGAAGTTTTTTTGGTGTCAATGACATTAACCTGATAACAAAGACCTTAACAAATATTTTGAACTAGCTTTTACTTCAGATGCACAAACACTCTGCATTAATTTAGCTCCTAGATTATTGACTGTCTTTTAAAATTTGCAATTCACGGATAATTCTTTTTTCCTGAAAAGTATATTTTCCAAATACCTTTTATTTTTGTTAATATCTGTTAATAACAAAAAAATCCTAAGTACTCAGAAAAATAGATTATTAACAGTTATGGAAGTCTGAGACACTGAATTTGTTTCAGTGAGTTAATTTCTTTGTGACCCATTAAAGTTTTTACAGCAGCCTCACCTGAATGTATCCAAGAAACTAAGCAAATCACGTATAGGCACATTTTCAGAACTAGCTAGTCATCCTATGTAACTACTTTTTGTATTTTTAGTTTCTGATGCTTTCTCCTTAACCACTGAAGTGTCTAAATGCCATAATAGAAGCTGCAAGTCCCTCTCATACGCTGCAAATGAGGCCTTAGATATGTTCTCTAACCAGAAACTCTGGTGTTTGTGTTCAGCCCTGAAAGCTTTGCCTTTATTGCTGGGATTGATAGCCACATGTAGAAATAAAAAGGATATTGGATTAAAGAAAAATTATTTTAAGTAGAAACAAGGAAAAATTGAAAGCTAGTTTCACTTTGATTAACTAAATGAAGAAAGTACTTCCTTACACTTTAATTTTCCCAGTGCTATTTTGCAGATTGCAAACAAATATGGTGAATGCTGATGAGTCCTATGCAGAAACATGACAAAAATTGTGCAGATTCTGTAACTCCAAGCCTTGGTAGATTAACATCTACCTGTATTAATAGAGAATGGCCTTAGAAAAAGAATGTATCTATCTCCTTTGTAAATAATACTGTATTTTAATAATAATTACAAAGTATTGATTTTTTATAAAGCCCATTTCTGGCAAGATAGTGACATCTATGAGAAGCTTGTCTAAATTGAATAGATCGTTAAAACGAGGCTTGCTTTTGTAGCTCATTTGCACTGACCTGGGCCCTTTGTGAATCTTCTAGGTAGCAGAGAAGACAGAGTATGTTTGTCAGACTATTTCATGAAAGGAAACAAGAATAAACTATGCTGTGAGGACCAGAACTAATTAGATGGCTTCTAAGGTTTGTGGCATTCCTTAAACTGTGAATTAGAATAAACAGGGAACAAAACATTTCATTTTTTTCCTTAATAAATTAGAAAAAGTTTGTTGGTAAAAAAAATATGCTTCTATTTTATCTAATCCCTAAAGACAGGTGAAAATGGATTTCAAAAGTAATTTCTGGCTCTAGACTTCTCCAAACGACAGGGACGTTTACATTTAGGATCAGGTCAGTTTCTGGCCAAAAGGAGCTGAGGAGAAATATTCCCAACACAGACTAAAGAAAATCCCTAAATATAGAATGTTAAATTGAACAAGCATTTGACTTATGTTGTGGCCTTGGAGCAATTTATCTCCAAATCGGAAGTCCCCACAGCCTCCACTCTGCTGAATGTGCTTGGAAAGCGATCCAGTTGGAAAATGGACTTTCCTTCTCCCTGCCCCCAAATCCTTACCCGTGTCCCATTACTTTTACAGGAGCACATTCCCTCTCCGGTCTCAGGCAGGCTTTGTCTGTGACTCTGCTTTCCATACTGTAAACACTTCATTTGCAGTATCTTCCACAGGTTCTAGTGCTGCAGAACAAATTTGCTGGGCAGGAAAAAGGGTTGCAGATTTCAGGGCGTGCTGTGCAGTAAGCGGATTTTCTTGATGAAAACATCTGTAGTGCTATTGAGCCTGTGTGCAAATGGCACTTAATATGGATGCTGTGTCACACACAGGGCTGAGAGGTTGTTGGGTTTCTTTGCTGGTGTAAGCCCACCCCACACAGAATTTAAACTAGACTTCAACTGCAAATCCAAAGGTTACCTGGTGTACTGATGTGAGCACAGAATGTATCATCTAACATACTAACTCCCCTGCAATTGCCACAAAAAGCATACAGGGAGGGAGCAAAATCTTTCCATACTCATGAAATTCAGAGAGAGTTCCCCTCTAGAAGGAGAACAATTGGCTTGGTATGAAATATATTCTAATCCTAATTCAAATATCAGATCTACTAATGTTTTTGTGTCTTTGAAGGTCAGACATGAAACTTCCTCCTCATCGTTTCCTCTTGCCTTTGTTGCTTCATGGCAAAGGCATAGCCTTGCCTTGGTCTCTGGGCTACCTGTTTAGCTTTGTACAGCAGGACAGTAGCTGCAAATGAGAAGGAAATTCCTGGTAGAAAAAAACCCACACATGCAAACACATACACAAACTTGTGGGTGGGAAGAAATCCAGTAACTGTTCATTGTATTTGCAATTTCTTTCCTTTCAGTTGGAACTTCAAGAAGCTGAAACTACTCCACTGCCGTGACAGGGTCTCCTGCCGCATAGCTCTCAAAGCAGTTGCACACCAGTGCCACGGTGTGTCTGGGCAGTATGCTATGGGAACGTTAGGATACACTTTCCCTCAAAAAAATAACACAGAGGAAAGTGCCTGCATTTCCAGTCTGTCAAAAATTGCTTCTGCAGCACTTCTCCATTGCGCATAACAGAAGCATGAAACTTAACGGCAAGCAGAGCCAAGAGATACAGGGGCTTGCCAGGCTCCCGTGTTCAAAATGGTCATGTCTAACAGGACTACATACATTGGTCTAAAACAAAGCTACTGCACCTGTAGCGATCTGACATGCTTTTGACAAGTTAGAAAGGTTGGAAACAAAAATTAAAAGGCTAGACAGCTAAGTCTGAAAAATGAAGGTGAGCTTTTAATGATGGAAAATAATGGGAAATGAAGGTGTAATGCTGTTGGGTACTCAATTTACTCTTAAAATTTATTTGTAGAGATGTTTTCTGTGCAGATTATTTGTATGCTGAAGTGTCTCACAAGATCATCTAGAACAATACATTTGCAGTTCAAAAGGTCTTCTCTTACAAGGACTGCATGTTCCACAATTTCAAAGGAAAAATAGTACTTTCAGTGCTCACGAAACAAAAACAAAACTCCAAGCTTCACCTTCTGTTTTTGTTTCTCACATAAAAAATAAACTTTGAAATCAAAACTATGAGCTATCATTTGTTCTGAAAGAGATGAGTAAATTAACTTATTCCATGTTGTTATTTATTGTCAAATGATCTCCAAAACAGCATAGACTCTATTAACATAAATTCCTATGTGAAAAGAAATCTAGCGATGAGCCTGTCAGAGCTAGCACAGGCTAATGATGACTTCTCTTTCAAGCAGTTTCTCAAATGTCGGCTGCCCTGTCTGCAACATTTTGAATTTGTAAGTCATCGACAGTCCCTATGTGAAGTGCTTGGAGCGGTTAAAAAAAAAAGTTACATTTTGCTAGACATCTATTATTTTTTAGCCAAACCCATACTATGTTTGCTTTTCTAGCTAACATAATACAGTCTGCCTCTCCATTTTGTATCAGCTGCTAAAACACATTAAGGTTTATGAAAGAAACATTGTACTGAAGTAAATGCCACCTTAGCTGTTTTTTAGTATGAAAAATAGAAATATCCATGTAGATAATTTGTGGTGCAATGGTATTTTCTAGCCATTGTTTGTTACTTGCTTTGTAAATAAATCATCAGTAGTTAAGCAAGGGAAAATGTACTTTGACGAATTTAAGTGTATTCTAAAATACAACTCTATGGAACCAGGGTTTTGTTTCTTTTTATTTGCAGCCAAAATGTATTTCTTATTTTCATTGTCAAAGTCTATGTAACAATGTGCTTTTAATGTGAAATTGTTTGTTTCTGCCATGGACTGCATAATAAAGATTGAAGACCAAATCCTTGCAAGTTGTAAATTAAAGTAGCATTTGAGATTCATCACTGTGTTGCAGCTAAATATGTAGCCCTAGATATCAGCTGAATACAAAACTAGATATAGCAGAAGTGCCTTAATTTTTTTTCCCTTTTCTGTTGAAAATTGCACTGTTCTGTCATAGGGATTTAATATTTAATTTTGTATTGGTTTAGCAGGATCTCCTCATAGTCATCATTAAGGTTTAAACCAGTGTCATCACCTTCCTAAGAGGTTTTGCATCTAGATTTTAAACAGCACAAGATAGGCACTTGGAAGGATTTGACATTGTTTTGCTCTGCACAGCAGTATTATTTAGGTAACTAGAAGAACACAGAACACACAAGAAATGCAAACGGATTAACGTCATACAACATCATTACTATCTGGCGGGTTCTGAGTAGTCTGCTGTGCTCACGTACAGCAGCCTTGCAAAATTGAAATACATTGAATAACTATTTGAAAAGTCTTAATTGATAGACCAGAAATATGTTTAACTAAACCTAAAATCGTAGTTTCATGACTAGTCCAAAGTTCATCACCTTTCACAGAATTTACATAATGAATTGAAACCATTATTTCTTCTGTACTTAGTATGGAATGCTCACAGGCAAAATTCAATGCCTTGCCAACAGACTGCCTGATATTTTTGAAGATATTTTCAGTTTCTGAAGTCCAATAATTAATTGAGCAACTTGACTGGAAATATTTTTAGCAGTAGTAATGTTGTTATAGTCTTGATGGTCTAAGGATATGGGGAAGCAAATTTTATTAGCAGAGCATTAGCAAAAATAAGTAAAATGTCTTACTTTTTACCAGAAGGCTTGAATGTTCATTGGTAGTGCTTTGCAGTAAGTAGCATATTGTTACACAACTTCTGTATCTGCATTATAAACCTTTAATAAAAATGTTTGTGTTTCTCATATATTTGCAACATATTGTATTCAAGTATACATTGATTATGTCATGCCATACATTAATAGCTTAGCTTTAAAAAATGCCATGAAATCAACTGATAACAACACAACGGCCTTGAAGGTTCTCAGATTACTTGACTGCTTTAAAGAATATGCTGTATTTTTTTATTTTAAATGGGAAGTCTCAGTCGTTCATTATTTTAAAAAATATTTTAAAAAGCATATGGGCAGAATTCAGTTTTGATCAAAATCGCAAGTGTCCCTCTCGCTGAAGGGGATCAGCTCCAGGAGCCAGCCAGCGCAGGAGCCTGTCTCCGGCAACAGAAGGACAGGGTGGGCAGAGGGAAACTTTCCAGCTTCTGGCAGACAGAGGCTTCCCAGGCTCGTTCATATTAAATTAAATAGCCTGGGCATGTGGGCAGGCACTGGAATAAGCTTGCCTGTACTGCAGACCTGGAGGCAGGGTAGAGGCTGGTGCTGCTGCCTGGCTCCCTGCTGACCTGCGTGCTCCTGTGCAATTTTGGAGGCTAAAAGAATTTACTAGCGCTAAATGCAAGCTTCATTGTCCCAACGGGTCGTGGTGTCCTGACAATGTTACTAGGCACATTTTCTCTATTGTTGTAGAAATACTAATAATTTTTAAAAGACTTTGGTGTATTTTTCTTTATGGAGTGACTGGACAAATTCCTTAGTCTATAAAATGATAGACGTTGTTGCCTAAAACGTCCTCTAGCAAGGAGTGCCATGGTTGGGTTGTGCTGAAATATTCATGTTTTGTTGATTTTAAAAGTTCTGCCAGACATTTTTGGGGGGCATAACTATTTTTTAAATTCAGGAGAGTGGGGGAAGTGAATAATGGCCATTTAGTATGACATTTGAGCGAGATGACATGAATATGACTATTCAGTAAGGAATAATCATGACAATTTTTATGCTCTTCTTCATTCTGGTCATGATTTTACATATTTTATTTTATAACTCCTCAGTTGTTTCTTCCCTAGCATGCTCATTGCCATTTTGAACACTATTGAACACTGCATGTGTGTTTTCAGGGGACTTCCCACAATGACTCTTAAGATCTTTGGCCTAATCAGCAACACCTAATTTACTACCCACAGCTATACATATATGGTTGGGAGTTTTTTCCTACACACACACACATTGTTTGGTGTATATCAGCTTTGCATGCCATCCATCGTTTGATCCCCCAGTCATCCAATACCATGAGCTCTTTTTCACATCTGGCCTACCTTTGGCTATTTTAAATAACTGCGTGTTTTTATAAACATTATTACTTCACTGCATGCCCCTCTTAGGCGAAACATATGACAAAAAGGGACAGCAACTTTCCGAGACATCACTGAAAACCTCCCTTCCACTTGCTATTCATTCCTACTGTTTGTTTCCTGCCTTTCATCCAGTTACTAATTCATGAAAGATTTTTTTTCCTTTATATCATTATGCTCTGGTTTCTTTCAAAGCCTTTGGTGAGGTACAGTGTCTAACAGGTTTCTCAGAACTGATGCACACTGTATGTCAGCTGGATCACTTTTTTGCACATGCTCATCAGCTCCTCCAATGACCTCTGAAATGCTGGGTCACTTCTTCATTCTGTCATACTTGCCATGTATCTATCCATTCTGCTCTTCCACCTACCTGGCTTACTGAAAAACCAGAATTATCTGTCAGTAGCTCTCCTTTCCTTAGGCTCTTCTATTTTTGAAAATGTGAGGTTCCCAACTGCCACGTATTATTTTAGTTATAAAGTCAATGTTAAAGTGCATAATACAACACAGTTGGTATCTCAGCAATTTCATACCTGAGTTCTTTTAGAACCCTTGAGTGAATAACATCTAAACCTCACTATTTAATCCTATTGGAAAACCTGATTTAGTCTAAGCCACTTCAGCTAATACTTCATTCTGAGATGCCTCTTCAGGCTTCTTCTCCATGAAGGATGTAACACAGAAACTCTCCTAAGTTCCTCTGTAATGAACTCTCATGTGAAGGATTGACACTTCTCATTTTCCACCGGATCTTTTATTTCCTAGTTATTTATTGGACCCTTGGCAGCCTTCCAGTCTGTCATGCTATGTTTACTCTAGATCTGAGTATTTGTTCGTATTACCAACATGTAACAGGAGTAGTCAAAGTAGCTAAATCCATAGCAAAAAAAGCTGACAGATCTGTGATCACTGTCAGTTAGACACCGCATCATTTGGAGAAATATCACAAATAACAGAGAAGTAACTCAGTATATCCAGAGATCCCTTCAATACATCATTTCTATTATTCTGTGATTGCGTAGTACAGCACTGAGGGCCTCAGTGAAGTTTTGGGTATAGAAGAAGCAAATGCTCTGTATTAATGGCCTTGCTTTATGTCCATTCTTCACCCACATTTCTCTGTCAATAGAAGTGAGATCAAGCAAGCCAGCAGGTGCTGAACACACTGCTCTCAGCCATTCCCAGCCTGCGTAAGCCCCCCGGAGCAGAACCATTGTTCTCAAGGAGCATATCAGCTGTCATTAGGAACTAGCCTAATGACACAAGGCAAGAGGATCCTGCAGAGAGAAAAAAGATGATACAAAACTGCATCAATCCCCAAGTTCCATTTGTTTCATAGACACCACCTGGTCAGAAAGTAAGAGAGCATCCAGACAGAGTAAACCATGTGTTGATGTCAAGAAAGGATGGGGAGGTAACATGAGAGAAACCACAGCAGGTTCGGTTCCCAAAGACACATTTGTATGTAGTATGCAGCCACAATTGGTCAGCCCCCCGCACCTGAACTGTGGAGCACGGCCTGAACCATGATGCCACTTTGGGCAGCACTGACCATTCAGTTTCTCCAGCCTTCAATCTTTCAATGGTTTGGTTGCTTTGGAAGAGGTGAAAGCCCAACTGTGTGAGTTTACATCTTCCCTAATGCACTATCTACTGCCTGGATAGGAAGCAGTGATAAACGCCACTTATGATCCAAGGGAAGCTGCACAGACACTGCGCAGCTCCCCAGCAAGACATAGCTGACCTCTGGGGTCTAGAGCTGTCTGCAACCTCCCAAAGTCCCACGGTAAAATGACTCATCAGGTTAAGGGCAGGACATACTGTTTTCTTTGGATGAGGATCTTTGCAACTTTTTCATACTCCTACTCCCCCTGCTAAAGTTTACAGTAAGGATCAGTGCAATAGCTATACACAAACCTGAATTCAGTTTTTAGTGTAGCATCAAATTAATTCCACTGCACCAAATTCACCTTTGGTATTAGCTGAAGGAACAGAAGATATTTTTTCTTTGTTGGACAATTCACTAAAAATTTTGGTGTGATTTGTAATATCAGACGAAGTTCCTAAGTGCTACGTTAGTGAGGAATATACAAGTACTATGGCTAAAGATGAAAGATAGACATTTATTGTGTATTACTCCAATTAATTACTTCTTATCCGACAGCCTTTTCTGAAGTACACATAAATTTGAACATTCACAGAGATTCACAGATTATTGTGCTGAAATTTATTGCAATAAAACAAAACACCTTGAGCTTCAAGAAACATGTGTTCACAGAATCACAGAATGTTTGGGGTTGAAAGGGACCTCTGTGGGTCATCTAGTCCAACCCCCTCTGACAAAGCAGGGTCACCTACAGCAGGCTGCACAGGACCTTGTCCAGGTGGGTCTTGAATATCTCCAGAGAAGGAGACTCCACAACCTCCCTGGGCAGCCTGTTCCAGGGCTCCGTCACCCT
>Ga0065711_1041835_pt1 | contig 15843 bp, 9 predicted proteins | sample Hoacrofraction12_FD_59098 | JGI IMG/M metagenome (GOLD analysis project Ga0065711, IMG submission 59098) | Hoatzin crop microbial communities from Cojedes, Venezuela - Epithelial fraction 12 v2 (version 2) | ecosystem: Host-associated > Birds > Digestive system > Esophagus > Crop | place...
CCTGGACAAGGTCCTGTGCAGCCTGCTGTAGGTGACCCTGCTTCGGCAGGAGGGTTGGACTAGATGACCCACAGAGGTCCCTTCCAACCCCTACTATTCTGTGATTCTGTGATTCTGTAAAGAACACTGTTATTTTCCCCATCTACTTTACGCTACCCATACCAGTCAGCGTATGACTGAAGAAGCAGATAGGAAAGTGACTTGCAAAGGGTCACCTACCAGGACTGCCAGAACCACAACTGGGGGCCAGGGTCACAAACATGTGTCTGAAATCAGATGGTAACAGCAATAGCCTCCACCAACTGCTCAGCATTTTGCATTTCCACAAGTATGTGCAAATCAAAATCACATACTGTGACTGGTATCTAGGAGGGGATGGATAAATGTCCAGCAAGCCATCTCACTGCTCAGAGGGCAAGCTGCCTACACACCTGCATCCTGACTAGAAAAAGCAGAACAAGACCTGCAGAAGGAGAGAAAGGTGATTTCTCCAATGACAGGGTACAACTGCAGTAGCAACAAGAGCAGTTTGACTGCACTCTAGTTCATTGCCAGTTCTTAATCAAAGCCTCAGGGCATTATTGAAATAGGAGAATTAAATAATACTAAGCAATAGTGAAGGACAACTACAATCGCAATTAATTTCCTCCCAGCTGTGAGGGCAATGCATGTCCCTCAAGTGCCCAACGCCTCACTCTTGACTGACATGGTGGTCTTATCTATGTAAATACTGATCATATCCATCATAGGATGGCATGTGAATGCTGCCTAGGCATTTTTGGTTGGATGACAACAGCAATCCTCTTCTCTTTTTACTACCTTGGTTGAAAGGAGGGTTAGCTTCATTGTTTTGGAGACCGTTTCTCCATGGCTTATGTGTACCTGTATTAATATCCTGCACATTTCTCTGTTCTGGGGTGGTATACAGGTATTTTAAAACTTGTCAGTATCAGCTGAATGAGGAAGGACTTCAGCCCTGCGCAGGTGCTGAACGTCAGATCTGAATGTAAGGGGACTGATGCTGGGGGGGCTCCCTAGTCAGTGTCAGCAGGATCCCCATCTTAGGTTGCTCCCTCAACAAAATCTCTCTCCCTCGGGGTGGCCATTTCATAATTCAAGTGAAAAGCAGATCCTGTGGCATGTTGGATCACATAAAGGAAGAAAATATTCAGGTACCTCATCAGCCATTTATTTGTTCAGGCTGAGAACTGAGCAGGAAAGTGCCATAATGCCAGATGTCCCTCTTGTGCCTTTTTTCTAAGCAGGTAGTTCACGATATTCTTTATTTATTTACCACTTCCCGCAGGGCTCTCCCCCAGGCTCAGGAAGGCTTTCTCACCCCCTGGGACAAGGTGATGCTGTGGGCACACCTGAGCATCCTGACCTGCCCCCCATGCCCCCACCTATTCTCTTCGGCTTTCAGAGCAGGCAAGGAGGAGATGTACACTTCTCCTCAGGCTGCCCCCAGCCTGCCCCCGACACACTGCTCTGGCTACGCCCAGCAAGGTCTCTCCAGGCTGGCTTGCTAAAAAAGCCAGGGGTGGGCAGGGGTCTGGCCACGCACGAGCACCCAGCACAGCCAAGCAGGCTTCGCTGTCTCCTTCCCAGCTGTGCCCTGGCCAAAGGCTGCCCCTGCGCTTGCCCCAGTTATCCATCCCACCAGGTCAAATATTGCTTTCTAAACCATCAGCCAAGGGCTGTTTTTTAATACAACCTTACATAAGGGGAGGAAGGGGAGAGAGCAAAGAAGTAGGAGCTCGTGGTGATATTTCTTGCTTAATATTATTGTGTTAATTCCTTGTTTGTCCAGCAGCCGAATCATCTGTGCCTCCTCTGGGACATGGCTCCAGCTGCTGTGAAACCCCGTGGCAAAGGCAGAGCTGATTAACTGTGGGCTCCCCTGCTGCTGAATCCAGCCAGCAAGCCATGTACAGGCCATTTCCCCATCAAAATTTGTCTGTTTATTGCAAATCATAGACGGATTTCCTTCTGCTTTCCTTTCCTCCCTCCCCACCACAAGGAAGGCTCACATAGCCAGGATGCGCTTTGGTACTCGGGAGAGCAGCAGTGGGAGCTGGCTTCTGCCCGTGCCCTGCTATAGGTGCCACAAGGGTGTAGGGTAAGGGAGGAAGAGCAATACGGCTCACACCTACAGTCTGCGAGGGTTACGTCTGAAACTGTCAGGGGAAGAGCCCCAGAGGAGACCTGTTAAAAACTAGGTTGCCTGGAGAGTGATAAAGCACGTAGTCTCGAGTGACTGACTGGTGGACAAACACCGAGGCCACCAGCAGTCAGCACGAGGACGTGCTAAGTTCAGTTGCCCAGTGTGGATGACTGACCAGACTGCTCAATGAAAAACAAACCCAAAACCTTACAGATTGCTGCTTGATGACTCCTACATAGCCTCTCTTTTCCTCCACAGGAAGAAAAAGTCCCTGCGTGATGCAATTGTTTTCCTTTGGCTTCTACAGCTGGTGGCATACCAAGCTCCCTTACCAGACACAGTGCTGCACATAGATAAGTGACCTGTGCTGGTCAAACTGGAGATCAAGGATTGCTCTGTCACTGGGCTATTCAAGAGGGCTTTTTCTATTGCTACAGGTAGATCAGAGGTTGTTTTGAAATCTGACTGATCCTTTGACACAAATGCCCAGAAGAGGCCTCTGAAATACTCGGCCTATTTGTTTGTAAGGATGGACTTGCCTGCCCAGGAGAAGTGAGGCACAGCATCAGATCAGAAAGGGGTTATTGTCACTTTGTGACAGTCATTAGTTTCAGCTGCCTCATCTTAATCAGACCAAATGCTCGGTCAAGAATTCAGCCAGCCATGTGAGAGGACTCTGAATTCACCAAAGACGGTTTTATGGTTTATTACAGCAGGCAAGTAATGCAGAGCCAGGTCAGAGAACTCAGCACCAACACAGAAAGCAGAGCAGTAAAACTGATTGCAATGGTTTGTCCTGAAGGGTGTTTTGGTATTAAAACCCCCCACCATTTTCATTTAAAATCATGAGTATTTTGCAAATAACTGTTTTCATCTTTAAAGATGCTTTGGTTTTTCAGTTTAAAGCAGCTTTCTTGACTGTTTGATTCCCTTTCCTTTTTTTTTATTTTCTTGACATTTTGTTTTTTTCATTTTTGTAAGGAAAAAGAAGAACATAGAGGGAGGCTGGGGGACACTTATTTGTCAGTTAAAATCGACAAATATCTCTTTTTTTCTTTTTTTGTTTGTTTTAAAAAGTGATAAAAAAGGCAAAGAAATAAATGTTGGGAAACCAACCAAATTTCAGCCAGCTCTGCTTCAGAGACGCTGATGGAAACAGCGTAAGAGCAAACCAGTACAGCCTTTTGAAGCTGACAGAAGCTCCTTTCCAAAGTCTGGTATCTTGTTTCTTGAACTGTATAGTGACAATCTACCTTCTTTGCTGGAGCTCCATCCAAAAAACCTGACACTATTTAAAGGGTAAAAGGTGAAGAAAGAAAAAGGTAATGGCTCATTCCTTTTAGTTACATTGGTTTATGTACAAACATATATAATACACTAAGCTATTTAGTTTGATAGTAATGAACACTGTAACAAATACACAGCCACACAGGAGCTTCATCTAGTGCACAGCAACTACTCCGCAGCAACTGGTAGCATGGAGCGTAGGTCTCGCTTTTTAAAGACAAAGTCTAACGGAGCCTGGCAGTGGATGCTCAGCCATTTCAGGGCAGTGCAAGCAGGTCACATGCACAAGCATAGGACACGTTAAACATTTCTAAATCTATCCACTGCAGGCATTTGTTTCATACACGCACTAGGCCAAGATATTTTGATACAATTTGTACATCCAAATCAGTACTTAACAAAAAGAAGTCTCTTTTTAGTATGATAGCAGAGAATATTTATAAAAGAGGATCTTTTAGTATGATGACAGCAAATAACAGCTGCTCTTCAGGTAGGCTGGAAAAGCCACAGTAGCCTGTACATGGAGCCACATCTTTTTGAAATGACCAGAAAAACTGAGGAATTGACACAGCATGAGGTCTCAGCATCTAAGCTACCATCGCTCAGCTGACGCGCAGCAGCTTGTTGTTCCAGGATGACCTGGTTGTGCATCTGAACCATTGCGTTCAAAGCCGAATCAAGGTTCAGGCTCTAATTCAAGTGTACTGAAATCACATAGACAAGCAGCTGAAAGTCTGACCCAACAGTAATGCTCATGATGCTCATTTTCCCCCCTGAGGTAACAATTTGTGAGGCCTATAACAGGGAAAGGGAAAGGTGAGGTCCCTGTCTCAAAAAGCTGTGTCTGATATTGTGACAGAACCATAGGAGACCAGTGAGAACAAACCACTACAAAGAACCCATGGATGGCAAAGAGGAACTGGGAACTAATAATTTCTATTCACATCCTTGGTGTGACTTCGTGATTCTTGGACAGCTTAGCTCCTCTGACATACCTCTGTGTTTTCCAAAGGGGAACGAAATCATAAATCATACAGTTATCTGTTAACATTTGCAAAGCACTTTTAGCTAGAGGGAAAATCTTGGCTGACACTATGGAAGCACAAAGGGACCATAATAAAACCTAGCTGGCTGCTCAAGGTTCTCCTACTGTGACACAGCCTCTGGTAGGTGCAAGTGGCTCTTGTTCACACCTTTGTCCCCTGGCATTGACAAAATGTCACCTGGGGAGTTTCTGGAGCATTGCTGGAACATCTCAAATGCCAAATGCATTTGAGCAGTTGGTGCAGAGTTCTCTGTAACACCTGACACAGAACAAGCCACCAACAGCTCCAGATACCTGGCAAGTATAGCAGTGGCACAGTGATATCTCAGTCCTTAGGCTCAGGGTGAACGTAATCAGGCAGGGCTGGAGTCAAAAGGCAGTGATTTTGAAGTATTGTAGTCATAGAGAGTTCTGTATCGCAAGGACAGAAGAATCCAAGTTCACCTCTACTGGATCTGTGGCAGAGGTCCTTTGTTTTTTCTGTGGAAGGAGGGTAAATGTTTTATTCACAACATCTTTTAATGTTGCTATGTCCACAGGAAGTTGAGAAGTTTAAACAGAGTCCAACAGGAAAAGCAGTGTGACATGTTGTATTGCTTATTCAAAGTCAATGAAGATTGGGAACAACAGTTCTATACAAAGGACTGTTTATATCAACGAATGAATAATTCCACACTTTCCTGCATGACTCATTTTTCTGGTATCTTTTTGTCCTGTGTCTTTGTCATTCTCTACTGGACTGAAAAACATCAGCACGATCATGTTAACAATATTTAGTGATTTCTAAGGTAATCCTAGTGAATCTAGATCCCTGTAAAGCAACACCATTGTTCACCACTAGCATGCCAGCCACCAAAAGCTGAAGGGTCACACTGAGGAATGGGTTATCTGGGGCTGTGAAAACACAAGGGACTTGCTAGCTCTGAAGAATGATTTAACTGAATACACTTGCCCTGACTTAAAGGTACCACCTTTGGAAACATGTCATGGTTTTACACACAGAACTGTTGAGCATCCAAAGCCACCAACCCAGCTCTAGCAGGAACTGAGTGAGCTCTACTCCTCTGAAGACCAGCCTCGGCACTGCATCAGTCTCTGCACCCGCATACCACTTGGCTTCTCCCTGAAGCTGAGAGTAAACAAAGCAACACCCAGGGGACTTCTGTGATGCCTATCTGGCAGGGAAGGGACCTCAAAAGAGTGCTTCTGACAGGTAAGCAACACAGAACGGTCCAGGAAAACCAGTCTTTCCCCTTTAGCCACAGAGAACAGCTCTACATCAAGGTGTTACATTCATCCCCCAAAAACCCCATAGAGAATTCACGTGCTTAGGCTAACGGCTTTTTAAAGAAAAAAATAAAAAATTCAGGGTTCTTGCCACACAATACAGTGAAAATGCAGGGTTTTCTTCTTAAACACATTTTGGCTTTTGTGAGCTTGTGTGAAAAGAGCCCATTACTAAGCCCGAGTTATTTAAGCAACATTGGAAATGTCCCTGCCCTTTTGTTAATTTGCTTGGCTTGGTGCACACATGGCATTTGTTTTATATCATGAGTGGAACTTGCTTCTTTAAGAAGTCTGCAGGTTTCAAATTCCTCTGCCTTTGATAGATGTACTGTATGTACTGTTAGGTTTAAAAAAAAGTTACAGGTGGCTGCTATTTTTCCCAATTCAGTCCACAAAAGCCCCTTTATTAAAAGAAGTCCTTAATGAAAAAGAAAAGTAGAGCTACTGTATGTGAGGTTGCAAAGATGTCTGGTGGAAATATTTGGTGTTTACATTTTGCCAAACTATTTATACTGTGGACACATACTACACTAAAGGCTCTCTTTTCCCTGCATAATAGAAATCCTTGTGACTGAATTCTATACACTTAGTATGGTTTACTTTTTTTTTTTCTCCAGCCTTACCACATTTTATTCCACCCTGCTTTCTACACGGCTTTGTGTGCCTGTAACCGAGCTGTGCGACAGCAACACCTCCTGGAGGAAGGGAGACAGTGAAGAATCTTCTCTGCCTCTTGCAGCTTGTTGCTCTCACCCACCAGCCTACATTACTAATAAGGCAGAAGTTCAGAATAATAATTAGGATACATCACTAACTGTATGCACATTTATAGCTTCATTTAGCAGGGACTGAAAACTCTGTGCTTTTTAATAACTCAGAGTCTTTTTGTTCGGAGTACTTTTAACAGTTAATATTCAGTATTTTAATTACACTGGATTTATGGGTCTGTGTCTCAGCTCTGTACAGCCTTTGTCTGATGATATGAAAAAGCGGAGAAGTGGGGCGCTCCGTGGCAGCGGCCACCTTGTCTCCCCTCGGAACAGGACGAGCCACCAGCACGAAGACCGGCATTTCCGAAGCCTGCCACCAAGCTCCCAAAGCCACAGACCGGCAACCGAAGTGCAACAGCCGACGTTTAATGTCAGCTCAGTATCTGAAAGTCTCAAGCTTAGATAAGCACCACGGCCTTCCTACTGTCCTTATAAGCAAACCTCTGCCACTGAAGAACCTTTAAGAGCCTTTGACACTGGGGCTTCAAGTTTTTGCCAGAGAGGACAGGTGACCCTTTCTGCCTGTTGCTACCAGACAGCATGGCAAGCACAGATAGGAAACAGTCAGTTGGTAGCAGGGGGACTACTTCAAGTGTCTTTAACTTCAATCTGTGGCAATATTTTCTTTTGCAAATTATTTCAGAGAGATACCACTGTAGTAGCAGAAGAAAAAGTAGTAGTAGTAGTAATAATAATACCACCTCTAAATTAGGTCTTTGAACAGAGGTGCAACCACTCATTTTCACGCCACTGCTGTAAGGTGAGTACTGCTAGGGGAACAGGGAGAGAGAACTGAAGTCCTTGGTGAAAGACTCTATCGAGAGCCAAGAGGCAAGGAAAGGAGCGGAGGAACTTCCACGTTTAAACATCTAGGCTACACATTTCAAGCATTAAATCCATTATACTTCACTTTAATGGTGCCAAACTGGTGAACTGTCATATTCTAAAACAGCGGGCATTATTCAGGGGGAGGATTATTAGGTTCTACAACATTCAGCTGGCTTGGAGCGTGCGGGACTGATGAGCCTCACAAACCCGGGTGCCTTTCCTCACACAACGCAAGTCACAGTCTGGTTCTTCCTGACAGGCAACTGGATCTAGGGTCACACCTGACACACTTTGCTGATTCTGCAAAGTCAATACAAGATATCTATTTTTGCTTTTCATTTTCGAAAGGTGTGTCTCTGAGCAAAATTTGCCCGTGTTCATTGCTTTGACACCATGTTTCTGTCTCTTCCACTCTTGATTCGCATCTTTTGTCAGGATTTTATTTTGTTGGCTATTCCTTTTCTTTCTGCACACCCTTACTTGTGCTGGCTCCAGCAGTGCCAGCTCCTGCCCACCTAGTAAAGAAGCCAGCGTACTGCACAGTGTGCATGCAATGCAGCCATCATCCACCAGACACTTCGAGTTTGCTCACTCCGTTGTGCAAAACAGCTCTGAGGAGAAGACTTCTGAGAAATACGGAGATTTTTCCATGGCGGGAAAAAAAAGCCCTGTAAGTTATGTTTAGGTGTGTCTTGGGGGGGGAAACTGTCTAGGAAAAGAAGTTTGTGAATGGTCTTCATGACATGTCTCATTTGAGGGCTGCGGGTACCCACAACTGCCTAGCAGCACGCAATACATACACCTCCCAACCAGGCATGGCAAACACAGCCCCCTCTCTCTACTCCACACCTCTGAGTAGCATCTTATCTGCCACTTAAAAAGCAGGGATCTTGGGCGTGATCCTGCATGAGGCAGTTAAGCAATCCATGCGGGGCTGCAGGCAGCCGCTCGGCATGCCTGGGTGAGGGTAGGAGGGAAGGCCATACGGCACCAGCCGTGCTCTTGCTCCAGGCAGGACAACTTCTCCTCCTACGAATGTAATTCCCACAGCACGCCTGAGAGTGAATCGCTGCTGTGGTAAGCTGTCCCATCGTTGCCCTCACCTATACCTGTCACCTTCAGGATACTGGGCTACCACACAAAAGAAAACGCTGATGCGACGAAAACGGCAAGCACTGAGCCCTGTGCTGTGGAGGTGCTCCATGCTGCCGCCACAAAACGAGCACAGAATTCAGCAGGGAAGCCTCTACCCTTTCCCTTCTGCTTCGTGTGAGAAGTGACTATGTCTGCTCCCCACACCTGTAAGCGCCGATAGCCGTGGGGTGATGAGGCAGCAGGACGGTGAGAAAGCTTTTGAAGCCCTCCTCGCTGGTCCCACCAGCACAGTGTCGCTCCAAACGATGCAGCCCAAAGGCGTCCCCTGCGTGGGGGAATGGGTTAATCCCAGGACAAGGGGAGCTCGTGACAAACCACCGACTAGACCGAGAATCTCTAGTGGGATTTTTACACGTCTGGCCTGGGATCCTCAGTCGCTGATAATGACAGGCATTACCTGACCCAGCCAGCAAGAGGATCGCGATAGCTGTTCTCGAGAATTTACAAATCGTTCTCCAGTTCCTGGCTCCCTCCCTTTGACTATCTTGGCAGCCTGTTCTGGCAGCCAGACTATCTCACCTAAGACTTCTCCAGCTGGTGAAGCATCTTGGCACTCCTGCCTCTCTATGCCCACACACTTTCATCGACTTCAGCAGTAACCCTTTTAAGTGCTATCTTGCAGGCCTAATTACTTCAAATACATTTTCTGGCTGCCGGCATCGGACAGGTGGAAATTCAGCGCCATCTATTGCTAACTAATAAAAGACTGGCTTGGTAAGAACGCGAGAAAGGCTCTTTCGCCACAGAAGCCTTGGCTGTAGGATTTCAGCAATCCAGCAGCAGCATCCCCATGGCCGACGGAAACTCTTCGACTTTGAACTGAGGTTTCAAGCCTTACAGTTTCCTAGAAAATACATCTGGAAGTCTGGGAGGCAACCCTAACAAATATCTCCAACCTGGCAATATTGTGAGAACCAGCTTTCTCACAGGATTTGTAAAGTTTCTTAATTAAAGTTTGTCCCAAAATACCATGGCATTAATCTCTCCCCCTCTCTCTCCCTGTCACCCTACTGGCATTTTGGTAACTGCCTATATTTACCACAGCTGAGCTATAAAGCTGGTCACTTTATTCACAGTTTGCAGGCCCAAGCCCTTGGCAGCACTGGCTGCATCCCCTTCCCTGCTGTGAGCAGATGAGGTGAAACAAGGGAGTAGTCTCAAAGGCAAGCGGCATCACCCCAAGCTCGGCTGCAGCTGGGGAACAAGCCGAGCACCCAAAAAGGAGATGAAGTGGTCAGCATGGCTGGCTGGTGGGGAGAGGACTAGGTTTCTGAAGAGACATGAATGAATCTGAAGGTTATATTCTTGTCAAAGGTCTTGGGACTTTTACCTGCATGGGATTAAAGAATTTACAAATGTATATCCCTAATAAGACAAGAAAGTTGAAAAATCCTATCAAGAGACAAAGGCTAGAGAGTAGGGTGTGTCGATTTCCATGACGGGAGCAAGAGCTGGGTCTTTTCACTGCCTCATGCATAACATTTGAATACATCTGAAGTGATGTGAGTTAGTTGCACATGTTAGCACCAGATTACTATGCTGTTGAGCTCTGCTTCTCACCGTAAGCAACTACTGATATTGCAGTCTTTTCCACCAAAAGGAAAAGGCTCTTCATGGTGATGACAGATTTAGTAAGATAGATGGGTAGATATCTGAAAACAATTGTTAAAGTGGTGCTAGACATGACCTGCAAAGACCAGAAGCATGTTGTCTAACTCTGTGTTGTCTGCAATAGATACGGCTGCAAAGATTCCTGAGAAAAGGAGAGGTAAGAGATGGCAAAAAAAGATGAGCAAGACCACTTCAAAGTGTCTGCAGCCATAAACATGGGACATCTTAAAAGTGTTAGAAAAAATACCTGACACAGTGTGCACAGCTTTCTGTGTTTTCCAGCAAGCTCCACAATACCTAGTACCTTTTTCTAAAGTTCTGCTTGCTGTAGACAGGAAAAAATCAGTTTTAAACATTAGTTTTTAACACATGTGATGGAGAGGAAAGATGGAATATGCATATTAGGCAGTTTAAAAAGAGGAAAGCCAAGAAAGGGCAATTCAAATATTCGGTTTATTTTGCAAAAGATGCTTGGGGTTTTTAAGGTTTTCTTGAAGGCATGTAAGACCTGACTCATGATTTTTGGGTTGGGCTATACTACTGAACCTAAAAGTCAACATAAACTCTGAAGTCAGCATGCTAATGACTTCTTGCTTTTTGTAAATGAAGAAAAACTCTTTTTCCTTGTGAAGACACAGAAAGGTAAACAAGAAATCAAAACGAGAATTAAATAACGCAAATTCAGCTGTCTTCTCCTTGAGACTCTGCCATTCCCTCAGTTTCATACACACAGATAATTTCTCGCCGCTGCCCAGAAGTTAGGAGAGCACTTTCATTTCCCACCATGTGCTTAGAGAACAGAGCCTGATTCACATGCCCTGCTGCAGAGCCAGTCCTGACAGCTTTGCCTTTGACTCTCTATTTTAGCCCCATCTCCTTACCCTGTTCCCCAGAGCCTTACATCAGCAACGCTGATCAGGTCGGCCTGCCAGCATTGCCAGGAGGAGAGAAGGGGAGAGCAGAACTTTAGTATGGACCAGATCTGGCCCATGCACTGACCAGCTCTAATTTAGAGCAATATAAAGGACGAGACAGACACACAGTGGGGGAAAATTTGTCCAGACCTGTTAGCGGCTTCTGCTTCTATTCCGCAAATCACTGGTGGTCCTCAGACAGAGCACCCAGTAGGGTGAGGAGATGCTGAAGCAGAGGAGCGTGTGCCTGACAGGACACTTACACGCTCACTCAGCTGTGGCACATGGTAGGTACAGCCAGGGTGCAAAGCCACTTGGCCAACCCACCACCTCTTTGGGAGACAAGCACAGAGGGTTCAGGAGCAGTAATACTGCCCTGTGTCTGCCAAGGGCATCCTCCTACCAGGAAAATGCAATTGAACAGACCAGCATAAAGACTGAAAAGTGAATGGAAGGCTGAAAATCAAACAGCAAAGAATTAAAAATTTACTATGAATCTGAATACTACTGGTAATGATCTGGGGCGTGCTAACGGAAAAGCAGAGTGTCACGTAAGAAATTAAACTTGTAAGGTAGCACTCATGGGATGACGATGGTGATGATTATGGTCCATTCTTCAGCAGGCTCTCCCAAATACTCCCCTTTCTACATTATTTCAGCATAAGAGGGATTTGATTTTGTTTTGGTTTGGAAGAAACATAGTACTAACGCTTTTAAATAAGTACAAAATTAATTAATACTGTTGTGTTTCTCGAGAGGACTCATACAGAAGATTTCATGCCGAAATACACCCTCTACCTCTGTTCTCTATATTAGTTTTTGCTTTCTTTTTTTGAGGACAGAGTGTTGGATGGCACAGGAAAGGAAGGACGTTATTTTGTCTGGAGTGTTGACCTATTTATTTTCCTGCACCAGATTTAAAGCTGGAAAGGTAACTAGAACAAGATCCAATTTCCCGATCTATTCACAAACTTCTCATATCAGGTAAATAAGTGGTTATGGGTATAAAGTAAAAATGGTTTCACATTATCTTCTGGAGAAAGCAGTACTCAAATCTGTTCCTTTAAGCAACGTGGTAGAAGTAGTTATGGGTTAAGGAGCGATATTCTAGGTTAAAACAAATCACAGTACATCATTACAAAAGCTCTGCAAAAGCCTGTTCTAACTCACACAAGCTCCCAGGGCTGTCAAGAAAACACCGAAGACCTGAGTCGCCTGGGATCAGTAAGTTTAAAGGCAATCTGTTCTTCCCGAGCTACGAGAGTCCTGTGAGACTACGACTCCATTCCAAACTTCTGCTAACAGCAATGCCAACTAGGAGCATGGTGAATTGTGATTTCCCCAGCAAAGCCAACTAGGAGCATGGTGAATTGTGATTTCCCCAGCAAAGCTGTGCCAACCAAAGCCCCAGATGACTCTGTTGTTCTTGCAAAAATGCGCTTTTCCTGGTATAGCTTTTCCTGCGTGGGGCCACGGCCAGGTAAGGTCTTACTATAGAAACAAAGAATACAGCTTCACTGGTAGAGCTGCAGCTGTATGTCTGTACTGATAAAATGCACCTAGACTTAGACAGAAGAGTACAGTATTTCACGCTTAGGTTGTAAGCAGGGTTGGAGGTTGATTATGTACAGCAGGTCTAAAAATCCATTGCTGCCTCACAGAGGCTTTGCTGTTCTCTTTTGCAGCGCTGTGTTTACTCAGGGGAAGCTGTTGCGAACTGAAAATATGCAAGGCTTTTTTTTATTCTTTTGTGTATGAAAAACAAGAACACATCTCACATTCCCTACAATTTTCAGGGGAGGAAGGAACTGCACACAACCCTCGATGGACGTCTTTCTTCAGGCAGGAAGAACAATCCAATCGTGCATCTCAGGTTAAAAGAATAATTTGCGTGGAAAGTTAAAACTGTGATAAACAACCTAGAGTCATTCTGCCAGTGGAAATCAGAGAGGTCACAAACTGATCGCTGGAGACAAGGCAGGTTTTAGGCACAGGCTAAATGAAGAAAAGTTGGGAGCTCTGTGTTTTATCAAGGAATGAATGTTTCTGCAGTTCAGGCATTCAGAAATCTCATTAACCTGGAAAAGCCAAAGCAGGGACAAGATACAGACATGCATGCAATAGATACTGACGGCAGGAGCTCCAGGGCAGACATCAGATTTGCTTCTGCAGTGGAGGTCATGGAACAATCTTTTCAATACTTTATTTTTTTCCTTTTTCTTTTAAACCAGCACTACAGAGTGCATTTAAGCAGCAAAAATAGTTCACTTGTGGGCAGGAAGGAAGAGGCCAAACATGGGTCTTACTTGCTATGTCTCAGCCGCCTTACCTCATCTCGTACACCTAAAGATTATCTAGTCAGCTAAATAAATGTGATGCTACACAAAGGAGCCAGAAGGCAGCTGCAGGACAAACTCCTTGTGGAGGGGACTCTCCTGCAGGTAGAGCGAGCAGAGCCAGCCTGACCGCATCCTGCCCTGCGCTGGCCAGGCAGGAGTCCACAACGCTCAGTTCTTCACTAAAACACACAGGCATCAAAGGGCTCTTGCAGCTACGAGCTGCACACGCAGCCAGGCAGTTCTGGAGCAGAAGGATCTTGGTTAGGTCACTGAACTGCAACTCAAGCCCATCTTTTCTCTCCTAAGCAATAACCAATGTGTTGTTTTTTCCACAGATGGCTACGGAGTTTCCTAGCTGTGTGGGCTTGGGTCAAGACGGCAAATAAAAAGCACATTAAGTGTTTCAAGTCTCACCTGTGTGGATTCTTTCACTCTATGCTGGTTAGTAACATAAGAGAACCTTGTACTTGCAAGACAGCTGGTCCTCAATTAAGAGAACTATACAAAAAATACGGCCACTAAACACATAGGTACAGAAGCTTGACTTTCTGGTGCTGTCTCCAAACTCCTTCCTCTTGTGACTTATCTCCCTCCTCTGAGGTCCAAGTTGTGCTTGGAGAAGGGCTTAAATTTCAGATGGCCAGGCATTCTTTTGCAAAAACATAGCACTGTGCCTAGATGCCTGTTGTTGGTATAATTAATTTGCCTTTGAACACTCATAATCCCACAAGATATCACCTGGGATTGAGAGGGGAACATTTCGGCAGTGTAAACCCTTCCAAGGTTAGGTGAAAATGAGCTGGGTGTTTATTTGTTTAAACCAGAATCAATACTGTAGACTGTCAAGGCCTGGAATTATAGAGTTTGGCCATGCATAAGCTTGATTTTTCTTGCATTTAAATGTCACTGTCAGCTGTAGGCAATGTTCCAGCTTGCGAAGTTTCACTGAAACTGGAAGCAACACTGAGCTTGGCAGAAATGTGATTGCAAGGTTTAATTGAAAGAGTAAGCACGCTATTACAAATTAATGTGGAGAAGGCAGCCATGGTGGAGTCTGTCTTTGGGTCCATATGGCCCTCCACTGCTCATTGATCATACAGCCTGTCATGCATTTATCCTCACAGGGCTCTCTCAGTTTGCTGAGAACTATTACCCCCATTTTTCAGCTGGAAAATAGGAGCTAGGAGAGTTACCTGCCTTGCTCAAAGGCACAGAATGGAATTGATCAAGGGTAACTGCTAATCTTTTCTTCCTTTCCAGATTGCTTATAATTTTTCCCTAATGAAAATCACTTCCTAGCTGATAAACTTACATTATGCACTGCAGAAGAAGCCAAGAGAAGGTGTCTTTTAAAAAGAAATCTTTACAAATCAACATGGTTTTAGCAATTTACTGTAATTGCACTTTGATTTTCAGTTTTCCTGTGAAAGATCTCAAACTTACCATCTTACAACTGAATGAAACAGTAATGGTTCAAATATGCTTGGTTGATTACTGATGATCTGTGGGTCATAATTGTCTTTTTTCCCCTGAAAAATTACTTTTAATTTTCTAAATGAAAACCATTCATTTTTCTAGCTACCAGATCTACACAAACACAAAATTATTTTTCCTGACAATACATATTTTATCAGAGAAAACAAAAAAAATGGTTAAGGCAGGCTAAATAACTCTACAGCAGATGAATTTTGCCCTGAACTTCATACATGACTTGATGAGAGTCTCACTGGGTCAAACAGTGTTGGCTCTCCCTCATGCTGCTTAAATCATAGTAACAGATAACCAAGCTTTGTTCATGTTACTTTCTCTCTCCAGGAAAAAGTTGCCACAAAGAGGTTGTAAGGTTTGGCAGAGATAGATACAAGTTCAAAAAAAAAATGAAAGTTTATGTTTAAATATGATCTTATCCTGTAAAATTTCAGGAATTTCCATTTTGTCAGCCTGAACTATGGCATCTTTGACATCTCTTTTAACTTTTGATTTGATGCTATCTTAGTACTAAAAAAGCTTGCCAATATTACACGTATGCAAAAATGAGGAAATAGTACAGATGTTGCTGTCTTTTTTGTTGGAACGTGAAATGAAATGTGTAATAAGGAGTTCTCCTTTGTGCTGTTTGGATGTAGCAGCATGTAGACTAACAAATGGAATCCTTCCAAGGAACTCTGCGAGTTAAACAGCTGTCAGAGGTAAACCAAGCCCTTAAGATTCATCTTAACAAGGGTAAGGAGTTGCAAGGTAGGAATCCAGTAACACTGATCTTTCAGAAACAAAGCAGCCATTTGACCTAAAAAATCTGTTAATTTGTTGTGGCTCTTATGCATAATACCAGTACCAGTTACAAGGCTTTCACGCACATGTTGTTAAATAAGCCTCTGCCTAAGCTGACAGACTGTGGTCTGATCTCCCTGAAATAAATTAAAAAAAAAAAAAAAAAAAAAAA
>Ga0065711_1041836_pt1 | contig 15842 bp, 9 predicted proteins | sample Hoacrofraction12_FD_59098 | JGI IMG/M metagenome (GOLD analysis project Ga0065711, IMG submission 59098) | Hoatzin crop microbial communities from Cojedes, Venezuela - Epithelial fraction 12 v2 (version 2) | ecosystem: Host-associated > Birds > Digestive system > Esophagus > Crop | place...
TCAAGACCCGCCTGGACAAGGTCCTGTGCAGCCTGCTGTAGGTGACCCTGCTTTGGCAGGGGGGTTGGACTAGATGACCCACAGAGGTCCCGTCCAACCCCTAACATTCTGTGATTCTGTGAACATTCTGTGATTCTGTGGGTTGTGGGATCAGCCTTTAAATTTTTATGTTGATTTGCATACATGACAACTTTCATCAGTAGAGATCATTATAAACAGCAAATCGGAAGAAGTTAAAAAAATTGTTTCCTTGAAAGGGGTTTAAACAAGTTCACAGAACAACTTAACAGAGCCTGCATAATCTTTGCAGTCAATAAAACCAAGGGCAGAGAAAAGGGCTTAAAATCCAAAGCAAGAATATTTTGTTTCCAGTGTCTATTCTTGAAGACTCACTCCTTTAGCTATAGCAAATGAGTCTTATTAGGTAAGTACTATTTATTAGGTAAATACTCCAGTAGAAAAACAGTTTTCAAGGCTTTTCTTTTTAAATCTGGAGTTCATCTGTAAACTTCAGTAATAGGGACCTTGAATGCTTTTTCACTCTACCCAAATATAGTTCCTTATCACAGTGTCTGATTGCAGTAATATTGTCTTCCTGACACTCTGACTAGCGCTGTCTGAAGAATAAAATTAGGACTAAAAAAACACTTGAAATAAGTATTTTTAGAAACTGTTTTAACCACCGTGATTTATCATTGTACCAAGCAATACTGTAACCTTGGATAATTAAAAAAAAAATCCCAAACCCACCAGCACCCCAAACCATACCCCCAAACACAGCAAAATAATTCAAGTTAGCAGGTGAGATCACCATGAATATGATGAATCACTGGCAGCCTTTCTTGCTATGTCTGCTCAGGTAAAGTTCAGATCTTGACCTTCCACTTGCCTGGGAGCTGTTGTAGAAATCCTAATTGGCTTCCTGATTGCCTGTTAAGAATAATAACTGATTAAGTAATTGTAGCACCTTATGCTGAAGAGTTTTAAATACATAAAGCATTCTGAGCTGTCTCCTTATAATAAGAGGTATGGTTGCTCATATTATATGTTATAAAAGAAAATACATTCTTTTCTATCATTGTCATGTACTTACTTAGCTATGTTTATACTTCTAACCTTTGGCTAATAAGGATAGCGACTGTAGGCATTAGACAGCCTTAAAAAGATTGATGCTTTTGATTACGGGATAGTATAGCATAAATTGTAGGGTTCAAATCTCTTACAGAGTTAAAAAGGATATGTGGTATTGGAAGAAACATGGAGGTGTCAATTTTCTACTTGATGGTACTAATATATTTTGATAAGATCTGCATATTAAGAACAGAATGAGCCCTCAAGTACAGTGATTTAGTACTTCAATTGTACACTGTACTTCACAGTGAGTAGAACAAACAATAAAAGCGTGAATCCTTGCTTCTTCTCTGAAGGACAGTGAACAAAGATGTGTAGACATTACAGCTGGCAGGTGTGGAGAGGACTTGGTTTTCAGAAGTGACTGGAAAGAGGAAAGGGAGCAGGATAGTAAATGTGAATGGGGAGGTTAATTGCAAAGTAAATGAGTTTGCTACAGAAAGTGCTGAGACTCTGATCCTCAAAGGCTATGTGCATTTTAGTAAACAACACCAAGGAATGTGCCAGGCACTGGAGCTTAATCGGCTAAACTATGATACTGTGAGCATTGTTTCTAGTATGCTTGGTGGCCTTGGACCAAGTAGCACTGTCCTGAGCATTTCCTGGGAGGGTTTGGGAACTAGCACACAGCAGGGACCATTGCCAGCACACTGTTTCCATTCCAAGGGGGTTTAACAGCACTGACAAGGGCTGCTTGGTAAAGGCAGGTAAAAGTCTGCCTTCTCTTTTTGTCATGCTTTGAAATCCCCACCTTCTATGTGTGTTGCTTCTGGGGTTCTGCTGCCCTGCATGTCTGGTTCTGAATGCCTTTGTGCATGGACCGTCCCTGATTCTGACTGAAATCTGACCCAAACAATCGTCATCTTCATTGTGTTCTGGAGTAACTGCATGCAATCAGGGAGGACTGAGAAGGACAGTGTGTCCTCAACCTGCTTTTGCTTCTTTTGCTTCTCTTTGTCTTTCTTGTAGTCACCAGTTATCTTGTTTCTCTTTTTTGGACAGCAGCGTTCACTGTCTCTAGGTGTATTTGCTCCATCTCACTGTTCCTTGATCTGCTCTGTTTCTCGGTATTGAAAATTCCTCAAGTCCTGATGCATCAGAGTCATCCTAAATCTGGCAATTACGTCTGTGCAACACATTTACCCATGATTTTCAATTTCAGGCCTTCTTTCCTCTTTGAGATGACAACAGGTAATACAGAAGAAAACTTGTATAAAGCATAGCTGCCCGTGGAAGAAAACAAGTTCAAAGACATGCCAGAACAGGGCAGCAGGGTTTTTTGAGGGCATTAGGGTATTAAATATATCTTGGGGTTTGGGATTGCTCAGCAATGATGTTTAAAGCCTGTCAAAGAACACAAAGGGAGTCTCTAAGGAGAAATTGCTCTAAAATTATGGTTTAGGTATCCTTGTGTCTTCATCAAGCCAGGCCTCTGAGGTACTGATGAATGACTACATACAGTGTCAGGTGGGGGACCTGTTATGGATTCTCCCTGAAATTATAAGCTTTCCGTATGTCTGCGCTGGTTAGGACTGCCCTTTTCTTTCCTAGTCTTTTCTATCCATCTTGGGCTACAGTTTCTAGAAGGAGCTGTTAAGGCCTAGTAAGACTTTGGTATTTACTTCTGATTGTAACTTCTCTGTAGAATAAAATCGATGTTTAGGGAACAGTGGGAGCCCACAAAGTTGGTTTTGTATTGCAGGCTCTGGCAGTGGGACTGTGAAACTATGTCCATCCTGCAGAGAGGTGCAGCGGAGCCTTGCAGGTAGATGGCAGATGCTCACAGTGCTTGCCCACACAACGAAGCCCTTTCTCCAACCTTGAAATAAGGTAGCCTTTTCCCAAACCATCTGCTAGGAACACTGCCCATCCTCTGTTGTTCTTCAAACTATAATTGGGCATTGAGAGAGTGGTGGGTGCCATAAGTCAAAATTGTGCCAGGGAGCGTTGTAAAAACAAACCAGAGTTGACAGTTGTGTGCTAATGCTTAAGCCCACATCCTGACTGTGTTTAAGTACTAGAATGAGTGTAGCCTGGGCTCCAGCTCCGTTAAGGGTATGCAGAAGATAGGACTGTATCTTGGAGTGTGTTGGGACATCCGAAGATTGAAGGGTAGTAGATGGATCTCCTGACAGCAGTCTGGTGGGTGGATCATCAGATGGAGCAGCTGGATTTCCTCACAAATACCGTTACAAATCTGTCTCATGCTCCTGACAAGAGGAGTCCCTGTAAATGTGGTATGCATATGCAGACTGAATAAGAGAAAGCTCAGCTTCACCACTCAGGCAATGAATTTCAAAGACAAAGAGCAGGTGAGAGGATATTGGTGAATAGTAACAGCCTTCTTGTAGTGCTTTCTGTAGTTCCTTCAAGCATCCTTAAAATTCACAGGCAGCAGAAGTGCCCAGTGACTGTTTGTTCAGGGCAAGATTTCAGCTTGTGTAAATCAATGTATTTGATTGCATTTTGCAAGGCTTATTCATGACAGCATATGACACATGGATCTAGTACTCAGATTTTATTTTGATTTTATTTAGTAAGTAATCTGGATAAAGTTAGTGAATACTAGTTAGTAGGACCTCCAGGGTTGAGATATCTCTGTGATTTAGTTGCAGAATTTCAATTAGCAAGGAAAAGCAGCTATGCTCCAGAAATGAAACCATGTATATTTTTGCTGGACTCTGTACAGTGGCTGTCTTTTCCATACTACTGAAACACAAACAATGCTGGTTAATTACAAACCATGCTGCTATGGAGTATATATTCATACAGTAAGCATAATACCTTTCTTGCTATGGAGCCACTCTTTGATTTGCACGCTTCCCTGAGAGCATGCAATTTGACTCAGAATTTGCTTTGACATTCCTTATCCTCATAGCAGATAGATGGTCATTAAGAAGGACAATTCTTGGGTAATTCACTGTGAGATGGCGTTACGCTATATATTTTAGATGCTCATCATAGTAACATCAGTGCCACTTGCTTTCAGGATCCAGATTTCTGGTTGGAATAAGTCAGATCTTAGTAAAAGACACATATAAAGCACTTTTTATCTTTCCAGCAGAGAAAAAACGAAGTCAGTCTGAACATTTGCTGGATTAGAAATGCAGAGCTGTGTGCATCTGAAATGTGATTTAGTGATCAGATTTACTATTCCAATATTAATTAATATTAATCACCATCCTGGTATTATCTTAATATCTGAATATTAAGCTAATATCCTGTTTTCTGCTGTTACAATTTTTGTGCATAAGTGAGTGAGAGAGTAGGCCAGTTAACAACAGCTGTTGGTGTAGTGAAGTGATTAATTTCCTGTGGAGGGCTAGCATAAATTTCGGGTTTCTTTTGGAATCTAATGCACAATATTTTATTAGCAACTTAAAATGGATTTTCTGGGTTAGTATGTTTAGCTGCCGTGTTAGGACTTCTGTTTGTTTCTTTTTCTCTTAGATTACAGTGTTGTCACACTGGTAATTTCCTGTAACGTAGTATGTACCAGAAACTTGCCAACAGTCGTTATCTGTAAGGCTACTCAAGGAGGAATCCTGCTTTCTAATGACTTCAGTGGGACCCTGCCCTTGGATGGAACAGAAGGCCTGGCATTGACTTCCACAGAAGATATTCTCTCTTCTCAAGAGCAGAGAGTCACTCTGACTTTTCAGTTCTGCAGCGAGTGCACACCAGAGGTGCTGTGGGGATCTGGGTGACTGCAGGTCACCAAATGTTGGGAAACTTTTAAGCTTGGTGTTTTGCTGGGCAAGAGGGATTCTCCTTTAAGCAGTCTTATTCCTTTGCGTTGTTGATACCACCTTTAGGCAAGTGAGAGGTGGAGGTATTTTGCTTTATTATCTGGAGCTAGTAAGTATTTCCATTGTGATACGAAGTGATGATCTGAGGAGTCTGGAAAATTACTAGTAGAAAATTAAGTTGGGAAAAAATTAAGTCTGTGGGGATGCCAGAGGTTTTGTAAGGCTGCTTCAGTTTCTCTAACTAGGGTGGGTATATATGATAACTCTCTGTTGACCCTCCTCTGGGTATATCTGCTAGCAGTGCTGCACTGCGTGCACTGGGGTACCTGCTCGTCACTGCTCTCTCCGGCTCTGTCAAAAAGTTCAGGGGGAAACTTTCAAGAGAAGACAGAGGACGGAGCTGTGAAGGGCTGGATTGTTCATCCTGTCTTTCTGAGATGCACTTGCAGTTCATCATGGTTCAGCAGACTGGAGGTGATGTGGAGAACTGCCTTGGGAAGGTGAAAGGGACAGAAAAAACGGGGAAACTGAATAGGGGGAAATACACATATATTCTATTTGTTTTGTTTTCATACTGATAGCATGCTAGAGAAAAGGTATTCATCCATGGCCAAAGGTCTGCAACATAACAGTAGATCTAAAATAATTGACACAAAGAAGTAAAAGGTTTGGAACACAGAATTTTGACCATTGTGTGTGAGAACACTCTTGCACCCGCTGTAGCTGGTTAATGATCTAGTCTGCAGCTGCAGTTGGAAATGGACTCATCTCTCTCACTGTGATATTTAGCTTACCGGCACTGGTTTAATCCCACCCCCAAAACAACTGAGGCACCGATACAGGCTACATAGGATTTTAGTTAATTTACGTGTAGTTAGTCTAGGCGTACGTATGGGTTACAGGCAATGTAACAGAAGAAGGGTTGGTTTTAGTACGCAGATAAGTGAACTGCCACACTTGCATGACTGTAATTCCAGTGTTTTTATTATTCTGTATAAACTATACACTGTTGTTCTATTAGCACACTGAGTGTATTTATCACAAACCAAAGGTGTGAGAAAATGCAGCTTTTGTCAGGAAAAAATGAAGAGTTCCCCTCCTCAGGTATCATGTTGAGAATGATTTTGCGTAAAGGAGGGAATGAATCAATAGCTCTTTCACTTGCAGGAGCACAACTTTTCACGGTAGGTATGTCCCTAGGAAGCATAGTTTTTAGGCAGGCATGTGCAATAATTTATGTCTGAGCCATTTGTTAATATTGGCAAAGCGTCACAGGTGCTCTGAGTGCTTATGGCAGGCTGGGGAGAAGAATGGAGCAGCAGGTTGCTGCTCCATCCCCGCACTGAGGGCTGGCATTTGTACACAGCGAGAGGTTGCAATGGCACGCTATTTCCCCTGTAACAAGTAGAGGAATTAATCTGTACTTCTCGTAGTAGTTTCAAGGAGTTTTACTGAGCTTGGATTTCATGATTTTCAGCAAAATCTCTTGTAAAAGTGTTTACAGAAAATCCTGTCTCCTTTTCATTTACTCTGCCATATGCGGTAGCATATCTTACTCATTCTTTGAACATTTTATGATCCCAGGGGGATTTAAGAATAAATACTACCATACAATTAACATATCAAATTAGTTTTGTGTTACACACACAGAGTAATGGATAAAGTCAGTTCAGGGCTTGATCCTGCATATGCTGAAGTTGAGAACATTTCTTGGTGTTATTTTGGTTTATGATTGGCACATAAAGGTCTTGATTTCTTTCTAGTTGTATAGAAAATTATGTTCTTAAATAAATGCAGGCATATCTTATTATCAAAAAACAATGGCAAAAAAAGTTCTTACGATCTTCTAGAAGGAGTATAATACAAAATTTCAATGACCATTTTTGTTTTTCATGAACAACAAATACTTTTGCGGTCCTATAATTATTTTCTGAAGCAGAAAGTAAGTCAGTCAGATTACTTTCAGATCATTATGTCATCTGTGTTAGAAAGTGGTAATTGCGGATTACTGACAGTTGCTAGCAGGTTTCGCTTGGCAGAGAACAAGGTTAATGTAAGTGGTCATATGGCGAAGTTCATTTTAAATGATCTCTAATGTTCGGATGCCTTTAAAGAAAGCTAAACACTGCTTGTGTTTGGAATGTGATCTGATGTATAATTAAGTTTCTCCTACAGAAAGGTGAGAAGTTGTAACCCAATGTTCAAAATCAACAGCAGAAATGTGTCTTTTTAAAATTTAAAAATGTTTAAAACTTAAAATAAGCTGATTTTAAAGATTTGTATGCATGTTGTGGGATGGGTATGGAAAATACTGGATTTTAAGCAAAGAAAATTTTGGATTATGCAGGATATTTTAAGTGATGTGAGTTCATCCTCTGGATGGTGAGGCTGTTAAAAAATGTGGATATGAGTAATTGATATCATTATATATTAAAAACAAATATGTAGAGGAATTTACTAGGGTCAAGGACTGTGTGTAAGACTTAGGTTACCCAATACCATCCATTATATTGCTTTAAATAACTTTAATACTTTTGTTAATATTTTATCATTTTTCAGAATTGAACAAGCTTAACACATTGCAAAGGCTGGTTAATTAGTTTATTTAGATTTTTTTGAAAAATAATTGACCGTTTCTTAATCTCCTTAATAAGGGGATTTTGCAGCTTTTTTTTTTTTTTGTACTCTCTAAGGAAGAAAGGATTAGAAATATGTCAGTGTCAGTTCAAAATTTAGGCCAGCATCTTTTGGCTGTTTTGGAAATACAGAGTTGCTGTTTTCTCTCTTGAAGGGAATGCACAATGACTTCCCATGCTAAGTCATCTTGAATTAAAGTCGCTGAATGTTCTATGGCAAAAAAAGCTTTGAACCTAAATTTGATTTTAGCCCTCCTCGCTGCAGCCTGAGGACAGGAGGAAGAATGTGGTAGTGTTTTTACAGAATACTGGAAATCTTGTGGACATCCGACCACCTCCCTTTCCCTCTGTTTTATTGATTAATTTGGTAAAAATACATCCAGCAAGCCCGGAGAAGGGAACGGCAGAAGAAAAGGAAGGTAATAATGAAAGCTGTGTGAGGGAATGCTTTCCTTGCTTCCATTATGTCTCCCTGGTTGTTCCCAGAAAGCTATGATGTGCTTTACTCTCGCTGCTGTGTGATGGCTCAGTGCAGAGTGTACACACACAGTGAGGGGTCGAAAGGAGAAGGGCAAAGAGCAGGAGTGAAGGGAAAGGAGGTGCAAGGAGACAAACCCAGCTGTGGCCCTCTTGTCCAAGAAGCACCCTGTGCAGACAGGGCTGTGAGATGCAGCGGCAGCAGCAGTAGTGAAGCTCCTCCGTTAATCTTGAGGGGAGGTGATGCAAGTAAAAGGCAAATTGAGGAGGTTAGTTTGTTTCCTCGTTATGAATGGGTTGCAGAAAGGAAAGGGACACTTCTTGAAGTCAGAGGAGATATTGATGCATATGTGCACATAGATCAAGTTTCCAAGCCACAATATGTAAGTACTTCTGCCATCTTTACAAGGTTTGTAAGCAGGGGAAGGAAAGTAGATTTTCACTAAAGCTTCTACCTAAAGGTAGGATCTAGTGTTGTCCTGGTAAAATGTGATGCTTTTATTGGAGAGGGAAGAAATGTGTGTGGGGAAACGAACGTAGAAGTTAAAAACATTTCTATAAGTTCATTATATGTTTATATTAACAAGACTAATAATTTCTCTCATTGATTTATGAGGACAAAGTCAGTAATTTTCATCAGGTTCCAGTGGCAGCATACCTGTATACTTCACTTGACCCAGCTTGGCTCTGAAAATTGTAACGAGGTTTCTACCTTTTTCAATCTGTGAAGTTCTCTGTTCACCTAAATGTCTAGCTAGTACCTGACTTCAGAAAAAAATAATTAATCGACCTTGTTAATGAAAGAGAAAATTCTAGCAGAAGTTAGGTGGTAGTTTTCTGTGTCAAGCTCAGGATTGTCTAAAAATGGCAGGCCACAGATATCTCAATGTATTATTCAAAATAATTAGTGTGAGCAGTCAGTCTCACCTCACCTGCTTTGAACTTGCAAAGTGAGGCGCAGTCCCAGGCTGGGGCCATACCACCTCCCTCAGCACGGGGCTGTGCTTGAACTCGGAAGCTGGAGTCGCAGGTGGGACTCCTGGGTGCTGGTGCACATAACAGCGAGCATCTTCGAGCAGCTTGCTGGCTGAGATAGTATGGAGGGGTGGCATGTGATTGTTCCTGACCATATAAGCATAATTTTATGTTATTTCAAAAAAAATTAAAATCCACTGTCTCTTAATCAATGGGCAAAAGAGAAAATAATTGGATTGTGAAGGCACCTATGCAATAGTTTTTAAAAGCAGTTTTTGCATGAGAATAAATAAGTAAATTGCATTAGGGAAACACCCTCTCATCGGAAGAACTTCTTTCAAGGAATGACATTAATAAACATAAGTAAGAATAATGAAATGTGGGTGTTGGTTTTTACGACCATAAGGAATAGAGTTAGTTGTATTTACATTTTCTGGTTTTGTAATATATACCAAAATAATTTTTTGTTGTAATAGGCTATAATTTCTTTCTTCACCAAAACAGTAAAAAGAAAAAGAAGAAGTATTAACAGGTATTACTACATGTAAATGGATTATTCATGTAATGCTACATGACACCTATCCTAGAAATGAAGGGACAGGGGTATATTTGCTAGCATGGTGTGCTTAATTCTGCCATTTATCATGATAGGAAAGGTAATGAAAACCACTTGCTGGAGACAGCTCACAAAAATGATAACTCAGAGCAAATAGGTGACACATTGGAAAGAAGAATTCCTGATGGTTAGAGATGACAGAGGAGGTCTTACGTGCGCTATGTACTGTGGCTCTATGCCTGCCTCCTGGGTAACTTTAGCAATTCAATTAACCTATATGAGCCTATGTTTCACTATCTATAAAAGGTAGGTAATACTTACCTACCTCACAGCATCTTAATAATTGATTTTTGTAAAGTGCTTTGTGATTCTGAGATGGAAGGCACCATACAAGTGTCAAGTGTTATTATTATTGCTACTAGTAGTAGTAACGGTACTTGGCATTTATCCTGCTCTTGCCTCTTCACAATGTTTTAACATTAACTAATGCATTCCTGCAGTGCCTCTGTGAAGTAGGTACCTATGTACTTTTACAGATGAAGAAATTCAACAATCATCTAGCTTGTCCATTTTCATGGTGGTTGTAAGATTTACCAAACAAAAAAAAAAAGATCTTTTGGACCATCTTTCACTTCAAATGCATTTTTTGTCCCTCCAGGTTTAGACGGATGATGAGGTTTTGGATCGTATTTTTGTTGAAGGGCTTAAAATCTCCTAAATAATGTTTTAGGTGCTTAAGAGTTTGTGTAGGGCTTGGTTTTTAGTTTTGTTTGTTTTAAATTCACTAAATCTGTCTTTTAATAATAATCTGAGATTTCAGATTTTTCTTTTTTCCTGTCTAACTGTACACATTACTTTTAGCTGTGATATCTTGGAAAACTGAAACTAAATTACTCACCCACCTTTTTCAGATCAAATTCCACAGTAAGAAATAAATGTTTACCCGTGATTTCGTTGCCGCCTTTGATGTGGGTCAACAGCTACAGAATTCGTCAGGTCTGGAAGTGCTCCCTTCAAAAGCAGCTGTTTTTCAAGCTGGCAAAATGTCTTTGGTTCACAGCAGCAACGTGTTCCAAAGCTCGGGCATTCTTCCCAAGGTCAGCAGGTGTCTACATGTCACTTATTGGAAATAGCATGTAATCTGTTCCCTCACATATGGGCAAAGATTATACAAATACATGGTGTGGACTCCAGCAGCAAGCCACAATTTTAATGGACATAAGGTATAACCACAATCAAACACAAATTCTGTTCAGCTTCTGTGAATGTAGCATGATTATACTCACACACTGTACAGGGTGCTGAAGTATACTGGACTGTGCAGAGATCTCTTTGAAAAAAGAATCAGGGTATGCGATCTGCTGTTCAGAAGCCTTTTCCTAAGGCTTCACAGGACGAGGACAGCAGTGTGATTGTTGGCTACAACTTAAAGTCCTATTCCATAGTTTGCTTCTGAGTACTGCACTGAAACTTTCCTTCTATGGACAACATCCAGTGGACTTCTAACTACCATGGAATGAGGTGTAAATAATTTTCATCACAAACAGCTTTCAGGCTTTTTTTGTGCAATCAAAAGCTGAAATCAGATTTATCATGAAAACTCCTTATTTGCCACGGTGACCCAGGAGACCAGTTACAGCTCAGAATTGCGTATTTGGGATGTGTGGTTTGGGGAGTGGGGAGGGCTTGGCTTTGAAAACAGAAATTCAGTCGTTATTTATGTGCAGACAATCTCAATGAATCATTTATGCAGCAAGTGTAAATGAGAGCAAAATGTGACTCAGCGTTTTGTGATGAAAAGCAGATACCCAGAGACATCTCATTTTGTTAAGTGTCGCATTCTCAGACCATCACTAATGAGAGCCTTGGAAATCTGTAAGCAAATGATTCTTCTTTGTGTTCTAGACATTAACGGTTATCAATAGCAGCAGGCTGCTGAAGTCAGCTTAAATGGCAAGAATGCTTTTCCTGGCAACAGTAATGGGTAAAAACAGATTGAATTTGAAATTCGGTGCAGGCACATGCTTCAGGCTTGCCTGAGAGATGAGCCGTCTAGAGACCTCCGTGTTGCTCCTGATGGTGAAAAACTGGAAAATGACTAATCACAGAGTTGGTTAAATGTGCAACAGGCAGGCTTGGGTTCTGTACTGAGGCAGTCTTTTTGTTTCCCTCAAACTGGCAGTTACAGGGTCCTGCTGCCTCCCTCAGCAGAAGGAAGTCTCCGAGTATTTGTGAAGTATTATCCATAGAAATCATAATATTGGCATAAACAGCAAGACTGGTGCCCCATACATGCTCTGCATCCTCCTGCCTCCTTGCTTTAGCTCGCCAGCAGAACAGCTCCATCCACTTGTACTGCCACAAGATTTGACTTTCTGCCTCAGAAAAGGATATTTCTGTAACAAGTGATTTTCATATACTGTCTATCCCTAGTTTTAGGGATGCTATCTCAATATGTTATTGCACCTTTTGAAAGTAAGATTCAGTTGTGCAAGCATTAACTGAATCAATAGGATTACCTGCACGAACAAAAGTTAAAGCAGTGCTTAGAAGCACACAGTCAATGCGAGAAATCATTAGTTTTGATACAATCCCCATTTCTACTTTTAACATTCTCCATAATTTCTTTTTTGAGCAGGTTATCCCCTGTCTTTAAATCAGCTCTATGACAAAATGTTTTTTAATAAAACTTTAAAACATCTTTTTTTGCATATAGATAAAAATTATCTCAGTTATAAAATAGCATGCAAGTGTTCTAACTTTAATGAAATTTCACTTTCAAGCTTGTACAATAAGGGATTTTAAAATTTCCTGCATATACGGACATACAATGTGCCATTAAACTACAGGAAATTTTGTTTAATGTTTTCCTGGGGCCACAAAAGAAGTTTTAAAACATGTTTAATCAGCTTAAACCTCCTTTCAGGTTTAAACTTTTGAGGACAGTTTGGTGCATTAGAAGACCCCATTTTATGGAGTTTGGTGAAACGTAGCTGCACTAGGACATATATCTGTAGCTATATTCTGTGGTGTGTTTTATTTATTTATATTTTAACATGGCCACTCCTCTGTATTGCCCAAGGAAATTATATTAAGGCACATATTTCTGAGTAATTATTTTAAAAATAGACACCTTGAAGGAAACCTCATGCAGGCAAGACATTAACGTACGAGTGTTGGTAGTTATTCACAATGAATTTTGTATTTCTGGTTTTAAGTTGTGTAAGATACTGGGGCAGCTTTTAATTTACTATGTAATAAAGATAATTTAGCTTTTGCTTGTAATACAGTTCCTAACTTAGCTCATCATCTTTCTCTAGCTTAACCAGGGGTGTACCTGCCTTATATTGATGGAGTATGAGCGCTTCCTAGGAGAAAAAAGAATGTGACTGCGATATTTTGTACCTTTTTCCTTTCCAGCAAGACTCAAAACAGGGACTTACTCATCACTTAAAAAAATAATTGCTGAATATACGGAATATTGAATGTTGTGAATAAGGAAAGTTCTCTGTGCCAAATGGCCTAGGCACTTACAGACAGGATATCTGGTTATTGGATTCTTAGAAAAGATTAGATGTCTAGATAGAAAATCCATGTCCAGAATGTCACCTTGGCTCTTCCAGGTTCATACCCATGTAGCCCTGTTAATGTCACTGCTGTTTTTCAACAGCATCATATCTATCTCTTCAGTTTGGAGAGCGTGCCTCGCGCCTTATTGATATAGCTTACATCAGGGTATTGTTATTTGTCTTTTAATCTGGCGTACTTATGCATGTGTAGCATGTGAAAGAATATGGGGTGATGTTGCTGTACCATCATAGTGGGCATTTTTCCATTTTCACGTAGCTTTAGTTTCAGCGTTTCAAATCTTGTATACCACCAATGAGGTTTTCTGGAGATGTTACATCTTTGTATAAGACAATCGGTATTTAAAATATAATCTTTAAAGAATTCTAGTGCATTGTGTAACTACGTAAAATAGGTGATTTCTGGGGCCTACATTTGGCTTAGCCTAAAGGGTAGCCCATGTTTGTTTTTATTTTACTGTAGCTTTGTCCATCCTGCAGCTTTGGCTGTGCTTGTAAGGACAATCAGGAATTACATCAAGATCTTTAAATATTTTCACCTGTGGCAAAGAATATCTAGAACCCTGAAAATGTGGCGATAGTCACAGAGCTCCCCAGGATTTACATATCATGTAATGAGTTTATATGAACTAGTTACATCCATATATGCAAAGGACTCCTTACTGTAGATACGTTTCCTCTGGATGTGTGTAAATCTCCTGTACTCTCTCTGTAACTGTTAGCAGAGACCAGGCAGGAGAAGAGCAAGAAGGATGTACTCTAAAGAATTTAAATTGCTATGGAGCTGGGAAAGGAGCCTGCTTCTGCCTGTGGATATAATTGCAGAACTGTACAATATTCTTTTATTGATTCTTTGTAAGGCATGACGTAGAGGAAGAGTATCCGACCTTTTAAGACAGGGTAACACACCAGGAATCTTTTCAAGTGATTCAGCCAAAGAGTTTTGCCTGATAGAGATAAGAGCTGCTCCTCACACTATTTATTGTGAAGGATTTACAACAGATATGACACAACCTAGTAGTGCTCTCAAGATGCAGCTTCTACTATTTTCAGAAAAGCACTAGAAGCAATGCAGTGATGAACGTAATTAAAAATTAAAGGAGAAGCAGTTTCAGCTAAGTTTGTCATCATCTGCTAGATGCTGGGTAGTTTACATAAGATTCTATAGTAATTGCAGGTTGATTCTTGTGGACAAATGCCTAAAACTCTAGATCGCTGTGCAGCACTAATTGGTCCCCTGGCTGGAATCCTGTTGGGAAGAAAATAAATGGGAATGAGGGCTAAAATAATCTCTCATCTCTGTACGTGGTTTCTAATATTCACATCTTCATTGCTGTCTTTTCTGTGATGGGGTAGGCAAATTTCCAGGCTGTTCACTGGAATTGTTTACAACTGCTTTAAATGCTTACATAGAGGAAATAAAAATGTTGAGGTTAGATATAAGAATCCATACACCTAATACAAAGCAAAGTAATATTAAAATGCACATAGATCTTTTTGCCTTTTTCTTTTTTTCTTTTCATCCAACTCAAGGGATGCTTATCTGACTTATTGCGTGTTGACTGATATAAAAAACTGTAGAAGTTGCTCTGATGTAAGGTCAGCCTGTTTTTTCTTGCTTCTGTGACTCATGTCTGATTGATCAATATCTATCTCTAGTTACATGCTCGAGAACAAGGTTACTAGCCAGTGCTTTAGAAGAACCTACTCCAAGACATGTTTAGGGTCATTAGCAATCAAACTCGTAAGTGAACACCGGTCCTTTCTCTTCCCCCCTGCGCAGTGTAAGCCGAACACCCAAGCTGCCCCTTCCTAGTCTCCACTTCCCATACATTCTCTGTGGGTTACTACACTCCGTCCATCCCAGTTCCTCCAGGCAAGCAATGGATGGCACATGAGAAAGGTTGTGGTCATGTGCATAAAGGTCTCTGCCAGCTGATTTTCCCTTCTTACTGGTGGTTCTCTGGCCTGCTGTGAGTCACCTGCAGGCCACAGTCCTTTGAGGGTGTCCCTGCCCCTATGTGCGTTGCCCTCAGGCTGAGTCACGGACCCTCAGGGGTGTCCCTGCTCCTTTGTCATGAAGAGTCTCCTTCCAAGAGTCCATCTCCAGCTGTGCCCTTGTGGGTCTTCTCTGTCACATGTCTTCTGCCCCAAACAGCTGCTGCCTGCCTAGACAGAGCGGCTGTGCGCTCCCCTAACCGGTGTGGGCAGAATTGTGTGTCTGCAGTTGGGTTTTGTTGGCACGTGGCAGTTAGTGGCCTCCTCTCACGCGTCCCCACTGCAGCACCCTGCTAATTAAACCCTGCCATTTATGCCTAGTACATGTATCATTAATGCCTATCAAATTCTTTCTTAAATAAGCATCTTTTAGAAATAATTCTTTCTTAAATAAGCATCTTTTAGAAATAAACTGCATTGCTAACTCTGTATCGGACTTCCCATCCCTTCCCTTGCAAGAAGGCACAGCTATTGCAGCTACTGGCGGCATGCTTCAAGGTAAAACAGAAACCTGCACCTGGACCATTGCAAGGTTTTGGTTGGCAAACACATCTTGTTGAGGCTGGGGTACTTGGAGTCTCTTTGGGTGCTTTAGATTACTTTTTTCCATGGAATAAAATAAAGCAGATTTGGGAATTTTTCATTAATTTCTTTGGTTGGTATATTCATCATAACCCAAAGGCACAGTGGTTTTTTTTTGGTTTGTTTTGGTTTTTTTTTTTTTTTTTTTTTT
>Ga0065711_1041837_pt1 | contig 15842 bp, 6 predicted proteins | sample Hoacrofraction12_FD_59098 | JGI IMG/M metagenome (GOLD analysis project Ga0065711, IMG submission 59098) | Hoatzin crop microbial communities from Cojedes, Venezuela - Epithelial fraction 12 v2 (version 2) | ecosystem: Host-associated > Birds > Digestive system > Esophagus > Crop | place...
TCCAGCAGAAAGGAGGGAACAAAAAAAAAAAAAAAAAGAGAGAGAGAGAAGGAAAAATTAAGAATGTTATTAATCCCTAAAACCAATAACCCACCATTCAGGACACTCTTACCTGGGATTCTGTAAAGAAGACTCAAATTTAAGTTCCCTCTTTGCTCCTCTGTGTTTTTCATCCCAGGAGAGGACTCTAAACACAGCCCTACACCTGGTCCACTTACTGTTTCCCTGCCCATCAGATCTGCAGAAGGACGGGACATGACTGCATTCCTGGGGACCATCGTTTGAGGATGCAGGATGCTGTGGTTCAGCCCCCTGTTCTGATGAGGTGAACCAGCTGCCTGTCACCAGACCTCTCAAGTCCCACACAGCTACTCTGCCTAAGCAGAGTTTCTTATTGAAATCCCTCTGATTCTGATGTAGAATTTCACCCAAAGCCTGACAAGCTTTTGTGGTGCACACACTCCTGGGAAAGACGACTTCTCACAAAAAAACATTTTGTGATGGAAAATTATTCATCAGGAATTTTCTGATAGCTCTTGTTACCTTAAATTTTCTTCCATTACCAAAACTCCTTTTGTTTCTCAGTACTTTCGAAATCAAAATGAAGATAAGTACCAGCATTCTTAAGCTTGAGAAAAGAAGAAATGCCTTCTATCTAGTTTAACACCATGGTGAGAATTTCTCCACTGACAGGACAGATCAAATTAAGGAAGACATTTGGCAAGCAACAAAAATCCCTACTAATCTTCTAATAAATCAGGATTCCCCCCCCCTCAATTCAGCATGTAATTGTCTTGATTAACACTTGCTATAAACGGATTTGAAGAACTAAACAGAACATATCTAACATGCATCTACCATAAAGTTCTGACAAAAATGCTCCACAAATATTTACCTATTGCACCGCCAGTCATCAACAAAATATAAACAGTAAAGAAATTACTTCAGCATGTTAGTTTGGTAATATTAGTAAAGCAGAAGTAACTTCTAATAAGCCAAAAGAATATAAACTAGCATTTATATTTTCCAATATTGCTTTGAAAACAGACTCCATACAGCTTTCTTACACCAAATAGTTATCAGACAAATTAAAATCCTGAAAGACACATACCGCGTAAACTGCTGGTGGTTAAGAGAGCCCGTGCTTTATCTGCTAAATCACTATTTAGGGTATTTCCCAATAACAAAACATCAATGGCCTCCTGCTTGGAGCTATCAAAAAAGTTATTTTGAATCGTTCTGGTCACAGAACGAGCACCATCCTTCAGCTTTCCAGCCTGTTAGGGAGGAACATGTATAAAATATTTTATGTTGGACATTGCTCACAAAAACATTGCTAATATTCAGTAACATATTTGTAAACTGCATTAATGATTTTAAAATCTAAGGCAATTTCCTTGCTTAAGCATTAAGTAAAGTCTTCTGAGCCTACTGTAATATGTGTGCTCTTTCTCCAAATGCTAAACAACACAGCAATACCTTCAAGGCATATCTAACAATCAGATTACTCCAGTTTAAATTATTAAATCAAACAAACTACTGCAGGAAGGGGAATAATTTTTGTTTTCCCTAAACCCTTGGTCTTCCAAAATTAAACTGACATAATTCCATGTTTAGACCATGACACGGGATTTTGGGCTTTTCCCCAAATAGTGAGAGATGAGCAAGCACTCGAGTCCAAATGTCATGATACATAAGTATGTATGTATATGCACTTATGAGCATATTAGTTCAGAATTCACGTTCTGAAACATCCACGTTAAAAAAAGGGATAGCTTCAACTTATTAAGACTCCTTTACTTTTTAAAATAACATGCAAGTCTCATGCAGTATCCCAGAAGGAACATATACACTCCTCTATAGCTACATACATCTGAAGACGCTGTCATTGCACACACTGCACATGAGTGGTACAACTGAACGGTGCTCCCAAAGAACAGTGTCTGACCACCTGAAGTAAACAAGAATCTCCAAGAGATGTACTGCTACTACCGATATTCTCTGTGGGTCAGACACCTAGAGGATAATGTAATTAACATGTCATGCGGTCTCATACTTGATTCAAAAACCAGCAGTATTAATCTGTGTGCCCACCACTGACAATGATTTCACAGGCACAAAGACATTTTCTTCATTTCAGGGTTTATAGTGTCTTATGCACATATGCGTATTTTCCCTGTGAGGTGTATATAAACACATGCTATTACATTCATATGAAATATAGACTGTAATCCATCAGGGATGCTGCATGGTATTACATTACTATAAAAAAATACTAGAGGTTTACAGCTTGCACTGTTCATGAAGGTCTCTTAAATGCACCAGGACAAAAGACACACGCTTAAGAAAACTACAAAACCACCCCATCACTTAGTTCTATGAATTGTACTAGGTAACAAGGAAGAAGCTACTTTTTTGTCAAGAATAAGTAGTAGTAAATTGGCATCATGTTTTTTTTAAGACAATGTGGATGAGGTGTTGGCGAGCATAGAGCATACTACTGCAATGGGATTTTAACAGGATGTTGCTCCCTTTCTGTCAGACAATGTGTAACTTATGACATGATTCAAAAAACACACTCACCATTCACATATCAGGCAATTAATTGAAAGGAACCCAGAGAAAGCAAAAGAAAGAGTAGGTAAGGAGTTAGATATAATGAGTATGATAATATTTCTAAAAGGATTAGTTTTCAGTTTAGAAATGTACATTAACACATTTAAGGCTAAAATATTTTTTCTCCTATCATAAATTTCCATATTTCTACTTCTAAGTACTCTTGGACTTTGAAGAATCAAACTGACAAGCAAGAAATGGCAGAATTTCAAACATGAAACTTTTCATTTGAAAAATGAGAATACAACTAACAACTTGAAAACTACATTTTAAAATATATCATCAGAGTACTCAAGAAGATACTAAGTAGTGACCTGGTCGGGTTTCATCAACACAACGGCAAGTATTGCATGGCTTTGGAAGTATTAAAGATCCTCTTTGAATAGATGGACTTCTGTCAGGGACGCTGTGTTTGATTTGTAAGATGTGGTACTCATTAATAGTTGTACCAGGGCAGGGATCCCTAGGACAATGATTGACTAGTCTGTATGATTACAAAGACAGCACAGTAAAATGTACTCTGCATTTTAAACATTAAGTATGGAAGTGTAAATACCATAAATGCATTTTACAAAGTAAAAAATTTAAGTACCCAAATGAATAGCAGAAAACTATTAATTTAGGAAAAGAAAGAAGTAAGGCTGAGTGAGAAGGTCAGGAGAAGGGGACACATCCCGTAAAATACTTACTGTAGTTTTCCTGACGGTCTGGGTGACATTTTTGTAAGAAAATAAAACTAAACATCTTTAACTGAATTCCATTCTATACTAAAATACAAGCAAGTCCCAAATGAAGAAGTCTTGTATGCACCAATTAAGGGCAGAATAAGCAACAAGCCTATTTTACTTGTATTTTTATGTAGCTTACTGCAATGTCTTGTACACTTGCAGAGAAGGACTCTGACATGGTTTGCATGAACAAGTGATGGAAAAGTGAAACAATCAACTATGAATACGTAGTATATAACATGGAATGAGAATAAAACGAGGGGTACGAAAAGAAATTTTTCAAGGAACTAAGGGCAAAAATTGCTATGGTTCAACATTCATTTGTCTTGACAGGTATCACATGATAAGAGAGAGAATTATGGAAACAAAAAAGCAACACTGTTAGAAGAAAAATAAAAGACAGTATTAGAAAACCTGAACAACTCAGGCATGAATGAAGACAAAACAAGTTGAAGAGACACACAGCATTACGCTGCCATGTAGTACAGAATTGTTATCACATTAGAAAGCAAGGTAGAAACAGAAATTGGGTTTTTCTCAGTAACTGCAAGACTAAAAAGAAACAGCTGAAGGAACACGCAAACAAAAAATACTCAGCTGCAACCTGTTGAATTTTGACATTGTTAATAAACAGTAAGAGCATGAACAGCATCCAGTGAAACACATTTTAAAAGAAAGGAGATACAATGAATGAAACTGAAACAATACTAAGCAGTGTCACAGTCAGAAAAATGATGATATTCAAAGAAACTAAAGCTGATTCGCATATACATTTTTCTGAGCTATGATCTAAAGAAATCAAAGATTTGAGCCTCATCGTTTCCTACAGAATATTACTGTCTGGGAAGCACGGGCATGGCTGAGAAAGGATGTACTGAAACGAGAGCTGGTTATCAACATAACCAGTCTTTTTATGTTAATGTTTTGTTCGGTTGGTTTTTTTAGGATTATAACAAAAGGACATTTTTTAAAGAAAATTTCATAGTTGTTATATTAATAACAGAATGTTTAAAAACCCACATTGAATACTGTTAGTTTTTTTAAAAATGTATTTTACCTTAGCTTTTCCTTCGAGGGCTCCAGTCCCAGCATAAATTTTACTGACAGAATCACCATTCACAGACCACATGGATCGGAAAACTTCCTGAAAGCGAGTAACCAGCTGAGGCTTCTCAGCTAATCCCAATACCTCCAGTTGTTTTATTAGCATCTGCAACAGTTGAAGACAACATTTGCAAAAGAAAAACCTTTAAATGTATTTATTAAAAGGCATATCACATTTTTTCAGTATATATGAACAAAAAAACCCAACCCCTTCAGTTTCTATGTACCGTTCTGAACATACTGACACCACGTCATGTGAAAAGTTGCATCATACATGTCACTTTAGCACCAGCATTTCATTTTCTTTTAAAATAGGTAGTAATCTAAGAAAAAATTTATACAGTTGATTTACAAATATTTTCATCTAAAAATTCACTAGCTACAAATCAAGCTATTTCTGGTTCTCAAGTCTTCCTACTTAGATAATTTGGAATTAGAGCAATTCATGTTCTTCCCAGAAAAGTATAACACTAAACACAGACTTCTATTATCATGATGCAGCAGGAACAAAGCTCTGTGATCAGTGAAACAGCAATGGCTTCTGCCATTCACTCTTTTTCCCTGTGTAACACACTGCAACCTTTACCCTTCCAATCAATACACTGGAACTAATTTTCCACGATGCACAGTCTACATTAAAAGTGTTTAAGTTGTATACATACAATACATATAAATGTTATTATTTTACACTTAAATACATCACTTAAATGTAGCACTATGCTCACGGATGTAGAATGGGACATTGTACCTTGTTTGAAATCCTGGTTTATGGAATCATGATTATTTTAAAAAAGTCAAGCAAGTTTCTAGTACTTGTGGCTACCAACGTAATACTGAAAATAAATACCAAAAATTAAAACTACATAAAAAGGCTATTTTCAAGAACTTAAGATCTTTAAAACCTTGAGGTGTCTCAACGGCAAGGAGTCATCTAAAACGATGAACATAAAATGACATAAAGGCAAAACGCTGAAGGTTGGGCAGCAATTAACAAAAGTTACAAAAGGAAACTTGCAGACAACATTAAGTAGAAAAAAACAAGAAAAGAAGCTTCAGAAATTGGGTGCTTCATCTTGTAATTTTAGGTATACGTAATAATAATAATAATAATAATAATAATCCTTTTACTTAGTTTGATGTTACAGCATACATAATTTTTTCATTTTTAAACATGCCACGGATTTTATCTTCAGGAGTCAAACAGTTTAAGATGAGCAGTGCTGTCAAAAATTTTTCAGAGCTACTCCTTTAGCCCAGTCAGTACTATTTTACTCCATCAATTCTGTCATGGTTGAATCCCACAGTTGATTTCCAACTACTCAAACTGAGCGTGACCAAAGTCTCAACCTCTTTACCATCCCATGAAGAATTCACAGCACAGTGCTGTGAAAATACGAACACACAGCACTGGCAGATGGTAAGAACAGTAATCCTATATGCTGAAGAACTGCATCTAATAGAGTCACTGTGAATGCAAGTGTTTTTGTGAAGGACTACAACACTACTACCGCTCCTAGACTTGCAAGCCTGAACCTTAAAAGACATAAGAAACTGACACCTAAAAAAGAACGAACATTTTTTCATTATGCCGCATGACTACTGTGTAATTACAACTACCACACAACTACAGCTTCTGTAACTACTAAGATGTGGTTGCCCCAGAACAAGAAAAGTATCATTCTATAAAGCAAACTGCCACCTAAAAACCATTTTAATTCATCTTTCATATGGAAAAGTAATGCTACTTTTACAGCCTAATTGCTACAGAAGCATCAGGAGCAGCTGTGAATCTGGACACCGTTTTTCCTACCTCTAAGCCAAAGAAAGCCTGCACGCTGTTTGTTCTATCCAGACAGTCCAAGCAGTTTGTTCTGACAGTGCCGCTTTGAGATCTGTGCCAAGGACAACGAGAGACAGAGAGAAAACACCAGAAATAACTCATTTAACACATATATCATCAAGAAAGGCAGGGACATTGAGATCTGAACCAGAATAGTAAATCAGGGTATTGTCAGTGCAATGTTACTGTCATCGCAAGTATGCTTATAAATGCATCAGCAATAGAGGGTTAGCTCCAACAACAGCAGAGAATTTTGCAGCAGTGTTCACTACACAAAACTGATTTACTTTCTCCAAATAGCATAAGCTTTTCTTCTTCAGCTTTTCTCAATTCTCCTTGCTTGCTTGGTTAAAGTGTTACGCAGGATTAAGTCTTCTTTACAAACACACACTTCCCAAGAATCTCAGAAGGAAATAATAACTCTTTAGTTAAAACAGAAATTAAAAAAAAAAAAAAGGAGAGTTCTTGGATTTAACTAAAGTAACAAAAATTTGTGATAAAACTAAAGCCAATTTCAAACCCTTATTACTTTTTTTTTTTTCCTCCCCAAATAAAAATAAAAAATAAGCCTCTTCCCCTTAGCTTGTCACATGCTTGAGACCCTCAGGAACTCTGAACAGCTCCTCTTTCCTTGAGAAGACCATTAACTCATGCTAGAAAGCTCTCAGAAGGATCGTATCGGGCAACATCCATGTTGTTCTTGCCTAGCTATGACTACAAAACTCTGATGGCTCTCTCAATGATACACACTTACTCCTTGCTTTTGTCATTCCCACTAGACACTTTGTCCAATTCAGTCACTAAGACTTCATCACATTTACTTGGGAGATGTAAGCATAAAATTGTAGAAACTTCTGAAGAACTTTCTCCAAGATTTCTTTTTAATTACTATCTCTGTATTTGATTTGAAATATAAAGCAACTCACTATCTGAATTATGAAAAACCTTGACTTTCTCCAAAAGAGGTGTTCCATGAACATACAAAAATCATCACTGTATCTTTTATTAATGCAATTCTTCAAGCTATCACAAGTCACAGCCTATTTTGCTTTCTTTCTGTTTTCAACCTTTTTGATGGGTGATATTATTTGAATTTCCATCACGACCAAATGGTGTTCTCCCAACACAAAGTGTCACACCACTTTTAAAGCTTTTTGGAGAATGGTCAGTGATGTTTTGAGGTAGGGATGGGACCTAAGCACCCTCCCACTAAATCTAATCTTATTCAGGCCTACTAAAACCTGCCCCTGGGGGATTTAATCCCACAGCCAGGTTAGAGCACAGAGTGGCACTGCAACCCTCTTCTCTCCCACTGCACTAAAAGATAAAACCCCAGTGCATGTGGCACAATCCACTCAATCAACAATTCTCTTTCTCATGGAGAACCTCACCCAGCACTTTGCTCTGGTATTAATTAAAAGGTGGAAGGGTATGGAAGGGACAAGAGCAGGAACGTTGCCTATTTCTAGCCCTGCTTCCCTTTTCCTGCTGAGATAAGCACAGCCTTTGCTCTAGGAAGAGGGGTGGGGAAATAGGGACAGAAGTACAAGTACAGCAGGACCGGGAAGTACAGAGCAGGGCAGAAAACATGCATCCCATTCACACTTTACGGGGAACCGAATTGCTCAAATGGGGGATCCAGATGCAAACAGATTTAGAAAAAGACTGTGCTGAACACCAGCATTTACAACAAACAGAAAACAGTATGCCCCATTGCTGAGGAAAATATGAACATCATCATACAGGAAGATGGAAAAATATTCATTCTTTAATCCCATGGGCGTGCACCCAAGAAAAAGGACAATTGCCCATTTCCTCAAAATCACGAGGTCAGAGGCCTGAAATTGTCATGCCCCATCAATATCTCAGAGATATTTTCCATTAAGATTTTTAGAGCATATTCAGAACAAGACAAAATTTTAATAGGGTAAAATAAGTGACTCATATTTCAGTTGTTGAGCATCATCTTGGATACAATAAAAACAAAGTAACAGAAGCAGCATTTTTTCTCCTGTCTTCTTGCTAAGGGGTGAAAGGCATACCAGAACCATAATATAATTTGAAGAAATTTACAGAAGTTATACATACAAACCTTTTAACTTCCTTTCCATCAAAATAAAAAAATCCACACTCTAAGAACTTCTGGACTTGAGGTTTAAGCACACTGTGTAGTTTTTCTGCCTTCCCACCTTTAACCATTTGATGATAGTCAAAGTTCACCATTTTGATATCAGCTGAATGTTCAGATGCTTTCAAATGGCTCTGACATTGTAAAAAGAGAAGAAAAAATAATAAATATACCAGTATGAGAACATATAGTAGTATAAAACAAATAAGAGCCTACAAATATTTTAAAGCTATCTTGTTTTATTAGCTATCTTGTTTATTACATACTTTCTCTTAGGTAAAATAAAACCATTTTTATCACTGTTGTTCAACACATCACTCAGAACTGATCAGTATGTCACCTGTGTTTTTAATTTTTCTTGTCACAGTCAAAGTCAGGTGTTTTTTTTCCTTACTATACCAGGGGTCACCAAGGCAGTCTACAGTCTCTTCTACTGTTAAAATGCTCCAGTCCCTTTCACAGTCACCATTTTAGACATAGCTGCCAGCAACGAGGCCTGAGTAAATACTCCATAAACTACTACTGGATAAAACAGACAAATTATTTAGGTTGCTGAGGAGGGTGGCTTGAGCAAAACTTTCCCTAACATTCCCCGAAAAATCTTGAAGTGCTCATGCAATCTTTGTTGGCAAAGCTATGACCTGCACTGGGCACTGATACGCATCTGGGAGGGCTAATGTCTCCTACCAGGACAGCTGGATACAGAAAAGCTACTAGTGAACAGCCAAGATATTCAACCATTATAATACAAAGGGTAAAAGAAAAAGGGAAAGGGAAATAACAGATGGCTATTGACATGTTCTCTGGCTTCAGACAGAACTTCTCAAATTGTCAGTATTTATGGACTACAATGTGACAGTTATTTTTAACTTACCCAGTAGGAAATCATGAAAATGGCCACTTATAGTTAACATCATCTGAACGAACATTTCTATTTAATAATGAAGCAGCTTTTACATTTAAATGGATAAATTAAATAGTGGGGGTTTTTTTAAATATTAAGGAATATATCCAGGAATTCCAATGGAAATATTTTTAAAAGAAACATCACAGTATTAAATACCATAAAGTATCATTTATTTATTCACCTATTTCATCGTGAAAAAAATACTATTTTTTAAATAAGCCACTAATAAGCATGAAATATGCAAATAAAAATTCTTCAACATTGTCTATGTTGCTGTTATAATTTTACAGTAAAGTAACCAACATAATCAAACGCTAATTGTATATAAAGCTTTCAAATTTAATTTTGCATTATATATCTTAAGCAGGGCTTTTATGATAAATACAATTTTAACCACAAGTGGTAGTTGCTCCAGAGCATAGCATACTTGTTTCATTTTTGAAGGCTATATAAAAGCCTCATTGCTAACAGGCAAATTCCAAGGACATGCACAGTGAGAGAATTGTCACACTCACCTGAAAAGCTTTGCTGAGCATGTGCTCCCCTTCTTTTGCCCCAAGTAAATTTACAATAATTTGCTTGCCATATAAATTTTTAAGAGTTTGGAAATGCCTGTTAACAGAAGAAAAATTCCATGTTCATCTTCTGGCATGCAGAAAATTAACACAAACACCTGCAACACTGACTGATGCACTGTAGAAATGCACTGGTTACTCTAAACTGCCACAAACCTTTTATTATGTCACATCCAAACAGATCAATATAACTCAGTAATGGCATACAACCATTGACTGCTATTTAATTAGGATAATAGCACCAATTTAACAACATACATATAGTTAAAACCATAAGGCTGTGAAGCTGAAGTGTCATGGCAGGAATAAAATCAAAATATAAATTTTAATGTCATACAGCACCTAACCAATATGGATTATTCAATGTAAACATGCTATAATTTTTGTTTTCAATTCCACAAAGTATTTAATTATTTTAAATTTTCTTCAAACTTCTCAACAAAACACTCGAACGCACAAGCAATCCTGCAGAAGTTTGAAAAAGCTGCCCAGGCAGTTCGCTGCTTTGCTGAATCACACATTCGTATAGACAAAGCCTCTCATTTGGAATAACATATCCCATCCCTCTGATGCATCACTTATCAGAAGTTTGTAGTGCATTAACAAAAATTTAAAACATTGTTTCACCTGTCAAAAGCTGGTGCATTCGCCTCAAAACCTCTTGACATTCTGACACGATGGGATCCCACCTATGATACGAAGATTACATTATTTGTCTTTACACATTTGATTCATCTTTCTTCAAAGACCTCTTTTGACCCTAATTACGGCCTAAAAAAATCATTTCACTTTCTAAATGAAATCTCCAAAATTTATTCTGCTTGCTATGGTGTGCATTCTTTTTACAGGATTTTCTTAAATTCCTCTTCTTTTTTCTAAAAAACACTTTTTTTGATTTAATATACTTAGTTCTATAATCTAATTACTTATGCTGTGTAAATGGCATGTAAATGTTTCAGCAGTTCTACTGCAGAATGCTTATACGTCTAGTTTAATGAACCTAGAGTCACTGTGAGGCATGAACCTTTTTCAACCTTCCCTGTAAAAATTGTATCACAGTAGTAGCTGCTGAAACAATCCCTCTTTCAAGAAAACTGGGATGAAACTGTATTACAGTAACTCTTGATCCCTATTGACTTCTTGAAAAGAGTTATCCTCAAGAACAATTCAGAAGAAAACAGTCTCTTTGGGTGCCCTTACATAACCAATTTTAAAATAAAAATTTAAATTAAACTAGAAAAACTCAGAACTTCAAAAAGAAAACATCTAAAAAGCAATGGACATTCAAATCTTGTGCAAAACAGCATTCAGAGACTCGAGAGTAGCAGGCTTGGTGAATTAAATAATAGCACCAACTTGCCCTCAAAGGATAACCTCATCCTGACAGGTAACTGTGCAGAAAAGCCTAAATGCTACTGTAAGATGTTTAAAAAGACATGAATAAGAATTATCAGTATAATTAAATCTATTTCCCGCTTACCTGCAGGCCTGGCTGTTCCCAAAATAATGGAACAGATCCTCGAATCTGTATGAAAGATGACACAGAGTCATCTAAAAATATCACCTGTTAAGAACAAAAAAAAGCACAGTATTAATAGGTATTACAGAGTGTAAAGTTTCTTAGCCTTAGCTAAACATAGAGTCAATAAATATATTTACATATTACATATTCCATACTACAAGCTACAATATTAATTGTGTTCTAGACCTTTGACTTTATGCCTTCTGAACAATTCATGAAACAAGTTCTGGCACTCTCATGCTTCCTTTGCAGAATCATGATTCACAACGTTTAAGAAAATACAGCAAGCTTTTATTATTTGGGCCTGAATGACTTCTGTCCTAAGAGTAACTTATTTTAAAAAACTTGGTAAGACCTTCCTGTAGAAACAGTTAAAATGTACACCAATGCACAGAAAATAACAATGCAGCCTACTCAGAATACCTGCACAGATTTCGTGCATCGGAATCTAAAATTCAACGGTCTATTAAATATACAGGAAAGGAAACTTTAAGTGGAACATTATGCCACAGTCATCTAGTGACATTAGCCTGCCAGGAAACTGGACAGAGAAACTGTGTTCTGACTGAACTCCTGAAATTGGATGTGTACAAGCAGAGCCCTTCTTGGATAAAATCCTGCTGAAGTCACCTAGGCTTTGCAACAAGTCAGTGAGCGAAAGATATCTACTCACACGAATACAGCTGCAGGAACAACATCTTGGTAACTAGGTTATTGTAAGAGGTGAGCAAAGAAAGGCTAGCACACAATGATTTAACAGCTTCTTCCATTTCTGTGTAAGGGCAAAGATATGCAATCAAATGCAGTGGAATTACAGTGGCTTTAAAACTACCTTTCAGGGGAGCTGTGTTAAGTAACCATAGGAATGCTTTTATCTTTCCTGAACCACAAGGTACCACATATTTGCCAAAAAATCTCTTTTGTTTGTTTTCTAATGCCTTCTCCTTTACCTTTTGGCTCAGGCCAAAAGAAGTACACACTCACCTACAGCTCAGGAGGCTAAAAGGAAGTACAGCCACCTACAGCAGTTCAGCTGACAGGTAACAGCTTCTTAAGCTACTGAAACTCAGACCCATGCATGCTCTTACCCTAAGCTACACTAAAAACCAAGATCATCAAATTATGTAACCTACTTAGAGTCCTTATTTAGCTGCAAAGGAACTATTCCAATATCTGTTGGTTACAGACTTGATTTGTGATCTGTCGATTTAGGGCAAAAAACTATCCACACACACACTTATCTCGAGTTCATCAGCCAAGCAATGTGCACTGTAGTGTAACATACCTGCTCTGTTTCAACAAAATTAGCAACGTGACCATCATCATTTGTTCCCCGCACATTAAATCTGGTGCCAGCCCGTTCACAGCTTAGTCGTGAAATGAGACAAGCCTTTGCCTGCTTGTGAGCTGCATAAATTGTCCTTATCTCCACTCCTCCACACATGAGACGTAACAACCAGTCATCACAGTTCACACCATAGTGCTTCAGATGTAAATGCAGTGACTGGTTCCTATCAGGAAAAGAAAGAAAAAATAACTGGAAGGAAATAAAACTGTTAAGCCAGCTACTGACTTCTTGTATTTTACGCCCACCATACAAACAAGAAAAGGAAAATACGCATGCTATAGTTTTATGATATAACTCTTATTTAAACATACTTTTAATAGCAAAGTTTACCAGAGAACAGCTTAAACATTTGCACAATAAGAACATGGGGTGAAACCATGAATTTTAATGACCTTAAAAAAATAACGCTTATAGCTTCTGCTCTTCACCCAGCAAAAAACAGCACTCCAAGCTTGTTTATATTTCTCCACTCAGCCTTGCTTTCAGAAGCCAAAGATTACAGACTCTGGGAAGAGTAAGCCAGAATTCCAGTTATGGGGTTACTTTTTGTGATGGGTAAAGCACCATTCAATTTTACACCACCACAAAATAAAGCTAGAAAAAAATTATTGTCAACATACATTGACTATTTCTATTATATATCACTGTAAGGCATCACTTGCCTAGACAAGCTTCCAGAAATACATTCATAGACAACTGATTTTCAAATTTCTGTAGATATCAATTTCAGGGTTAAGTGCTGGTACATTATATACTGCATATGCTGTTCTCTCATACCAATTTCTGCTCAAATGAAAGAAAGATCCACAGTTTGGATATACCTATGTTAAGTAGTACCGACCAACACTGTAGTAAATAAGTAAGAGTAAAGTTTGGAGTTTGTGAGTTTTTTTGTTTCACCTCACTCTAGTGGGGCTTGGCTTTTGATCTTCTTTGGAAACATTCACTTGTATAAAAAGGAAGTAAAGTTTTCTGCATAGCAAAGAAAAGTAAACTCTACTAAGACAGCTGGTTTTTCACCACCCAGAAAATTCTACCGTAATTGCAAATGACATATTTGGTATACAGGTTGAAGCTATTCACTTTAATTTTAGCCTTTTCATTCTAAACTTCCAGTTTCACAAATAAAAATCTGCAACTTATCAAACACTTTAGTTCAATCATTAATGAAGATTCAAACCCTGTGAATCAAGTATGCATTCACTTCACAGGAAAGTATACGATGCATTACAATAGGAGACTGAGAAAGCAAACAATATTCTCTCCCTGGGCAATCTGATACTGGAACTTTTGAACAAAAAAAGGCCAAGAAAGCTTACTGAAGTGCTTAAGCAGAATACTTTGTGTTATTGACTTCTAGTGTTTACTTTTCCAGATCTTGGAATCTGGGACATTCCATCTACCTCCTGCGAGGACTGGTTCTTACTGCAAAAAAAGCCAGGCAACTGAAGAAGTTTTACAACAGGGGTCAAAATCAGCCAAGCTGATTAGGACAGGGTCAACAGGCATCACCATTTTGCAAGCCTCGAAATACTGACTTATCAACAGAGTCCTGTCTTTTTCCAGATGCAGAGAGAGACAAACAGCTAGGTTCCTGTAACTCCTGTAAACCTACACCAAGGTAGATGTGTTTCTGAAAACTAGAGCTTATTTTCTGTCTTAATACACATATTTTGTCTTATACAGCAATTCGATCATACTTCTCTATCTGACTAAAATAGTGGCAAAGAGTAGAGTAGCACTGGCACATGTGCCAGAGCTGGTTTGGTGTCTCATATATTGGACAGAAGAGGTGGGAAGATGTAGCTTTTCATCTGTTTTAACAGCGTACTGCCAAGTCTGCAGGACCCTTCCAAGGTTCATGGACACATATATCATTTTAACAAAGGCTGAAAATATGGGGGCAGAATTTCTTACATGACAGTATGCATCACTGGCATTATTTAAGCTGCTTATTGGCAGCAACAGCAGTTATTCCTTTTACCAAGAATTCTCTGTGTGAAAACCTATACTTTATTCAAAAATATTCTGTGAAAAGATAGCGAGTTTAGCAGCCAAGCAATGTGCACTGTAGCATAACATACCTGCTCCATTTCAATAACATCAGCAACGTGACAATCATCTGTCTAATAAAATTTTTAAAGCCCTTTCACATGTTGGAAACCCACTTGGAAGCTATATTTAAACAGCACACCATTTTAGAATCCAGGATGAACCAAAGCTGAAACATCACAACAACTGTTCAGATCAAAGTATAATATCATAAGCAGTGAAAATCTGTGTCTTCCAATTAAGAAACCCCAAGTGGCCATGGAAACGTTGTATCATTAATTACATACTTATGACCTTAGTGTTAAAATAATGCTATTCTATCTTATCAACATTTGTGGGACAAAGGTGTATGTTTAAGAGCCAGTAAAGACAAGGAAAAAACTTGCCACAGATTAGTTTGTACAGGCATGCATTATTCTATATAATGTCTGATAAAACATACTATAAACTCACCAGAAAAACCTATTGTCAGTGGTGTGCTCCTGCATGCTGCGGTGAGCATTGAGACTAAGATCTAAACTGACACCAGTTGCAGACCACGCAAAATAAAAGTTTCCCGAGTTCAAAACTTTGCGCACTTCTGAAATACGGTCCTCATCTGTTGAATCACTTCGTAATGATACAAATTCAGTGGAAGTAACTCGAAAAACTTCGGAGTCTTGAATCTTTCCCACAGACATGCATCCTGTTACTAGAACCAGATAATGTAACAATGTGTCCCCTGTAAAACAAGAAAAGGCACAGGTAACAGAATGAACCTTAGCAGAGTGTGATGTTATGTTGATGTATTTATAAGCTTAAAAGCACACAGTCTGACCCCAGTTTGCCTTTAAAAAGCACAAAAAGAACTAACAGCAAGAACTCACTCTCAAGTTCTACAGAAAAGGAAATGCAAACAGTAGAAACTATGCTGCCAGGGACTGTAAAAACGGAAGTTATTTTTGTCCACTCCCTCATTTCTGGGAGTGCTCCAAATTTGCAAGTTACTCTACAAAGACAAAAAAAAAAAAAAAAAAAAAACC
>Ga0065711_1041838_pt1 | contig 15841 bp, 13 predicted proteins | sample Hoacrofraction12_FD_59098 | JGI IMG/M metagenome (GOLD analysis project Ga0065711, IMG submission 59098) | Hoatzin crop microbial communities from Cojedes, Venezuela - Epithelial fraction 12 v2 (version 2) | ecosystem: Host-associated > Birds > Digestive system > Esophagus > Crop | place...
CCCCTCCCAAGAGCCCTCACCCCTTGGCACTGCCAGTCCCTGCCCACCATGGTTCCAGCACCCTCCTCGGGGCATGGAGAGGCAGAAGTAGTAGATGGTGGAAGAAGCAATGGAGACAGGCTGCTCGGTCACCTGCACACGAGAGAAGACTACATGTACGGCCGCCTCCCCACCCCAGCTGCCTTCTGCCAGAAGGCTCCTCTGAGCACCATCCCAGCTCTGCCTTCACTAGCAAAAGCTCGTCATCCCTTGTTTTCTTGTGTACGTCCCTCCAGTTTTTCGAAGAGAGGAAAAAAATTTCTCCTAGGTGAGCCCCGGAGGGTCAGAGCTCAGTGGAAGGCAACCCTGTGTGAGGCAACGAAAGAAAACCATTTGGTACCATCTAGCTGGGTTTAGCCCCCCATTAGCCACGGGCAGCTCCGCTGCCAACACAGCCCCTGGGAGCAAGGAGAGCAAGCGCCCAGGCGCTCGCTGGTCAGCTCAGATGTCAAATTTGTCAGCACCCAGCCATTCACCGTGGAGATGAAGACTCCCCACACCACCACCCAGCCCTCGCAGCACCCAGCCTCCCTGGCCCTAAAGCTCTGGCTCCCTCTGAGCTCCAGCACCCTGCTGGTGCTCGGTAATGCTACCAAGGGAGCTTCGCCCATTAAACAACTTCATCTCAACAGCACGAACTGCATCCAGCTCTATTAAAAAAATAAACAAACATTGAAAAACAGATGCGTTTTGCAGGGTAATCATATGAACTCACACATCAAAGTGTTAGCGGTTTTCATCAACACGCCTCTTCATACTGAAGAGTATAGTTAAAACTTAAGAGCAATGTCTTACACAAATCCCACAGCGTATATTTTATATGTATTCAGACGCTGTAAGATACTGAGCTTGCTGCAAACTCTTTGAAGCCACTGGGAACAGGGAATGCTTATTCCAAGGACTGGTCTCGAAACGAGCATGAGAGGAATAGCTCATAGTTTCAGGAATTACAATAACAAGCAACATGTTTGTTGGTTGTTTTTTCTTCTTTAAACAGCTGTCCATTATTAATCACTCTACCCACAACCCCCAGATGACTAAGACATGCATGCTACGAAAGATTTTTAAAAATCTGCTTCAAGGGCTACAAAGCACTCGGTTGCAGTCTCCACGGCAGAGGCTCTGAAGCCAGCCCGATGGACTAACGACTGCTGACACTCGGGCGCTGGCGTAACGCCCGGTACACCGAGGGGGGGAGGTCCACAAAACACCGCATTGCAAAGTTGAGGAGACCACGGGCGGGAGGTCACAGAGTCCGTAAAAATGATTATTTCTGTTCAAAGCCATCATCTGTTTAATATAAATGAGATATTTAATGAAGTTCCAAATTGTAGACTTATCTCTCCCAGTTTGATAAGCACTGGGGAGATTTACTGCATCGGAGGGTCAACACAATTACAATTGGAGGCACGTCAAGCTGCAGGAGAATAATAAACTTGCAGTGCAAGTGAATTAGACTCAATAAGGTTTAAATTGTGAAATGAGGATTTGTTTTATTAGTTTTTTTAAATTGCAGATTACAACTGACAGCTTTACTGAAAAGTAAATTAAACAATATTTGTAGCCTCTGTTATAAAGGAATCTAAGGCAAATTCAGAAAGAATAGAAATTTTAAATTCTTAAACACTGTAAGAAAAAAAACCACAGCAACATCAGATTGCTTGAGCGCTTAAACTTGCATGATAAACACATTAAATGATAAACGAACCTTTATTTCACTGCCTTTAAATAAGGTGTGAAAATATCAAAGTGCTTTGGGATTTATTCTCCCAGTTCTATATTGATGACTTTATGTAACAAGTGTCCAGCTTTTACTGAGCTACATTGCACAGTTGTTCTTTATGTGACAACCCATCATCTTTCAAACTCATTTGCAGGAAGGTCTCAAGAGATTTTCAGACAGATACTGACAAGAAGAAAGCTCTGAATCAGAGAAATACATAGAAATTCACTCCTGGTAAAGCAGTAAAGTACAAGGTAAATAAAAGAAATAGCAAGAACATTGTGTTTAGATGGTTGTATTTTATCATTTCAACGGGGAAAAATTTTTCCGTATCTAATTAGCATCTTAAAAGATGGGTTTAAACAAAGGCATCAACAGCCAATTACACAAATATTTTACAAAAGAGACAATGCTGTTTACAAAATAGCAAAAATTAGACTGGAATTACACAACTGGCTTTCATAAGCAAAAGGTCTTTTCCTTACATTGTTAACAGAAAGTTTGTGTAAGAAAAAATACATTGAATTTGGAAACTGTGCTGTGGGCAAGAAAAAGAGACCGACAGTCCAAAGTAAGACTGCAGTTCAAATAAAGATTTGTTCTTCCTGACGCATTTCTAATAAAGAGCTTGAATCACACATTCCAGTTCCTCCCCTTACCCAGAACCAGTGCTGTCCGGCAGAATTTAATTTGATTAACTGACAAAGAGTAGGTAATATAAACAAAGATGCACGCATTCCTGACTTTCATTAAAGGTCTGGCAAGGAAAGCAAGTGAGGCAGCAACTGGCCCCTATTTTGTACCAATAGCTGCCCCTCGCAGGAGCACTTCTTGGTGCAACAGTTCTGAGTCACAGATCTGCTGAGGTTGGACAGGACCACTGGAGATGATCTCTTCTGACCTCTTGCTCAACGCAAGGTCAGCAAGACAGCAGATTGCCCAGTGCCTTGTCTAGATGGGTTCTGAACACCTCCAAGGACAGAGACTCCACAACCTCTCTGGGCAACCTTTGCCAATGGTTGAACCACCCTCTCAGAAGAAATTTTTTTTCTTATGTTTAAAGAAATTTCTTGTATTTCAGTTTGTGCTCACTGCTTCTTCTCCTGGCACTGGGCAGCCCTGAGAAGAGTCTGGATCGGTCTTCTTTATTCCCCCCATCAGGTAGACATAGGTGAGATCCCCCTGAGCCTTCTCTTCTGCAGGCTGAAAAGAGAGACTTCCCCCTCTGGGTCCTAGCACCGATATATAATAAATGATCACATTCATAAAATTGCAATAAACCCTCACATGCTACGGATTGCCTGTAGCTCCTTTTCTCTCCATTCTCTTAAAAGTAAAAATAGAAACAAGAATTTTTTATTTTTAAGTAAAAAAGGTCTCTGCCCTGGCCCTTTGTCATTCAGATAAGAACCAGCTGTTTGCCAAAGCACTGTCTGTACTAACCAGCCCAGCTGCTGCTTATCTAGACGATAAAAGGAGAACTCATGCAGTCCTTTTTACTTGAACTCCACCATCCATCCTCTCTGAAGTTATGGACATAAATATGAAAAAAGTTTATGCACAAGCACATTGCCAAAATATTCAAAGCATAAACAAGCTTTTTTTGTTGTTGTTTTTTTAAAGAAATAATAATCAGACTCCCCTTTCCCTTCAGAAAGTAAATTATCCAAATACTGGTATGCAAGCACTATGCATTTTAAAGAAGTCACTACACAAATGTGCTACATATTACACTGCATCCAGGGTACTGAAGCTCTTGCTGTCACACAGAATTATTCTTCAGGCTTTCCTCTTCCTTTCATATCTGTGCACTGTGGCTAAGACATCCAAAATGCTTCAGCTTCCTTTTTCAACAGAGATACTTTTACAATACTACTACCAATATTAAATACAGTTTTCTTTGTCACCACGAAAGTTGGGATCCTGCTTTAGGGATAGACGTTGCAAGGTCTGAAAATGTAGGTAAACAGCCAGTGAAAGGGACAGGTTTGGCTTCCATGCACAATCACGCACTGGTAAATGTAAAATTCGTGCTGTGTTTCTAAGAAATACTGCATTCTTGTTCTGACAATGTTAAAAGGCATGCAGAAGACAAAAAATGCTTTCAGAACTTTGGGAAGGAACCCACACAGCTTTGCAAAATGCAGTTAGATGGTAGGTTACGGGGTACGGGGAGGAACCTGGGCCAAGAGGGAGCTTGTAAATTGATACCAAGGATAGAAAACAGATAAAGAAGAAAAAAGTCAGTCAAAATACACGGGGACAGGTAGAAGGCAGAACAGAAGGCACAAGCTTCTACAAAAGAGAAAACCATGTACATACTTTCCCAACAGCTAACTTTTAAAAATATTTCCTGGGACGTTTACTATCATTATTTCTTGGGACGTTTACCTAAGTACACTGAAAATCATGCACCAAAAAGACCACCAGAGGCCTAAGAGGAGACTATTAACAGGTCCCATATTAGAAGCTCAGGCAAAATGTGCCACTGTTGAAAAAACCCACCAAGAAATTGAGAGAATGAAGGAAGAATTTAAGCAGCACCCTTCAGAGGCTACTCATACTGAAGGTAACATGTTCACGAAGGGCATCAGACACAGGAAGGCACACAGGGCATCAGCTGGACCCCTTGACGGCAAGAGTGAAAGGGTTACTGAGGGACCAGTCTGCATCAGGGAAGCTCAACGATTTCTTCACCTCAGTCTTTACTGCTGAAGACACTGGGGAGATTTCCACACCTAACCCCCTTCTTTGCAGCAAACGAGAGGAGTGTGATCAGACAGAAGAAAATACACAGAAACTTTAGATCAAATGAGTAGGTGAGAAGTTAACAAGTCACCCATGCTGGTCCGCATTCTCCCAAAAGCCCTGAAGGGACTCAACCATGAAATTGCTTAACTGCTGGCGAAAAGGTTCAACATACTATTACAAATGGCCACGGTGCCAGACTGGTGGTTACCTATGTATCTAGAGGGGATCTTTGGAACTACAGACCTCCTTCAGGATAAAATGGTGGCATCTACAATGAAGAATAAGATCACTGAGCATGACAGGCATGGGCCCATGGGGAAGGCAGATATCCATGGGGAAATCCTGCCTCACCGGGATGCTGGAGTTGCACGAAGGTGCCAGTAAGCTCTTCAAGCACTCAAGCAATGAATCAGATGTGATGTATTTGCATTTTCAAAAAGCCTTTACCAAGGCTTCATACCAAAGGTGTTAAAGAAACGAAGTTTTCATAGGCCTGAACTAAGTTTTCATTTTCTGGATTGAAATCTAGCTAAAGGATTGGAAACAAAGCTCAGTCTTCAGGGTGGAGAAGAGTCAGCTGTAGGTACTCCCAGGGATCAGGGCTGGGAACAGCTTCAGCTGATGAGCAGCTTTATCAATGACTTGGAGAAGGGAGTGAACTGTGAAATCACCATGTTTGGAGAAGATGCTAAAGCCTTTTTGATAGTTAAACAACTGCAGAAGGTCGTCACAAAACTAATCTAGCACGAAAAGAAAAAAAACAAACCTGTCCTATCAATTTTGAAGTAGATAACTAGGTAATGCATGCAGGGAAAAATAATGCTGAATGTTTTATATTTCCGCACAAGCCAGAAAAAAAATAGATGTTTGCCTGTTTTCCTTTCTTTAATAACGAAACTACTCATTTGAAAAGTCTGTCTCGCTGATCTGTCTACCAGTCTATTTAAACAGTTGATGTGGTCCTTATACGGACTGTCTCTGCTTCATGGTATGCTCAATTTTCAACTCAGCAACTGGAGCAAAAATGAACGGGCATACAGAAAGAAGTCTGGGAATCTGCAAATTATTTACAAACCTTTTTTCCAGGCACGTTTGGTAAGACTTTAATTCTGTCAAAAAAAGGGAGATGACAGAAAAAACCCCACCTGGAAATCTCTCATTTTGAGGAAAATGGTGATGCTCTCTCTCCCAACGGCAGACAAGTGCTGCCTGCGTGTGACATGAGCAGAGGGCAGACGGGCGGTCTGTCCCTCTAAGCTGTCCAGGTTGCAGGACTGAAAAGAGCAGGATTTCAAGACTAACAACTACCTTTATTTTCTTGAACCGGCACACACTGCCGCCAGCTGCAGGGACCGGCCTGACAGTCACGCCTCAGCGCTGCGTGCGCATTATGGCCATGCAGCCAGCAGCTGTTTGCCCATACAGGCTAATCATAATAATATCACTAATTAACAGAACACGGCGCAAGGAGCTCCAGTGTCTCTCCTTAAATCTTAGGCTACTCTGCAATTAAAAAAATGTCAACCCTGAAGTTCAAGATCCAAAAAGCTGATGGCCATGTCTTCAGAAAACTAAGGCGTTACATGCTGGCTGTACATGAATATTAAGTCACTAGCATTGCTATTCTTCCCACTTTTGCCACTGTCTGCACAACTTTGGAAATGTACCTTTAAGTCTTTCTGTGCTTATAAAGGAAAGTTGAAGAATTAGCATACAACGCTGATCACAGAGGGCAAGGCTGAAAGCTGAAAACACAGATTTGAACAGCATATTTAACTTTTTTGAAAGGGGGAGAGGGAGCCTTAGACATATCCAAATCCCAAACTAAATGTTTTTGTTACACTAATCTAACAGCATCCATCAAATATTCACTGTGTGATTTTGTCTGGAGTGGCTGAGATGTTAAGCAAAGCTTTGCAAGGTTTGTAGCAGTAGAGCTTACAGAATTAGCTCTATTACTGTACTCTGTGTAGACGTAATGCAAACAGGAGAAAAAGTCAGATACACAGTTTTGGCTTGGGGTTCATTCGTAACTACCGCACGCTCCATGCTTGTATCAATATTTACTACGAGATAATTCTCTTGAAAACCTGGGTGGATTATACTCTGTCTCCTGGTGAGTCAATGAACATTCCACAGGCTACTCTTCAGTTCAGTAAAACCACAACAGCACAAAAACACTTTTTACCTTCTGGGAAGGTTGTGGTCTCTTTTGAGTTTACAGTTATGTAAGAGCTGATGATGTAAATTATCTCCTTGCTACCTCTCTGAAGACAAGATAACGCTCTCATAGTGTTTATGTTAATTAGTATTGTTACTCTAATTGCTTTGGAAGCTTAGTCTATACCATGAGAACCAGTGGAGTTGTATGAGAATAATGCTGGCATGAAAATGGAGTATCAGAGGTCATTTCACAAAGTTTTGAAACAGTTCCATGCTCCAGTTAAGTACACTTTGACTTCTGAAGCCTAAGAAAACTTTCTGACAAAGAAACAGCTGCTCTGCAGCAGACCGAAGGCCGCCCCTTGCCTCTCCAAACCCAGGACACCAGGGGTTGAGCCATCCTCTCTTCAAGATAGCAAACAAAATATAAAACGCACGTCAGAATTCTGGTCTGAATTGAAACACAGAGCAGTGGCACTCTGCAGAACCATGCTGTCAAATTAATTCCTCCCCCCCCTCCCATTTCTTAGGGCTGATTATGAAAATGAATATTAAAACTAAAAGAACAGTATTCACACTACTAAATTTCTTAAAATCCAATTCAAACTCAATGTAACTGCAGAAAAAAGCAGACTGGGTTACTTCTCTGTTTCAGAAGAACTCAGTTTGATTTTGCAAATGCAAAACAATTACTGGACTTTAAGCTGGGGAAAAAAAAAAAGGCTTGTTTTTCTTGTTCTTTCTGATGTTTTTTTAACAGACAGATAGCAAATGTTTTGGCATTTGTTATGGTATTTATACTTGTCAGTATTATATCAGATTAATAATATCTAAAATTTAAATTCATCCAATTCTTCAACAAGGAACTAGGGTTTAATTGCAAAATGCCAGGAAAAAAATTCTCTCCTCATTTTTCATTTTATTGAAGTCTGGGCATTGCAAGACTCCCAGGAAACCGACTTCTTGAACACAGCCAGCTCAGCAGGTAAATAGCTTTATGTCCATGCAAGTTGTGCTTTCATCATATTAAAATATACAAACACTACTGACATCATATTTCCTTTGGATGAATGTCATGAAAACAACAATTCCTGAGAAAAAATAGTTACAAAAATTATTTTGTACAGATGATCACTACACCAATAATTGCATATCATCACTTTCCCAAATCATTATGGCTCATCTCACTAGTTTATTAAGGAGCTGGGAAAATGCATAAAAAACTGTAAAGTAGGCCCAGACAGACACAGCTCCCCATCCTGCTCCCTCTACAGATACATTTCAGTGTTAGCAAAATATGGTTCTAACATCAGTTCTTTCATCTCGGAGCACATACACTGTAGACTGAGCTGTGCCATTTCTGCCATGTGATTTCTGCAAAATAAATCACATTAAACATCAAGCAGGTGTAGGACACCAAACTGCTCCTAACTCGAACAAGCAAACCTTCTACCAGATTTAAGGATCAACGTCTTTGGTCCATCGCTACCGGATTTGCACCATGATGTTTACAAACACCGTCTTGATACATTTGATCTAGCAGACTTTCACTACGAGAAGAGTGAACATTTTCTGCATCCTTTTTGAAAAAAATACACTAAACACAGAAATAGTCTAAAATATTTCACCCTTCTTATGTAGTAACATCTAAAATACACCTGAAATTGGGTAGGAATAAAGAGCCGTCTCCAAAACAGAGTCTGGAGTCCAAGTTCAGAATTAGGGCTAGAACAGGACATCACCAAATACAGAAAAGATCAAAATTCCTTCAACACCAAGTGAGAAACCGTGCGCATCCAAGCTGGGTTTCCAGTGGTGTGTACTTATAAACATGTGTGTATGTGTGTATTAAAGAAGTGTGTAAGCACTTAATCAAGAGGAGCTTATTACTTTTAGAGAGGCCAGTGTCTTTTTCAAACATGATTTTATAATACACTATGGACTGGAAATTTTAAAGATCAATTTTCTCCATTAAAACATAAACCATTCCTTTTCCCCCTAGGCAGGATCAGCAGTACTAAACCAATTTGTGCACATAATTTTTGAAGCACGATGCCTAAGATATAACACTCCTGATAAGACCATACTGATGTTAACAAGCATGAAAGAATGACTTTTCGATGTCTTAAGAACAGATGCTTCCCCTGACTGGCCATTCAGCTGCACCCCGTTTAACTCAGTGCAATTTTCCAATTTGTCAAAATCATTCTGAAGTCTGATTCAGTTCCTCCACAGTATCTGCAGTGCTTCTCAGCATCATATGCCCACATGTTCCTATTATATAGCATTATTTACACTAATCTAGAAGATATATGATTAGAAATCATGAATATGTTTCAAAACACCAACACATTAACACTGCACTGGAGGAGAGAGAAGTTGTAAATAATATCAGAGACAGAACCACCACTTCACCTTGAATTCAGTACTTCATACTTCTCTGCAATGAAGGCCAAGACACAACATATTTAAAATCCAAAATAACAGAATTATTTGCATCAAGTTTTGCAGAATCTTTACGTGGAACTTTTAATTGCTTAGATAAAATACAGTCATGTAAGGGCTCTACTCTTAATTAAAAAAACTGAAAGTGACAAAGAAGCAAGTCAGTTTAAGTCTATAAATGAAAGATTCAATAGACCTCCACAAAAAACTTCAGAGAGTAAAAATCACGTAAACAGTGGGATCCAATTACAAAATCAATATAGTTTTATTCAGTGTTTCCTGTTACTCATTGATGAAAATGCTCAAAAGAAAAACTTTATTGATCAGTAATATGGTTAGCATGTCTAACACCGAAATTCAGATCATTTTCTAATTCTCTCTTTCTTCAGCTTCTCAAATATTATTTTCCAGGTCTCAGAGGAAACATGACACCTCCTATAAACACAAACACCTTAGAAGTGAAAACTCTCAGTCCCGATATCAAAAGCTTATTACCTCATTGCATTTACTTATTCGCCGCGCCACAATAAGCTGAATCATTCCCCGTTTATTTCCTTCAGTGGACATGGATCGCCTTAAGGTTTCCATAGCATCTTGGTTTGTTTTGCCCAATAAGGATTCTCCATTTACTGCTATTAGTTGATCGTTCACTCGAAGCCTGCCATCCTGCAAAAGGAAAGATTATAGCCAGTTACATAAAACATGCACAAAAGAAGTTTAGTCTGACAGCGAGAAGAAAAGAACAAAAGAAAAATAATCAAGCAACTATGCTTACTCCCAACAGTTTTCAGCCAAATGAACACCAGTGCAATAGCTTCCATTGCAGCCGTTGCAGGGAATGTCCATTCCAATTACAGATTTGCACTGCAAGCTGCTATCATCACCTGTCTGCACAAACAGCGTACTAATTGCACCATACCAGTGACGGCTCGCTTCCTTCCTGAGAATCTGTAAGGGCTGTTTAAATCCTGGGACGCACAAACATGCGAACCTGAGTAGAAATCTAAACGTTACCTCTGATGGTGTAATTGGAAAAAGCTAGTTACAGAGCGATCTCATTCTTCTTCAATCTGCGGTTATTTTCAAAACAGTCTTATTATGGAAAACCGAGGAAGACCAAAGCACGCAGATGTTCCCTCTTACCTTCGATGCTGCTCCACCATTAATAATGGACTTGACGAAGATTCCTAAATCGGCATGGTTTTCTTTTGACCGGTTACCTTTCACGCTCACACCAAGTCCAGCTGATCCAGAGTCATTCAGTGGAACTTCAAATGTCAAGAACTCCCTGGTGCCATCAGGTGTGAGGACAAGTTCCTCTTCTTCTGCTTTCTGTCGGGAAGATTAGCATGGGATTATAGAATAGCATTTCTCTTTGGGAATTCTCTTCCCTCTACAGCTATTAGCATTAACACCCCCCCCGCTTTTAACTACAATGCCACAATATTTTCCACAGTAATTATTTGACAAAACATGCACAAATTATGTATTTTCAACCACCTCCAGCTGACGCCTAGATTCAGAAATGTCTTATGTTTGTGTCTACGTGCTTCCCTGTCTAGTAAAATAATTGAATCGTGTGTCATTACTGAATGTGCCATTAATACCAACTCACACATAAGCTGCTATTTCATTAGCCAAAAGAGAGCTGTATCAGAAATATTTTCTTATCTGCAAACCTACAGAATTTTAAAAATATTATCCTCACCTATGGTAGCTTTGCTGCCATGGGGAGGAACTAAGCGCAAGCAAATTAAATTAAAAAATTATTCATTCACCTCATTTTGTTTAAAACTAGCCATGTTAGGAAAATCAGAAAATTACACAGCTGAGACTGCAACGGCACGTCTCTCTGCTATTGCCAGGCTTAGCATCAAATCCAGCTCTGAGTGCCAATTTTCCCGTCTTTCCCGGCTCTGCCCTTCACCTCTGTTCTCTTCCCCACATCTTTGGAGCTTCAGTGCCCTCCACACCCAGTTTTTAGCCTTGCTGGGACAATCCCAGGCTTGGAACACCTGGAATTACAGTCCCGATGCCTGCTCAGCGACGCCCTTCCACGCAGCCGCAAGACGTGCCTGCACCAGGGACCGGCCCCTGGCTTCACCTCCCGCCGCGCTGGGGTTGGGGTGGGCTGGGAGCGGCGCCCGGGGCATCCCCACGGAGCGGTGGCACCCCTGGGGACAGCAGCCACGAGCACAGCACCCCGGGGAGAGAACGGGCAGGCCCCGAGTGCTCAGGCACACGAGGCTGATGCCGAAAGGAGGAACGGGAGGGACGGGCTGCTCACCAGCCCTCGCCTGCGCAGCAGCCACCACCCGCTTCTCTCTGACCATCTTCTTGTTACAACAAAGCGTTTATAACTGATTTCAGTTGTAAGTTTATCAACTGCAGGAAAAAATCATGCCTTCAGAGGCAATTCTCTGCAGTGGGCCCAGTGTCTGGCCTCCAGAAAGATGCTCATGAACCCAAGGTGTGCTGGTTTTTTCTCACCCACCTGAAGGGGAAAGAGTAAGGGAAGGGGCACGCTACCGTCCAGCAGTTGGCAGTTCTTCTCTGGAAGAATTAATCTGGCCAATTGTCTTAATAACCTTAGCAAATACATCACCTCCCTCACCGACACTGATTTTATACTGACTTTTGCCTCATCGCTCTCATCTATTCACAAAGCTTGCCCCTCCTATTTCTCTCCTAAACACAGACATGTGGAGCAGGACAAGACACAGCAGAAGCTAACGTGCACCTGCTGAGCCAACCCTGTTTCTTAGGACCGAAGAAAATGCAAAGCTGACAGGGTTTTCTGAAGTCCAAGCATAGGCCAAGGCAAAGATGGATGTGAAAGCCATGTGGAGCACAGCAGACTGAGATGATCACTTTGGACACAAGCATGCTAGCTGTGTCACCATTGACCTAGAAATGCAATGTGAAAATGTCACATGGGAAGGCAGTCAGAGTGCTGAGGGAACCCAAACAGCAAAGGGAAGAAAAAATGGAGCTCTGTCTTTTCCCACTTGGTTAAAAGCATGAGCCATAATGTGTTCACCAGCCCTTTCCCTTGCACTAGGCACTATTTGCTCATCTCTAACCATCTTTTGCTTATAACAAAGCATGACACTTCAACAATCAAAGGAAAAAAAAAAGAATATTAACACCTCCTATCCAAGGGCCATAGCTAGGCAGGCTCACTTACGAATCCCGTTATCCACATCTCTTGGCCAGCATGATCTGTGCTAGCTGTCAGGAATGGAAAGGTGCACTGTGTCCCTGGAAAAAATACTGGACTTAAAAAACATTTCCCAAACTTCAGGAAAATTACAACCCTAATTTTCCTGCTTGGGTCACAGAAGGACTAGTTACAGCACGTATCTGAATGTATCTTTTGTCAGGTGGCTGCAGAATAAAACATCTGAGACAGACACATGCTACCTTTTGGTTTCTGTAACACTGATTAAACTCCTTAATAAACAATAGTAGGAATAAAAGCTTGTGAGCCAAAAGGGACGTAAAGCCAAGGTAGGCTGTTATGGGTAATTCAAGGAAGCACATAAGCTTATTGGATTTTTCTTTACTACTGTTACCATAAATTTACAACCAATCCCCCCCTTTCCCAATATTTTCTAATCTTCTAAAAAATCTGCCAGAACTTCAGCCACAGCGGTCTCCCTTCCAGGCGAGAGAACTCAAGAGCTTACATGCATAGCCCGTCCCCGCTGGGTGCGCTTCCATATGCCAAAGCATCAACTGGGGAGAGCGTCTCGGGAAGCATCCCCAAGGACTTGGCTAATGGCCTCTACTCTACTTCAGCGAGACCACAGAGCTGCACTATCAGCTCAGCACTATTCTTAATGTAAGGCTTCTGCTTGCTTGTTCTCTGCAACCTTGAATAAGGAAATAAGTTAATAACAGGCTACAGATACCTGAATGTGTGGGTGAAACTTAAGGCCTAAAGCTGGAGCAAACTACCCCTTAGCAGCTGCACACGAGTGAGTAGATCACGTTCATGAAAAAGTGAGAAACAGCAGCCTCAGCACTGGAACAGAAGTACTGAAGCCATGAGAAAACTGCTTGACTCATCCAAAGAAAACATTACCATTGCTGGGCTAAGGCTAAATTGCTTTAGGGACCTCATTGGGTATCCACAGCTTTTTTCAGCTAAGCCAGCTTGTTTCACCACTATACCCATGTCCGTAATTTTGACATGAGAAGCCTTTTGCCCTCTATAACCTGTGTGTTATCTGTCAGTCCCGTATGCTTAAACGTACATTTTAAAAAGAGAAAGCGATACAGAGAACAAACATTTCTTGTTGATATCCCACAATTTTTTCTAAGAACCCTTAGGAGAAAAATGTGGCTTTCAAGAATAACTGAACCATTAAGATTCAAGGACTATGGATATGAAAGTACCTACTCTAACACTTGTGCCACACCCTGGTACCAAAGCAGGTCTTACTATATATGATATGTCAAATACAACTTCATACACACAAACCTTGAAACAGAACTATATAGTGATCGGGAACCTCTAAGCATGTCATAAAGGAGACATTCTCCGAGAAATGAGCAGGAAGATTTTAGCCTGATACCGTAATATTTTCAACCAAAGTTGTAAAAACAAAACATAAATCCCAAACAAACCAACAAAACCCCAGACTGCCTGAATCCTTTGTTCCCCGATGCCCTTTAGAGTACAGAAATATTGCATGTACAGCCACTCTCCCCCAGCAATTAAATATCAGCTATTATAAAACAGTAAAATTTGCACTGAAATTGTGGTGAACTTTCAGTATCTACATGTAACAAACCATAGAAATTCCCTAATACACCCATGAGACAGCATAAAAATGTACAAACACCTAAAATGCAGCATTTAAAAATTTCAACAGAACACAACCGCTTCCTAATTGCAATAACTTCCATTTGATCTTGATACACTCTAAATTAACAGCTTCACTATGTCAATCAAACACCTCAACACTATCTTCATGATTAGTTGATCTGTGGGAGAAATTTATTCTTTCATATACTTTGACAGGCCAGCAGTAAACATGCAAGCAAAATTATGTACTGTGAACTCTGAACAACAAAATTCAACTCCCCTAAGAATTTTCACACTCTATGTCCAAAACAATTAACAGCAGAACAATATTCTGTTCAAACAGAGTCTGCTGAGGAAAAGGTCATCTGAAATGACTTCGGCTGGATGAATGAAGCTGTTCAAGTATGTAATTTGTAATAAAAATTCCATTGGTGATAAAATATGTAGGTGATTTCTTTTTTGCTTCAAATTCATACTTAACATCAATTTATGCTAAATGACATTTGAGATAAGATTTTCACTTTTTAAATCCAACATAAATGTGTTGTAAATCTGCAGCTAAACTTCCTGTCTAGAGCAAACTTACGGCAGTGCTTCGATATATACAGAGATTTTAAAAAGCGTAAGATAAATGGGTGGGAAATTATTTTTCTCTTCTACATAACATTGGTTTCTGATCTGATCATAAAACCTGATTTAATTTTATAAACAACGTTAAAATGGACCTTGACACTGAGAGCATAATAAGTTTATCTCATCATATTAGTAACAGCATCTCCTCCTTATCCTTTTTATGTTTTACATACTATGAAGAAATTTCTTGCTTGGGACTTCTTCCTTTTATAAAACCTCATCAGGGTTCAGCTGGTGAGTAAGCAGCATGAGAGGGGTGAAAAACGAAACCTAACAGCAAAGAAAAACCTCCTCCCACCTAACGGGGGAAGCAATTTTCCTTCAAGCTGGGACAGGTTTCCCAAGCGGCTCGCTGCAGCTACAAACCCGGCTGCATTCTCTCCCGCGAAGTTCATTCCCTTGCAAGCTCAGGCATGCTGTCTTCTCAGCAGCTATTAAGTCACTGGAACTTGTCTGCAAGTTACTTTGTGATCATGTATAGACAAAAGAAATAAATTAATCATGGGACTCTCAGCAAAAATCCAATGCACTCCTGTTTGCTTTCACAGAAGCAATTAATAAAGCTCTGCAACCTGACTCTTAGAGGGTAACCCCTATTTCCAAGTTACATATATGAAAACGTGTACATGAAAACATTTAGAGGACTCTTGTATGCACACATATATACATGTCCATATACAAACACACCCTTACATACAGCGTGATGATGAAATTCCAGTGATAATTATCTAACCATAGCACAAACCCTAGGTAACGCCCCAAGTGACCCCACCTACACTATTCACTTTATCTGCCCCCAGATCCTGCTGTGTCCAGAGTTCTGACATCAGAGTCCTAAGCCTGTTAGCTTCTGTTTAATTACTATTTTGTTAACCTATCAACCTTTTGCCTCACAAATGTGTCTTCTCTCTTTTGAATTTGTTCAGACAGAAAACCTCAAGCTCTTGAAAGATGAGTTTCAAGTCCCACGGACATAAGAGCTCACCAGGTCTAGGAAGCATGGGCTGTAAAACGACTGGAAATTGCAGAATCCTAGGTTTAGTCATTTGGTTTCAATAATGAGGAATTTCAATCTAATGTCAATGTCACGCCTTTTCCAGGATATTTTCCATCTTTAGAAGATTTTAATACAGAATCACAGAATCACAGAATGGTAGGGGTTGGAAGGGACCTCTGTGGATCATCTAGTCCAACCTCCCTGCCGAAGCAGGGTCACCTACAGCAGGCTGCACAGGATCTTGTCCAGGCGGGTCTTGAATATCTCCAGAGAAGGA
>Ga0065711_1041839_pt1 | contig 15841 bp, 14 predicted proteins | sample Hoacrofraction12_FD_59098 | JGI IMG/M metagenome (GOLD analysis project Ga0065711, IMG submission 59098) | Hoatzin crop microbial communities from Cojedes, Venezuela - Epithelial fraction 12 v2 (version 2) | ecosystem: Host-associated > Birds > Digestive system > Esophagus > Crop | place...
TTTTTTTTTTTTTTTTTTTTTTTTTTTTTTTTTTTTAAGTAAAATTGCTTTGCTTTCAACGCCTTGAAGCATCCATCTTCTTCTACATCTCATACATATTGACAGGGTATCAAAGCGCTTCACAGTATCTAGTATCTGGGCCTACTCTGGAGGCAGACAGCTCAGGGGATGAAGAGAATTCATCTTCTAGTGGGATTTCACTCCTTGTTCTTGTTCTGCTATTGCAAAATGAAAGGGAGTGAAATGCAGTGATACTAAAGGCATCTCTCCCCAGACCTAGACCAAAGCACTATAATTTCCACATGGTTCCCAGAAGGGCTGTCAAATAGTAGTCTTTTTTTGTTAATGGCGGTGCATAAATGAAACAAACAGCAAGTCTCAAAACAGTTTTGGAAGGGGGCAGCTCTGTGATCCACCTCGTTCCTAAAAATGTATAGTGTATGGTCCTGGAGGCTTTCCAGCACAGAAGGTCTTACTGAGATGTTGATCTCCTCCATCATGGATCTGGGGTTCTTTCTGACAGATGTGACTAGTGCAGTGGCACCTTCCATGGTCAGGGGATTATTTGCCATCTGTGGAAGAAGAGACATAGATTCAGACATGGTGAGAATGAGGGTTTAATGCCTGGCAGAAGGTGTGCTGCCGCCTCAGGGATGACCCTTTCTTCCCATTCTTCAGCAGGGCTGTAGAATAACTGTGGTCCCTTTCAATGGATTTATCTGTTATCTCACCATCTCTTGCCTCTGTTCCACAAAACTGTGCAATGCAGCTTCCTAGTGGAGTTGCCTTCTCACCTTCTCTCTGTCTCCTTGTGTGAGATTCCACATACCAGGTCTCTCACATCTGTCACGCAGGAATATATTGTGTGATGGGGAGAGGCTAAGGCAATGGGCTGCATTTGAATGTGTGCTTGTGAGTGGGGCCGCTCTGGATGGGGATGTGCCTCTCGGGACATTTCCCATACCCTTGGTTCCTTTTGGCAGTACAGCAGATCAGAGCTCAAGCTGATCGTCTGCCTCTGGCCTACAAGGTCTAGCACTCTGGTGTTATGAAGTCGGCATTGCCACGTGCGTCTCTTAGTGTGTGAACATCAGCTCTCCCCCACCTTGGACTTCATGTGCAGCCCCCACTCCAGCTATTTGAAAGAAAACTTTCTTGGTTAACATTTGCCAGCAGAAGACATGTCCTCCTTTAAGTCCTTTGTGTTATCACCTCCTAAGACACCCTGTGCAGCTACATAAAGAGAGGAATGCCTTGGTGCGAGTCAGTGACCTATCCTCGAGCCAGGTTAAGAGCAAGGCAAACAGACATATTTATTTGCATAATTAAACCAGCAGCCCCAAAGCCTGATGTGGTTGCAGTGATTTACAAAGATAGGAGTGTCCAAAGACAGGCCTACATGAACAGCTTTAAAGATGCCCCTCAACCACCATATTGCCGTTTGTAGGCTCTCAGGATGGTTATGTTAGATCTAGCTGAGAATGAAGCGCGTAAGCAAGCTGACTTTTCTCAGCTGAATTCCCAGAGAATGATCTTGGATTGAGAAGATGTTTTAGCTCTCAGCCCTAACCTCTGAAGCCAGCTTGGCTGTTCACTCAGTTTTGTCCTTCCCAGGATCATGGATCCCTAGGTTGCTAGAAGGCAGTTTTGGCTTTCTTTTTCCAGGACTTCATAATACTCCTCTCCTTTCGGTAGTGCTGTGGCATTGCCCTGATGTGGCAATGACAGTTTATCCTGTGTTTGAATAAATTTTTAGCAAATCATGAAGACACTGAGAAAGGCAGACTCTTCATTGTGAACCTTTGCCTTAGGCTGAAATGCATATTACGTGTACATATGTACCTTCACATCTACGTTTTATGTATATATGCAGACTTGTTGAATGTCTAGGTTCTCACTTGACTGAGACTAGGACATGGCAGGAATTGACCACTTCAGGGTGATAGGAGGTGTGGGGTTATGTCAAGTCAGTCCCTGGGGGATTTTTTGAGGGAACAGTGCAATTTAGTTGCCTTGGCAGAAATTCACGGGATAGAATTTCCTTCTGCTCTGCTCACCTTCAACCCAGAGCAATACTAATTTCCTCCCATTATAGCTCAGGCAGCTCACCTGTCTTGTGTCCCTCCTGACAGATCTTTCTACTCCCTCTGTTTATTCTTCCAACCATGCCTGAGCTTTATTTTACCTTCAGTTTTCCATTGACTTCAAGGCCCTTGCAGAGCTTCTTGGCTCCCTCATTGTTGATCTGGTTGTTGCTGATGTCCAGGTGAACCAGCACATTATTGACTTTAAGAGCTTCTCCGAGGGCCACTGCTCCCTCATTGCCAATGCCATTCCAAGAAAGGTTGAGTATTTTCAGCGCACCATTGCCCTCCAGAGAGAGAAGAGAGATCTTAGCTACTGCACACCCATCTTCTGCACCACCCTACCCTTTCTTGCCCGGCTGAGAAAGGAGCATCCCTCAAGTTATACCCAGGCAGCCCCAATGAATCCAACATCTCTGCAATGTCACCAGGGTCTCTCCAACCATGTAAGTCACTAGACTTGCTCACTGCTTTAGTCTTTCTCCTGGCACTGACTGCCACTGTCAGTAGGATGAAACTTGCTAGAGCTACTGAATCCTGCTCAGACCTCAGGGATTTGAGTTCCCAGTCAGTGTTTCCACCAGCTCCTGGAAATAACCACTGTGAAGGGTATCACAAAACAGGGGCATTCCTACCCTGAGGCCTGTGCTCAGTGCTACTGTCCCCTTCCTCCTCAGGTGGTTCCAGCTCAGGTCCAGAATCTCCAGTGTTGTGTTGCTGGCTAGGAGAGAGAAACTGGGATGTTAGCTCATGAAGAGTGGTCTGCACACAGCTGCTGGCCCACACTTAGGGAATAAGAGAAAGTTTGCTGGAGGTTCAGCAACAGCCTTCATTGACTGCAGTAGGAGGAACCTGTACCTACAGAGTCTTTTCTGTCCACAGCGCCCAAAGAACTGAGAATGGGCTGTTGATCACAAGCAGAGAGGGAACACAGGTTTTTTTTCCAACTTAAAGAATAAGTTGTGAAGGAGGAAGGTTGAGAGAGAGAGCATTTCTTGTATTAATAGACATCGTCTGTGTTTCTCACTGCAAAAAATGACTGGATTCTCCTTGCCACATCTAAAATATCAAGACTCACTCTGCATATATTTGATTAGCAGAAGAGAGGAATTCAGCTTCGTATGGTAGCTGTGCCCAGCTGTATACGTGCCAGTGCAAATTCACATGCATAGCACACCTCATGGTGTAAGTTCTACTTAGAGCAGGGTATGTGTGAATTGTGTCTACTGAGACACTGGGAGGGGTAGGACTTGCTGCCAACACTTGCTTCTCATTCTCAGAGAGGATTTCTTCTACAGATTTTTCGTGGTTAGGAGGTTGGATGGAGGCAGATGGTGAGTTTAGCTGACTTAAAAATATTCTCTTAAGAAGCAAAACAGAAAAGTAGTAGATTCTGCAGTAATCTCTACTGCTCCTGCCTCAAGAAAGCTGGAAGGAGAGAAGAGCTGTGAGACCTTTAAGTTTGGAGAGGCATCTTTCTAGGCTAGCAAGGTCACAAGTTTTGGTACTGATTTCTGCGTTGCCTGCAGGCTTGTCCAAGACAGGGGCACATTGCCTTGGCCCTCACTGCAGTTTCAATTGATCCATCTTTTAAAGACATGGACTGTAGTTAGAAAGAAGCTCATATCAGTGGAAATATCGAACCAGGAGAAGGAAAGTGTTAATTAAACTGAAAGCATTGTGTTACTGAAATGCTGAAGGAGCACTGGACGCTCACAGCACATTCTTGTAGCCATTGTGGTAGCAGGCATATTGGACATGCTGAGGGAAGAAGAGCCGTCAGATATTCATGCAAGTCTTTCCCAGTACACTAACAGCAGCTGAGATTACTAAAGGACTGTGACTGTTTTGTTTCCTTTCCCTCTCCAGATGTACTAGCACACTCTGGGTCTCACTTTGTCTGAACAGACAAATTAGGCAGTTTAATTTTATTTCTTCCTAATCTGTTTCACTTGCTGCTTGCTGTGCAATGGCTCAAACCATTAGAATTTGGGCTACTTAAGAAAAATTGAAATCACTCCTGAACTTTGCAATCAAAAGCTTAAAACATTCAACAGTTCTGATCCTATTAGATTTTAGTAAAATGCAATTTTCTGCTTTATACTCCCTGAGGAACTTCTCTTTCAGCTCTCTTCTCTCTGACACAGACAGCTCTGTTACTGTGGCTTCTCATCCTGAATTTGTGTTCTGATACACTAGTTGTAGTTGCTAGATGAGGTGGTGATGAGGGTGAGCCTGTGGACCAGGCAGGAAGCTCTCAATTTGGGTGTTCTGTCTTTTGCATGACCCGCCAGGTCGTGGGGTATTTTTGCTGGAGAAGGAAATACATGTTCACTGTGCTGACGCCATCAAGTTCCCCAGTGCCTGTACTCCTGGCTTTGTGGGAGTAATAAATTGAATTACCGAGCATCTGTCCCAGGAGCTGTCCTCCCTTCTCATGGAACTCACTGTGGCCAAGATCCAGCTCCTTCACTTGGTAATTGCCCTGCAGAGAGACAAATGTGCAGACACAATGAGATCTTCCAGCCGGCTGCAACCAGCTGCCACGCCGAGGCCCCCCCATGAGGACAAAACAGAGGGATATCAGGCACACTGAAATCTTCTGTGCATGGGAGATCATCAGCACAGAGACTGAGGCTCTGCGTGCCCCAAAACAAAGCTTTGTCAGGCATGTAACATCACAGTGATTATCTTCCCAAAACAGCAAAAGCGATGGGACTTTGTGTTGTGCAGACTTCTCTCACACAGCTCACATCTGGCCTGCAGCACATCCTGCAGTTCTGTTCCTGCCCCTGTCTCACTCCCACCACTGGACCCTGACCAAGAGCACTTTCTGGTATCACGTCAAGGCCTTGCTTCAGCTCAGCTTCTGATGGTGCTCAGTGACGCAGATGGCTTTGAGATAGGAACTAACCAGAGAAGTCAAGCGTCTTCTTTTTACTGGAGAATTGCAAAATGATATGAAGTTGGGTTACTTATGCTTCTTGAAAAATTTTTGTCACCCAGATGCCATTCTGTTGCTCTGTTACACAGTCCTGAAGGTTTGTTTCTCAGCTAGACCTCACACGGCTGTCCTGAGAAAATGTTAATGCAGTCCATTCTGCTCTGTGTCCTCTCAACCTCTCTCATTTCTGAGTTGAGCAAGAGGCACTTAGCAGAATTATGCCAGGAAATCATATGGGCATTGACAGGTGAAATCATGCCAAGTGAGTAGCAGCTTCAAGATGAGGAGTGTCTGTTACACAGCCAGGGCTGCAGATGACCTTGGATTTCAGGTAACTCACCATTAATGCCTCAGCAAAGTACGATGCAGTCTCCTCTCCAAAGTTGTTTCCTGGGGAGGAAAAGTATGTTAGCAGTGTGCTGACCTCTCCCTCAGCACTGAGCTGGGGTCTGCAGGAAGCTGTGCTTTTAGGTGGAACCTCCAGTTAATCATGGCCCACGTTGGGCTGTAAGAAGTTAGCCACTATTCCACTTTGCTCCATAGAGTAGAATTACCCCAAGATGTGGGACACACTCCAGCAATTATCTAAGTTTCTTGTAAGGGACTGGTTTTCAGAGGTGCTGGAGATTGAGCAGGCCAAATATTTAATCACATCACTATAAAACTGAATTTCCACTGTTACTCTGGATTCCCGTCAGAGACATAGCTGAGAGATTGATTTTGCCCATAGTCTGACCAATATTCTCAGGATGAGAGACTGGAATGAAACACATCTTATTTCACTTCCAGTGCCATCACTCTTTGGGTGCATACAGCCCACCTGAAAGCTGAAGAGCATGGAGGTAGGACATGTTATCCAAAAGCAAACTGGCAATGGCTTCAGCTCCTGCAGCGTCTAGGTGGTTATTGGAGATGTTCTGGAAGGAAAGAAGAGAGGATAAGAAGGATGAGTCCAAAGAATGTATTAGTTTTATTGTCTTCTTAATGCCCAAGGTATCAAGATGCAAGATGAGCAATAAGAGAAATGTCAGCCAGACAGTAATCAAAGTGTGACTTATAGGTGTGTTTAACCCTGTATCCTTCCTAACAGGAATAAAGACCTACCGTCATCAGTTTCAAGTAGGTCTTTGTCTTCAGTGAACCAAGAGGCATTTGACCAAGAATCTTTTCTTCCTGTGTAACACAGGCGCCATAGCCTATCAAAATTCATTTTGTATACCCCAGTTTCAGATCAAAGGAACATTCGTGCCAGTTCATATCTGAAAGTTTTGCATTATTCCCTTAATCTATTTAGAAAAGTTTCCCCATGTCGTATTGGAGAATGAAAAGTTCCTGACCAAACTATTTTTCCCATTGGCTCAGCATGAACTAGACAGACTTAGTTATGGTAATTATTGTCACATCTGCTAATGAAGAGAGCAGTTCCAGACTCACCAGACTGCCATCACATGTGCAGTTCTGCTTTTCAGAAGCTTGTGCTTTTAAAAAGTAGAGCAGCATAAAATATCATGACTTTCAGAATATGAAAATTTTCTCAGGGGAACAACGGCTATTTAGTTAAATTTGTAATGGAACTAAATGGTTTTATTTCATATGATTGAACTTGGTGAGCAATAATTTTGGCTACAAACTACGCCAGATTGGGCACCAGTTCTTGAAGAGAGAAATTCTCTCGTAGCATCTCTGCTATGCATATGGCTCCTTCTGCCCGAATGCAGTTGTCTTCCAACTCTAGATGGGTGACAGTTGCGTTGGACTGGGAAGACACAAAGACACACAAAAAAAAATGCTGAAAAGTTATTGAAGGGGATAGTCTCCTCAGTTCAACAGACACTGGACATTTCCTTCAAACCTCTGAAGGCACTGCAGATCCTGAGCAGGACAGTGATCAGGCGACGTGGCAGAGCCATGGCAGTGGGAGCTGGCATACAAAAGCTTTTTTTTGAGAGGCTGCAAGTGGGTAGGACTTCCCATTGCTTTCTGCCAGCCTGAAGATCCAGGTTCAGATCCAAGCTCTGATTCAGGCATCCTGGGCCTGTCCATTGGTGAGCGTGGCACATCCCCATGCAGGACCCAGAGTGGGGGATACTAATCCCTCCAGCCCTACTTCTGGCCCCATAGAGGTTAGGAGCACTGGGGGCTTGTGTCCCATGGAAGAGCATGAGTTTGCTTTTGGGGGTAACTCTAGCAAAGGCCAGCAGTTGCCACACAAGACTTTCCTGTGCAGGGGATTAGAGACATAAGGGATGCTCAGAGCTCCTGTGGGGAAGATATATGACTTTTTGTCCCACACTGTGTACTCCAGTGATGTCTTCCAGGCCTGACAGAGGCTTAAAATGCCCATTTTTCTTGAGATCAGTGGCCCCAGTCTTACTGGCTACTCACCACCAGAGCAATAGCAATGGCTTTGACACCTTTGGGTCCTAGACCATGGTGGTTCAGGTTTATATAAGGCTTGGCCAAGTTCTGAATAAAGTGTGAGACAGGCACCACCTCCATCAGCCTGCATGCTTCCAAGTACAGCTATGTGCCTGTAATGCCCACAAAGGCCTCCTCAGGATCTACAGAGAAAAAGTATATCGATGAGTGGTGCATTCAGTGTCCTTCCTCCTCTTGTAAATAAATTAACAATAAAATTAAGTAACACTATGCAACAACAGTAGGGTTTTAGTCTTAAAGGGCTATCGTCCCCTGGGTCTCCCCATCCCTTTATCCCAAACTGCTAAGAGTTAATGTATCCTGCTTGCTTCTCCATTTGGCATCCAGTGACTTGCTGCAGCTTCTCACCAGTCTGCAATGTGACTAAAACTTTCTTGGTGTAATTGAGAATTCTCGACATCAGGCAAAAACATTTTCATCTTCTTTTTCTTCTTTAAAATCTTAATTGAAGCATGCAGCTGATATTGCCAGCAGAGCTAGGGCAGCTCAGAACATTTTGGCTTACAACCAGCAGAAAGAATCCCAGCATTCTCATCTTGGCCATTGGACGTTGTTGACACAGCTGCAGTGAGACATATCACTGCAGCTGGCGGCTATATTTCCACAAAAACCTGTCATTTGGAATTTCTTCACCAAACCCCATACTTAGAGCTCATATTTCTCCATGTTGTTGTATGCACTTAATGGTCTGACCTCAAGACAAATTCCCCTCTCTTCAAAGCCATTTTCCAGTTCAGTCTGAGGCCTCTAACAAAAAAGTGGGTTTTTTTCTTGCATTCTTATGTTTTTTTTAATTTTCCTTCCATTTATAACAAGTTAAAAAGTTCTTAAATTATGGACAAATCCTACTGTTACAAAAATGAGTGCAAGACATGTTTAGTTGGACTGACTTCACTAGGCAGGAGATAAGAGGAGAGCCACCAGAAAAGTCTGGGACAGTTGTGGCAAACCTATGGCACGCAGACTGCAATCGCTATGCAGTATTTCATAAACAGGGCCACAGTTCCATCCCTGACTTCAGCCTGCTGCTCCTGCTGCCCAGGCAGCAGCCTGGTCTGGTAATGTTGGTTATTAAGGACTAGAGGAGAGAAGAAGGAACAAAGGAATAGTCATGGTGTATAAAGAGCAGTTGAAGGAAAATGCTTGACGTCAAAGGGAGAGCTCTTAGAGGGAAATTCATGCCCTCTGCCTTTATCAACTGCCAGATTAGATGTGGTTGTCAGGACCCTGGCAGGGTTCTGTCCTTGGTCTCCATTTCGGATATAAACCAGGTGGTAGGTACAACTCTGTAAGGGGAAAGGCTGGTGAGGGCAGATGGTGCGAAAACAGTCACCTTCAACCTCTAGATCAGCGTCAGAGCCTTCTGTGGCCTTCTCTGCTGAGGCATCAGCCAGTGACACAGACTCCGGAGACTCACTGGTATTCAACGTCTCTTCATTCTGGTCTGCCATGAAACCAAACAGATTCATGTTGTCAGTGCAAGCCCAGCACAGATGTGACTCCCTGATGTGACAGACTGACTCTCACTGAAGCCTGTGCCCCTCTTCAGCATGCTATGGGTGTGCTCCTTCCCCAGCCCGCTTCGTGCCCACCGCTCCCTGTGCACTGTGTGCCTGAGGTGCTGGTCCTGGCACGGGGACGGCTCACTCTGGGGCTGCAGATTTGCAGACTGGCCATGGCTCTGCAGCTTTCAGAAAGAGCCCTGCCCAAATCCAGCATGCAGCCCATGTGCAGGGGACTCGCTGTTCTCCTGCATTGGGGCTTCATTCCTCATGAGCTGCCTCTCTCCCCTTCTGCAATTTCTGAGATCACAAGGCAACAGCAAATTTCCCCTCCCTGTCCCAGTCTCCCACCAGCCTACAAGACCAGCCTGTGCCAGTTCTTCCTAGCTGTCCTGAACTGACTCACACTTCCCCAGGCACTGGCGGGACACAGCTGGCTGACTGCTGTCAGCCTGGGAATCCTCTGAAGTACTCTTCAAGCATGGCAGAAGAGAAAGCATTTGGATGCTATTGTACATTGGGACTGAGTGTAACCAGACCCACTGGAAGTGGTACAGCTTCTCTTGCCTGCAATTCAGATTTTATTTTATAGATAGAGAGAAGGAGAATTTGGAAAATTCCTTTTCAAGGGGAGTACAAAAATAATGAAGAGTAATTTTGCCAAAATAATTTCTGGCTAATAACAAAATACATACTTTTTTCCAACTCTTAACTTTTCTTTTCATTCCCTGTCACTGCTTTCATTACCTTCTTCTCTCATTCCTTATTTCCCTTTAGAGCTCCAGGCTATTAACCTGTAGTTTTTTTGCCCTTCTTGAATGTCATTTAGCATTGGTGTGTGACGTGGAGCTTGCAGCATGGCTGTTCATGCAGACTTGTGTGAGGGAAAGACTGGCCAGCTGGCACCCACATCACCACATTTCAACCAGCCCTGCAGCTGCAGCTCCTTCATTAAAACCATTTCCTTCTGCCAGACTTTATTTGTTCAAATGATGGGTTTACTTGCATTACTTTAGCATGATAAAGACAAAAGAATGAGTAAAAATAGGTTTAAATCCCATAAAAAGAGCTCACGAGACAAGTAGAACCAAAGATTTGGGACATTATGATAGTACCCCCTGATCCTCTTTGCTTAATGGCCCTACAGTGCTGCACATCTGATAAAAATAAACTTCCCGCTCTGGGGAACAGCCTTTGTGTGCTGCACAAAACCCATCCAGACTGCATCATCTCCTGATAATGTGGCTGCCATGTGCCCAGTACATCAGCCACCCTGCAGTGTGCGGACCGAGCCTTCCAAGGTAGGTCCAGAAGTGGTCCCTGCACCCCTGTGGAGCTGCAGAAGTTGGCACTGATACAGAAAATAATATTGTTATTCAAGCAGAATTTTGAAAAGCACTGAGTCATGGTTAGTGGTGTTAAAACCAATGCAGTGGAAAGTGATGGGTCTAGAGACTCCTTTATCACCCTCTCCTTTCCCCAGCTGTTGGGTTTGTGGTCAGCCTGCCTTGTGCACGGCTCGTACCGGTCATGAGCCGGGAGCTAGGAGGGGAGTTCACTCCATGGTTTGGCGTGCGACTTACATCCAGATAACTGCAAATCCCATCTCTCGTGCTGGGTTAACAATGCCTGTTCTCTGAGTATGTTGCTTTACGCTGTCCCCTCATTTGTGTTGTACAAATACTCGATCATTCACACTATCAATTTATACTTCAGGACCTCTGTGGAGTAGCGAAAATGTTGATCATCTTTTGTCTCGCATTGCTGCAAGGTCCTAGTTCGTGCTGCAAAACTAATGAAATGTTCTTTCTTAGAATCACTAGTAATAGCGATGGATGTAAAGGTCAGATGAAGATTTTAATAAATTGTTCTCCTTCTCTGCCAGGACAGAATCTAATTGATGTATGCTAAGGAATTTCAGCTGTGAAAGAAAGCCACCAAGGTTGTCCTCACTTCTTTCATTCTCTTCGTTGAAAGTCTGGCATAAGAAATACATCAGAACAACAGCTCAACTGGGGCAGCTCATGAAATGGAACATAGCATTTTGCAGTATGATACTGCATGCAAAATTATACTAATGTAAACATGCAAATGTAAGCATTTTTTTGCATTCTGTAAGGAATCAGTTAATTCAACGATGTGTCAAACTATATGATTATACTAACTTTGGAGTATTAACTGTTGAAGGAATCTATGAGGAAACAGCTGTGAGACACGTGATTTTGTACCTAAGCAAACTCTAAGCAAAGTATTTAGGAATTAATATCCTAAATGTTTTCATTTATTGAAAAAATGAGAATTTAGGTTTATTATGATTTAGAAAATGTGTGTGCCCTAGCTTTGTCATCTAGTCAAGACTATAAAATCTTTATCTCTTTATCTTTATTTTAAGTCATGCTACTGTGGATATCAAAAGACTTATAGAGAAATTAAACAAATAAAACATAGAAACAAATAAAATACAGATTTTTTTCTCACTCCTAACATAAATAATTTAGAACAAGAAAAAAGCAAAACAACCAGATATTTTGACAACATTTTGTCTCTGGAATAAAGTAGGATTAACAATTACACCATTCTCTTCGCTGCTACTGCCAGTCAAATTCATCCAGCCTTTTGCCCGCAATTATTTAATCCAATATGTAAGGGAAAATGGCAACCAACTATTAACTGACCAGGTATTTCCTAGTGATAATATTTTTGAAGTTAATGCTGTCAAAAACCCATGAGAAATAATAATTTTAATATAATAATTTGGGTTTGATAGCAGGTGATTAATTATGTCAGATCCCACTTAAGGAGTGAAAGGTTCAAGAGGTCACAGCCAAGAACAGAAACCTCGTTTGCAGAAAAGCTATCTAAAGCGGACAAATCCCAAATAGGCAATAAATGATTATTGCTGGATCAAAAAAGCCCCCAGAGCTACCTTTACAGAAAAATAAGAAAGGATATTTAGACAAATGTAATTTTGAAACAATGGAAAATATTCTGATAAAGGATCGCATCGATTAGAACATCCATTAGGGAAAATTATTATTTAACACTTCATAAATTGCATTATATTCTATTTAAATACAGATAAACAAGAACGAAAGATAGAAGTTGCCCCACATATCTGACTACCTTACAGTAATTGCATTACGAAGGAAAGTAAGAAATTAATTTGTAACGACTAAGTGACAGGCCAAAGGAGGCTTTGAACTTTGAGAGGAACCCTTACGCTAAGCTAGGAAGTTGGGCCAAAGCCCTGCGAGCAGACCCAGAGCCTGACGCTGCCAGGTACGAGCACAGCCTGACGGCAGCAGGTTCAGAAAACTCTTCTGCCCGTCGCACCCTGCCTGTCCTGCTGGGCAGTGGAGGGCTCAGACAGGATCTGGTCTCACAAGGTGCTGAGCTCCACACCACCTCCCGTGGGAATCAGGGGCAGCTGAGGGGAGTTGCCTGGAAGCTGACATTGGCAAGTCCTCCTCTGGTGGATTTTACTTTTTCTGAGCTGCTCCTGGATGGCTGCTCCTGTCTCAGGGTGCTGGCACCCCGTTCCTTCTCACTGCTGCCTTCCCACCTGGTGATGAGCCTGCAGCAACCTCGGTCCCTACTGAGCACTGGAGATTTGCCTTTGGCCATTTCTGACTATTTCTGAAGTGAGTTTGCTAGTAACTAAACACTGCACCTGCGTCTTGCTCTGACTCGTTCTCCGTGTCACCAGCAGCGAGTGGTGGGTTCATTTGCTTTTTCTCTTCTGTAAGTGAAGAGTTCATAGCCACATCCTAGACCCTGTAAGTTCCTCACACCTACAACAAAAAGGGCAGCCGCTCAGCTACGGTTAAAAAATCTCCAGGAGGACTGGTGCCACTTGTAAGATCTGTGTTCTTCATCTATGCTGCTCATGAACAGGACAATACCGCTGCAGGGGCTGGCCGGGCATCACAAGAAAGCCCTGCAGAGCCTGCGGCCGCCCTGTCCCCCCACCGTGCCGCTGCTACCCTTCTGTGACCTCGTCTGCACCTTCTGACTCCGAGGGGCGACATTCAGTGCTGGAAGCCCTGTTGCTCTGGGATCCCATCGATTCCCAGACAACAGATGAGGTTTTGGCTGTGAGACCCCGCCAAGACGTATCAGACAATAGTGCCAAGCTGCTGGTAGGAGTTGTCCTCTCCTTTTGAGTTCGTATTCCGGTTTGTACGATTTCATGAGAAAGCCAGACAGCAGCAGTTACAGTCTTAGAGGAGATGAGGATTGAAGGAGTGTATTCACCTTACTGGTCTCAAACAGATTCAGACTTCTCTGCTGCCAAATTCCCCATCCATTCGGTAATAAAGTGTGGCTTGCAAACATGTCAGCACTTAATGGGGCCTCAAACCAAGTACTCATTCAACCCACCAGCTACTGTTGGATCCAAAATTGGTTCAATACTTATTATTTCACATCATCTATACCGAGGACTCTTTAACCTTTCCTAAGGGGTTAAAACCAAAACTGTAACAGAAGAGGCTTTCTGATAAAGGTTGAGCAGAACTAATACATACACTTAGAAATCTTCCCATCTTTGTCTTCTGAGCAATGCTCAGTGAACATCATCTCTCGTACAAATTTTGAAGTTTATGTAGCCTACACGGTGTAATATGGGCTATACAGAGAGGAAGAAAGAGTCCATTTCCCCAAGGGCAGGGTATTTTTAGTGGTTTTATTCCTCTGGGTTCTACATAAACCTCTCAAGTAGTCCAGTCATTAGAGGCCATAGTAGGGTTTTATTTGGATATAGAACAAAATGCCGCAAAAGCCAGTGGACGGTTTGACCCTGAAGCAGATGATCATCATCAGCTTTGATTTTATCGCCAAAGTTTGTAAATATTTTTTCTACTGTAGGCAAAACAACTGTGGCTGTCCGGATGCTTGATTGTTTGTGGTACCGGCTAACATTCTTCTCTGATTTCAGTCTAATTATCCTGATGTGGGTTGGGTTTGAAGATACTTTCTTAGATTTTTCCTTTTAAAGAATAGCGTTGTTTTAAGTCATCAGCCCCTGATATTCCAGATCCTTCCTCTGAGGAACACCCTCCATTTTCTGCCTAAAAACCAATGATGGTTCCAGAGTTTTGCTTACTGCAGCAGGAGATGGGAGACCACAGTTCGGTTCTGTGCTTTGCTAGAGACATCTGTGGGATTTGAGACAAGTCACTGTGTCTATGGTCTGTGGTGTTTTATAACTGGAGATTTGAAAACGAGACTGGTGGGATTACTGGCGAGGAGTGGCTGGAAATCTGCCTGGCGGAAAAGGACCTGGGGGTACTGGTCAACATCCGTCTGAACATGAGCCAACAGTGTGCCCAGGTGGCCAAGAAGGCCAACGGCATCCTGGCTTGTATCAGGACTAGTGTGGCCAGCAGGAGTAGGGAGGTGATCGTGCCCCCGTACTCGGCACTGGTGAGGCTGCACCTGGAGTACTGTGTTCAGTTTTGGGCCCCTCACGACAAGAAGGACACTGAGGTGCTGGAGCGTGTCCAGAGAAGGGCAGTGAGGCTGGTGAGGGGTCTAGAGAACAAGTCTTATGAGGAGCGCCTGAAGGAACTGGGGCTGTTTAGTCTGGAGGAGGCTGAGGGGGGACGTTATTGCTCTCTACAACTACCTGAAAGGAGGTTGGAGTAAGGCGGGTGTTGGTCTCTTCTCCCAGGTAACTAGAGATAGGACGAGAGGCAATGGCCTCAAGCTGGGTCAGGGGAGGTTTAGGTTAGATAGTAGGAAAAATTACTGAAAGAGTGGTCAGACATTGGAACAGGCTGCCCAGGGAGGTGGTTGAGTCACCATCCCTGGAGGTGTTCAAAAAACGTGTAGATGTGGCACTTCATGATATTATGCCATTATTAGGCATGGTGGTGTTGGGTGGATGGTTGGACTCGGTGATCTTAGAGGTCTTTTCCAACCTATGATTCTATGATTCTATGATTCTATTATTTATATACATGATAACATCAGGTCAGATCCTAGCCTGGACACCCGTTTTGCTGATCACCATACACAAATAGGGTAGGAGGCAGGTTGTCTGTCAAAAAGTGTTTCATCTGAGTATAACCCATGAGACAGCAGCTGGTCACCATTAAGGGAGCAGTTTGGCAGCTCTCGTCAGCGCAAAAGGCAGGGAGGACATGAGTGTTGACTTCATCGCAAGTGCCCATCTCAAAGAGAGTTTGGAAGAGGGCTACCGAGATCACACATTAGGAGTGTATATTTGGTGTGAAAAGCCACAGCAGTGCTCAGCTTGATCTGTTTGCCTTCAGATGTTCCACACATTTGATTGTGGAACGAGGCAGAAGATTAAAAACGTGGACTTCAGCCAGGACACCTCTTTTTGTATGAAACTGTCTGGTTTCAGCACGTGACAGGTCTCTACTTGCCGGAGTGCTGGCAGGCAGGTGGGAGGGAGTGACGCTGCAGAGCCGTGAAGACCTGTGAGCAGCACACGGAGGGCCAGCACGCTCCCGCACCGCGCAGGCGTGTCGCCCGTCCCCGGCGGCGTTCGCTCACACAGCGGTTGCGCTCTGCGAAACGTTGACCATCACCGACCGTGTGTGCGAAGCCTGTGTAATTATTAACTCATCTGCTTTATTTGCTTGGTGGCTTTCCAGGGGAAAAGAATTCCTGGAAATTTTCCGTTCCCGTTTGCATTTCTGGATAACAGGGTGGGTAGTGTGCAAACTTTTGTTTGAAAACACAGATTTCAGGGTGGCGGGGCTGCCGCCCCCCCGCTTAGGGTCACAACTCCCGACCCCCCAGGCGCGGCAGCGCTGCCGGGTCCCGCCGCAGGGCCTGGCGGGTGCGGTGCCCCGGCTGCGCTCCTGCCCCACACCGGGGCGGGCGCGGCCCCACCCGCCCGG
>Ga0065711_1041840_pt1 | contig 15840 bp, 12 predicted proteins | sample Hoacrofraction12_FD_59098 | JGI IMG/M metagenome (GOLD analysis project Ga0065711, IMG submission 59098) | Hoatzin crop microbial communities from Cojedes, Venezuela - Epithelial fraction 12 v2 (version 2) | ecosystem: Host-associated > Birds > Digestive system > Esophagus > Crop | place...
AGAGCTACGAAAAATTTAGTGCTTCATTTGGTCTTTTGTCTGAAGACTGTATAATCTGTTGGCAAACAGAATCCCAAAGTTCTTAGCTTTAATTGCTTTTGAGGTGACATCGTGCTTGAGCACTTAGTCATGGGGGAAGCGTGGAAAGCTTTACATTAGGACTCAACACAAAGACATGGGAAAGAATTAAATATTGTGGCCATAGTAACATACCACATGTTCTAACTTCAGGCAATGTGGTGTTCAATGTTTGCCTTTGAAATAGAAGCAGTATGTCCTTTGCCGTTCTTAATTTCACCCTCTGTTATATTCCACATTTAAGATACCTGGAAAGTCTGAGCCCTTTCAAGCTAACTTTTCTAATCTTCCAGGGCAGCTTTGTTCTGTTCTTGTTCCAATTTCTTACTTCATGAAGCTGCAGAAAGGAGTTCTAAAGTGTTGTAATTATCAGATGGTTAATATTGAGACCAATCTTTTAAGTCTCCTTTCCAAAAGTAACTGTTAATGACCTTCTTAGTTCCTTAGGTTTCAAAGACTTACTCTGGTTATGAATTTTTTTATACTCTATACTCAAGACAGAAAAACGAAGCCCTTAAATGGCTCTTCAGTTCTTTGTTATAGCAGAGAAAGAGGGTGACAAAGGAACGGGGAAAAAAATTTTGTTTGTGCAGTATTTTTTTGTACAATTGAAGTAGTTCAAGTACTATAGGGTTGGACTGAAAAAGCTTAAATCTTGAGGACCTTATTTCAGCAAATACTCATTGATGTTTAAGTGCAGTTTGACCAAGTGGAATGGAAGGGTAGATTTTTTTCCACAGGAAATGCTTGGTATTTTGCATAGTATTTTATGGCTTTTATTTATATTCCTAAATAGCCTTTTATATGTTGCACATGTTGATGCATATATTTTTGCAGCAGCAGATTCTCTCTGGCATGTGCACCAAAATGCCATTAATACTCTTGATGAAAAGTGTTCGGAGTGAAGCCCACAAAGCACTTTTACCTGCAAAGCAGATGTGCTAAGAAAAATGATTTTTTTCACTTTGCCAATTTATTTTTCTCCTCCTTCACTGTTACTGTGCTTACTTTACACATCAGATACGTGCGGGTAAGTATCACACCTCAGTTTTAGGAGCGTGCTAGAATTATAGGTCCTGTCGTCTCAGTTCAGAGTAAGTCCAAGTGCTGTTAAGATTAAAGGAAAGTCTCTCTGCTGGGAAGGACCAGAGATCATCTCTCTCAAGCAGAATCAGCCAGCCCAGACTGCAGCCTTAGGGAAGTCCCGTGTTCAGGGAATGGTACTACTTTAATAAACTGTTCGCGAGTGTTTCTTGGTTTGAATTCTGTCTACTTTGCCTTTGCTTGTGAAGGAGAATCGCCATAACTTGTCAACATGCTGGAAGTGTAATCATTAAATTATAATTTGTCTGAATATAATGTGTCCTCTGTTCTATGTGTGTAGTGTATTTAACTTTGGAACAAGCGTAGTGCGAAAGCTTTTTATAATTGCGTGTACATTTTTGTGGACATCTCTTAATTACATCTGAAATACTTTCTATAAAGCCTTGTTTCTGGAAATGATGTTTAAATGATCAGTTTAGCAGAAGGGCAATGGAATTTTAATTATCAACCATAGTAGACCTCCTTAGTACTTAACGCCTTATTTAAATATTGAGGTATTAGAGTTTCAGACAGATGACAAGTCAGTCAGACTGAAGCCTTGCCTGACTGGGCTCTGAAAAAGCATCCAAGATGACAAGGCACTGGACTATTAATTCCCACAAAAAGCTAGCACTGGTTAGCACGTACTGAATCTTTACCAGTAAATGAAAGGCCGAGGATGGAGGTAATGTCATCCCTGTGTGAAGGGGCGACTGCATAGCTCTCCTGTTGGTGTAACATTTGAGTGGGAGACAAAGTAAGGAGTTTTTCCTTGACTTTTTTTTTTTTTTTAAGAGCTAGAGATCAGTCTAGTGAGGTATCTTACACAGGGTTAGTTAGCCAGCCTGCATCCTTTTGCAGAGAAAGGGAGAGAAGTAAGAAGGAACTTGAGGTAACAAAGTTTTTGTTTACATACTTGGTCTCGTAGGAACTGGTCTCACCAACTGAACCATATTTAGGGGAAACCATTAATTTCTTTGTAATGGACAAAATGGAAAAAATACAGCATGCCCGCATATAGCATTCATATACTTCGTAGAGATTTTAGAAGTTTACTGACTTTGTAAAGCAAAGTGGCATGTGGGAGTTTAGTGTGCAGACATTGAGTGCTTGATTGTAATTAGTTGGAAGACTGGCAAATTGGCTTTGGGAAGGTAGTTAAGGAATAATTGTCTGTGTCTGGACAGGATTGTTCCTGGTTATAAACTATACTGTTGCCTTACAGCTGATGCTGGTTTACATTGTGCAAGACTTTTTTTTTAGTGTGGGACTATTATTATTTTTACTCATAGCGCTCTCTTGCCCCAGATGTGCAGGGTGCCACACAAACATGTGTGAGAACACGGTCTTTGTCCTAAGTGAATTGTAATCAACATGAACTACAAAAAAATATTGCTTGTTTTTTAAGAAGAAGAAGTTGAATTTCCCCAAATGGCAAATCTGGTTTACTAGTGGGTTGATTCTGGTGATCTGGAATGTGTCGCGTATATATTAACAAGTTCAGTGCTTAAAAATACTGTATTATTTATTTTGGTGTTGAAGTGCCATGTTGAAGTCCACCATGATGGCATCTACCTGAAAAATATTGCCTTTAATAGGAGTCATTCTAGCAGTGAAGGAAGCAACCACCAGTTGCCTCACAAATTTTTGTTTTGGTTTCTTTTTGCTTTTCAGAGTGCAAATTCACCTGCGCCAGTGGTAAATGCTTGTATCTTGGTTCGTTGATTTGTAACCAACAGAATGACTGTGGGGATAACAGTGATGAAGAGAACTGTCTGCTTGTAACAGAGCATCCACCTCCAGGCATCTTTAGCTGTAAGTACTGGCTCTCTGTGTGCATCCGTGTATAAGTGTATGTCGAATATGCCTGTTCACCTCAGAAATCAGTCTGTTCGGAAACTTGGTCTGCAGTATGATATCTGGGGGGGATGAGACAGAGGAAGTAAATACTGTTTTTCTCTGAACCAGCAGTGGTTTGCAACACGCTTTTTCTGGGTTGCTAAACCTGGAAAATTGTAGTTATGCAAAGGGACTTTGTGCTGCAGACATGGCGGTTATAATCATATGGATCATACATGTCTTCTGAGGAAGAAAGCATAATATATAAATGATTAAATAATTTGTTTTCCAAGGTTCTAAAAAATACTTTATACTTTGTCTGTGTGACAGTCTTCGTATGCCGTTAAGACTATTAAGAGAGCTGTAATCTATCCAGTCTTCATTCCTATTAATGAAATATATTTTATTAGTGCTGAGATCAGCACCATTTGGTAGGTCACTGGGCTTTTGTAGTTCTCTATTTAAAATAGCTTTAGTTGCTATTTGGTGCATAAATACGTCACACACAGTGCCAGAGCTTATCACCAGAATTGCTCACTTAGTGCTTTGCCCTCAGTGATGTACACTGAAATCAAACTTTGATTTTTTTTTTTTTTTTGTATGTTCTGGAATAATTTATTTTTCAACCACAATTCAGCTTTCTGGATGGGGGAGTTTTCCAATAATGCTTCTGGTCTACAGGTGCAATAGAAATGCTGTTACATTACTTACTGCTTTCCAAATGGTTTGGTTCTGCCAATACAGACATCCCTCAGCGTGCTGTTTTGCCTCTGGTTGTGACTATGGCTTAGGAATGTCTGTGTTGTTAGGTTGTTATTAATAATAGAAATTACAAGCAGCACGTATCTGTAATTTTTGTAACGAATGGAAATTGGCAAGCATATTTTTAGAGTTGAAATAGGGGAATTTTTTTAACTGGAATACTGTATAGCTCTTCTCTTAAACCAAGCCAGCACAACCGTTTGCCCAAAAGGAGCCACGAAAACCACTGTGGTAGCAGATGGAGGGAAGGACTTTGGTGACAAGCAGCAGTTGGGGCGTTGGAGGTGGTGGCCCCACGCAGCTGCAGTGCGGCGGCAGCACCCGGTGAGCTCCTGTGTGGAGCTCCTAGGTGGAACTCCAACAGCCTCTGGCAGCTTCAGGTCTGGTAGCCGGGGTGCCAGTAGCTTTTCAGTAGCCCTCCGTCCCTGTGGCAGTCGGGCGGTAATCTCAACGGCGTGTTGGCACCGCGTGCTGGCCTTTCCCTCAGAAGGCCTTTGGACTGTAGAAATTGTTACTTGCTTGATCCAGGAACTCCAAACTTCCCAGTCTTCCCCTAAGCCACATCCCTCCCCTCAAGCGCTGGAGTTGGTCAGGAATGTGAGGCCAGGCATGCCTGAAAGGGAGCTGCGCTGGTGAGCTGGCAGGACATCCTCCTCGCCTCCAGCGGCGTAAAGATTATCTGGACCAAATGCGACAAAACGTGGCTGCAAAAACCCTGCAGTGGCAGGTTTCCTACTGCTGACGTGGGAGCTTCGGTTGGCCTGTTTCATGGTCCTGTCTCTGGGAGTTATGCAAGTCAAAGCGATGGCGTTTCTCTCACTTTTCCGTGGACATGGGGAAAAATTGTTTACTTTCTTCTCAATGCAGGCTTTTACAAGCGTGAGGACTGTTACCACTAATCTGTCAGTTACCCTCTAGGAGGGTTTTAAAAAAGAAAAGTTCCTTCACATGAATTATGTTTCCTTACATCTGTTACGTTGGTTCGTTTTCTCTGACTCCTCCTAAAATACGGTGTCCAGTGGTCCTGCTGCTTCAGGCCTCCCCAGTGCTGAGTGAAGAGGAGTAATTAGGTAAACAGTCTTAGAAGTCCTTCAAGAACTGTATTTGCTAGTTTTGTAACGACATGGCAAATGAGGAGTTTGTAGAGGAAATACTTGCTTTATTACTAGGAGCATTTGGAAGTGTTTAACTTTTTGCCTACCTTGTGGCAGAGAGAGCCGCAGTTCGGGATATTGACAGCGACTGTACTTCTTCATCGCAATAGGGACTGTGGGACAAGTACTGGTAAATAAAGAGACTTCTGTTTTAAATAAAAAAACAAACCCTAGTAAAACAGGGTCCTAATGGTGAAACAAAGAGAAGAAAGGTCGAAGCCAGATGGAAAAATCATACAACCATAAGCACTATTTAAAAAAAATTAGGATTAGTGGTATTTATCATGTTCTGGCTATTAAGCAGGCTGCTACATGGCAGAAATCGGTGCCATTTGGTAACAGGGAAGAGCAGTATTATGAATGTGGCAGTTGGTTGTACTGGTTTAATCCAGCCTTGAAAAAAATGTTTCTAGAATACTTGTTGAAGTGAGGTCCCCAGGCCTTAGAAGGATGACATGTTGAATTAAGGAAATTGTGCATGCTGTTGCTGGAAGATTTTAATGGGGATCCCTACCAGAGTACACCCGAGTATATGCGCTTGCAGTGTCCCAGCTGATGAGGCTACCTTCCAGCACAGAAATAAATATATTCATTGGCCTCCAATTAGTGACAAGAAGATAATACAGCTCTATAAGAAGAAAATGAGTATTTAAAAAAAAAAATGTCTTGAGGAATTTTAAAGCAGGGATTTCTATCTAGTCAGTGTTACGTATCAGCTCTGTTCTTGCATCTTCTTGCTCATGCACAGTTCTCGAATGGGGAGGAAACTGTTGAAAGGAGCCGCGTGTAAGCGTATGCTGATCTGCGTCCGAGCAGGGTGGCCTGTTTCTCCCTGGGACTGCTCTTGTCTTTACCTGGAGCACGTTGGCACAACTGTGTTATGCTTTCCTCTCCGCTGTTTCTTTAAAGAATCCCTTCCTCATACAGTACTAAAACCTTCTGTCCTCCCATGGTGGAAGCAGTATTCATCTCATTTCACAGTAATACCTAGACTACCCCCAAATGAGGTCTAAATAAGTAAACAAATTTTCATATGGAAGTTCTGCTTCAGTTTATTTAAGCGGTATGTGCCATGTTAGCAGTAGCCCGTATTTCCTGGCTACTGAAGCATTTCGCATTTGTGTTCTTGCCAGAAGCCAAATCCAGAACGTCTCGTTGGAGCTTATCGTTTAGTTTAGCTAAGTTGCATGAGCAGTGGTATAGAAAAATATTTTTTGTGGGTGACCTGCTCGCTGGATCTTGTGATTATAGCAGACGCTATCTCATTGTGTTGGAGGAGTTTAAATCTCCCAGACTTAGTCTTCGCCTCTCCTTGCTGTTCCTGTCTGGCTCCAGTACGAAGGCTGTTAATTCAGTCTTTTAAATGTTGCTGCTGAACTCAATAGGATGGCTCACATCTGCAAAGTTAAACAGAACGTGTATTTCTGCAGCCCTTTGGTTTTACTAATTTTCCTCTGTGGACTTGTGGGTAGAGTTACCTTATGCTACTGCATCGGCACGTTAGTCTCTATAGCGCAGAGAAATTGGAGGGCAGCCGGGGAAAATCTGCGCCAGCTATGAGGTGTAGTAGCTAGCGTGTGTTGGACTCTGATTTTAGACAACACTGGTGGCAACCGTGCGAGTGTTAGTTGGCCAAAATACATGCTAAGGCATTTAAACCAAACAGGTTAAGGTAACAGCTTGCTTGGTTTGCAGTGGGATTTTTAAGGCCGGTTTGGCGACACACGTTAAGACGTACCTCTCCCTCCGCAGTGGGGACGCTCCGAGGTTACTGCGCGTTTCCCCACAGGTAGCCTCGCACAGCATAGCCCGTGTCGACTTTCGGTAGGTCCACTTGCTGTTTTTATTTTCATCATCTGTAAAGACTTATTGATTGAGATAATGGAGATGACTGTTCTTTTAACACTACTTGGAGATCAAGGGTGTGTTTAACGGCACAAAGCCACGACAGGAAAAATGAGATGAAGAATAGGATCCTTGCGTTGCAGACTTGGTGTTGGCGGCAGCTTGCCGCTCCACGTGACCTGCAAAATTTGGACTCTGAGGAATTGAAACAATGTGCCTGCTTCTAGCAGGACACAGTTCATTTGTTCCAGCATTTCCCTTTGTTTCGCAACAAATGATCGGCCTGCCTTGTCCTGCTAAAAGTAAATTAGATTTTGGAACGGCAAGCACAGTCTGTTGTCTGTTTGTAGACTGCAGTATCCGAGTCATATCTAATTGAGAAGGGTTGTAATGGTGGGGATTTTAGTTCTTTAATTGTTTGGTGGAAAACAATATAGGTAGTTATCTCTACTGTGATCTGTATGCGTTCGTGAGCATATGAGACACAAATATTGACATGCATGAGAATGTGAAGAATAAAATAAGGGAGAATAAATCCTTCTTGTCATGTGAAAATTATGTCTACATCAAATTTCAAGTTGTCAGCATTGATGGAGGTAATGTGTCATGGCTGTTTTGGCATAGAAGAGTTTGCCGTAGGAGTTCATTTTCCTCTACAAGGTAAAGAACCCCAAACAAATCAAATATATAGCTCTCCCTTTCACCACCCCCACCTACTTCTGTCAGCTCTGAGCCTTGTAGGGATCTGCAGGGGGTCGGAGAATGATTCTGTTTTAAAAACAAAAAGCTCAATCAAAGGAAAATATTTTGTTTGGAGAGACCTTTGGCATCCCCCTCAGACTGTGACACCGAATTTGTGCAGATAAAAACAACCGCCTAGATTTACATTTTGATTGTGCTTCTGCTTTCATGTGTGCCGGGCTGTCCCACTTCAGGTGAAATTTATCCATTTCTTTAAATATTTAGCAGTCTAGCATTGATGTTAATGAAAGTCTGGCACTGCTATTTTGAGCATTGCAACAATGATAGTAATTTTCAGTGTCAGATTACTGCTTCTCGGAGGAAAAGGGATATGGGAGGAGGGAAGAGCGGGGGGTGGAAAAAAAAAATTGTTTCGGGTCTAATAGAGTTTGTCATCAGCCTGGCTGTGCCAGACAGATGGATCATGAATACTGTCTAGACGCTCTCTGCCTGAGTGGAGCTGTGGTCTCTAAGGACAAGCAATGAGACGCCGGCTTAAGTGACTGGGGAAAGTCAGGACGCGCTCCCCTCTCCTCGGATAGCGGCGCGGGCTGGTCCTGCCCCGCCGAGCGGGAGGAGAGGCCCCGCGGGTGCTGGGAGCCGCTCGGCACCGAGCTGGGCCCAGACCTGGCCGTCGTGGAGGGGGAAGGAGAGGGACGGTGTTACGGCGCTATTGATTTCAGCCGCGTCTGCCCAGGGACTGCGGCGTGATTTAGCCGGGAGTGTCGATGTCGGGAGGGGGTGGGCTGGGAAAGCCATCAGCTGGCCATAAAGCACATGCAGAAAACCCCTCCGTCACCTGTATTTATTGCCTGGCTGAGTCACAGCATACGCTTCAAAATGCTTGTTTACTTGCTTACTTTTTCTTGGTTTGGCCCACTTGTTCGGAAGGATTCATCTCTGATCCCTGCCTGGGGCTCCGTATGCCCCGGGCTGTTGAGATAAGGTTGCGTGCGGCTGCCTACGGTTTGCAAAGGAGAAGCTGCGTTAAGCAGGTGAGACCCGTGGCCTAGGGCAGATTGTGCGCTGCTTAGTGATCCCACAGCTGGGCGTAGTGACGGAGAAGGGACAAGTAACAGCATGAGGGAGCTGTTCCTTGTCCTTTCTCTGTCACTAAGCCCAATTAATGATAAGGAAATAAAAATTTCTGATGTAGACAGACTGATAAATATTTTTCGACTGGCAGAGTTATAACAAGAATTTAATTTGATAGGTGTGCTAACTTACTTAAAAAGCAAGAGGTTCTCAGGGTTTTGTATTACAGAATAAGCCATAGCATCCTGGGTTTTAGTTCTGTGTATATATAACCGAATACTAGATAGATACTTTTATTTACAAAATTCATCTGGTTTTCAGACTATAGTGCAGTCTTGTTTCTTTAAGTGCTATAGGCGGGTTCTTTGCTTTCTTTTGAAATAATTTCATCTTTGCGTGTTTTTTGAAGCGCATCATGGAATATTAGCAATTAATATGAGCTTGAAAATTTGGAAAAAGTAAAAAATTAAGGTGAATTTTGTGTTTTCCTTTAATGTTCTGTATGTATTTTTAGAAATACTGTATTTCCTGGTGTTTAATAAATGAAGTAGGATGCTGATCCCATGAATTCTGTAATAAAACTGCAGGGGAATTCAGTAATGTGAGAGTTTACCCGTTCTTCATCCGGAGCCTTACAGTATTGGCAGCTTGGACAAGCCAGACACACACGTACGTGGCCAGTAACAACCATGAAATATGCGGGTGCAACATCAGGTATTTGCATCTGCTTACAAACAGGGCTGGACTCGGCTCCTGGTAAGCGATTTCCATTTCACAAAGTTTCCGGCTGAACATTAATCATATTTCTACAGTTAATGAGAAAAGAAATACAAGCTCACAGTGCCCTGTAGATGAAAATGTGGGAATTTCAGTAGCTCTGAAATGCTATATTATTCATTAAAAAAGTGTGTAAGTCAGTTGCATCACCTTTAATCAAGATCTAGAAACAACATTTGTTAGAACTGTTTGTGTTTGTTCTTCAGACACCTTTCATTCACTTCTGCTTCAATTGCTGTTAGCTTTTAGGAAGCGTCATTGAGTACTAAATGTTACAGTGTAGTACAGTGTAGTACAGTTATGCCTGGTAATGCTTTTGCTGTCTCCTGTCTCCTTTTCCTGCTACTGATTCTTTACAGATGCGAGAGACAATTTTAAGTGCTTAAAGCTACAGTGTATTAAAGTCTTCATTCAAAGACTGATTTTCATGTATCTGAGAGAGTGCCTAAAATTCAGGCTGGAAATCTCAGAGCAGTAGTGCCAGGCATCACCATGTGACTTTCTATCTTACAGGCATCCTTGGCTCTGCAAGAGACAGGAGCTCCTTGTGGACCAGTGTGAGGCAGGGCAATGGCATCCCACAGACTCTGAGGGCACCCTTTCTCAAACTTTTTTTCCACCAGAAGTGCATGGTAGCAAAAACACTTCATAAAGGCAGGCCTAAAACTGAAGTACAAAAACCACAGCACAGTATCGTACTGCAGGCACAATTCTCCCCCTGGAGAGAGGAAAAGAATAAACTATGCGACAGTTATTTTCAGACATTATTTCACATACAGCTAGTAGGTGCTCAAACACGACATCAGAAATCATACAGAGTGGAACTGAGCAACTTTTGTTGATTGTATTTTCAGTCCACATTAGTAAGTATTCTTCATTACTGTCCTTCTCTACATTTTCATTTGCAGGGGTCACACAGTACAGTGCACTAGGAGCTACCTGGCTAAATCTCTGTAAGGTTTAGATGCAGTTTTGAAATCCTCTGGTGTGAATTTTAAAGCCACTGCTCTTCCTGTCCTTCATTCACATTGGTTATCGCTGGTAAATGCTTATTAGGAGCACTGTGTTTGTGCTGTGTTTGCACTTGGCTAATAGAAGCCAAGAGGAGCAGTCACAAACTGTTTCTTCTGTACAACATTGGAAGCTGTTCAGGTGCTTAGGTAGTGTGAAGATTACTTACATTTTCATACGATTTAAAGTGTTTCAGAGAGCGTGCTTTTGAGGCAGCTTTTTTAAAAAAAAAAATAATTTAAATCCTCACAAAAAAGAGGTGTAGAGTTGAACTAGATGGCCTTCCTTCTCTAGGAATGCTGCAGACTGCAATGTTTGATTGCGTTTCGTTCTTCAGATGTGCATCTGACCCTTTATCTCCAGAAACTCTTCATCTCCCTGATGAAATGAACCACCTTGATTTTTCTTAAGCAGGCTCATCTTATCCTTCTGTTTTAAAGTAACAGCTGCAATGAAGATGAATTGAGAGTTTACTTGTGTGTTCTGTTACAAATAAATGCACGCTGGAAAATTTCTGCCTGAAGTTTCTGTGTAGCTTAACATACAGCACCATGCTGGTGCTCAAAGAAATCCACGCTTTTCAGTGATCTCTGTGGTCAGTATTGTGTGTGAAATGGTGTTTTTCCATATTATGTAGTGTTTAACCAAAGCATGTTGCCTTGGCCATTAGTGTGCAGCTATTTTTCTCAGACTGGAAAGCCTGAGAAACCCTGTTTTCTCCACAGTTTTACAGGTGCGTGAAACTGGCGTAAGCCAGTGTTGCCCCGTGTAGTTGCTCCCTCACTTGTCCCTGCGCAAATGCTTGTGCAGCCACCCAGTAACTGGGTTGGAGACTTGGTCTGGTTCTGATGAACTCTGAGAAACTTCCACTTTGCTTTGGCCGGTGTTACATCTTTGGTTCTGTTCTCAGCTCAACTGTGCGAACTCTGGTGCCAGCACGAAGCAGAGGGCAGTACAAGTGGCTGCATTCCGTGGTGGTTTATCCTCGGCTGGTTTAAGGTTTCCATGAAATGGTGGTGTTATTAAATGCCTCGGGCCTTGCCTCAGTAAAGCATATGCTTAAAGACCTTTCGCTGAATACAGGAGAGTTTGGGAATTCAAGAGCTAATTGGTGCTTTCCCGCTTCTCCCCCATTCTGAAAATCCCATCATTTGTCACTTTTTGTTACAGAGAAATGAAACAGAAGAATGAAGCATCAGAACGGGTCTCTCGTGATCGTTCATGGGCTTGGGTTCATTTGGAATGAACCCATGCTAGTAGAATGTAATATAACATTTCAATAACAAAGTCCAGTTTGGCTTAAGACGTAGGGCTTTATTGGAATAATGTTAGCTAGTTAAATGAGTTCACAGGAACAGCTGTCCTGGGTCGGCTCAAAGGCCCAGCTAGCCCAATATTGAATCTGGCACTGGCCAGTTGCAGATGCTAAGTGAAAGAGTATAAGCAAATTAGATAAACACTTGTGGTTTTTCCAGTAAACCTGGTTCCTTGGAGGAATGCTGCACTGCTCTGCTTGGGGAGCACGGGATTTCTGTCCTCCTGAGAGAATTTGGTGTTTAGAAAGGGCAGGAACTGAGGTAAAGAGAAAATTTCGTAACTGTAAGAAAGAGAGAAGATCCATCAACCCTTCGCTAACCAGTACATGTGTGGGCACGCTGGTTTCTTCTATATTCAGCACACACTTCTTATGTTAAGGCATTATGAATGTAGGACGCAAGCTTGCAAGTGCTGAATTCATGTCAACCTGAAAGACTATTTGCCTGGGTCTTTTCACTTATTTTGTGAGGAACAGATATTTTAAATTTCTCTAAGCTTTCTGTTTTTTCTGAGTGGTGGTGGGCTTTTTCTCGGCAGGATTTGTGGACTGTGTGACAGCTTTAATAGTGAACCAAGTTCACCTTGTGAAGAAACTAGGCTTAAATTTGACTTGGATGTTTTAAAAAAAAATGCTCACACAAAGCCTACTGCATGTAGAAAACATAGTTGTCACCTGTGACTGTCGCACACCGGCATCAGATACTGTGGGAGTACGTGTGTGTATATTACAGCAGGCTTGCACTCAGTTTTGTTTTATTCACATGTATGTGTTACACATATGTAAGGACTGAATTCAGACTGGTTAGCGTTAAGAGGTTTATTTAGGCCATAAATGAGATAGTTGACCAGCTATTTGTACTGAGCCACTGTAAGGAGCTAAAGGAATACCAATCAGGAGACAGTGAGTTGTTAAATTAATTGCATTTTGCATGTGATAGATGACTTTTCTCTAAGTTACAATACAGACTAAGAGGCTGGAGAGGGATGCATGTAACACAGCGTTAGTGCAGCCATACATGATAAGATCACAGTTCTACTTCTCTTTCCAGCAGTATTGCCACACTGGTAGCATCCTCCTTCCGTCTCCTCAGATTTCTCCCTCCTCTTTCCTTCTGTTTCGGTATTGCTGTGTAATAGCTTCATAAAAGTAAGACAGATTAAGAACCTGGGGGGTATAGAGATAATAATGACGCACTATGTGAATACTGAGTCTGGCACCTAGTAGCACCTTGATAGAAATAGAAAGCTGTGATCACAGTATTAAAATATGCTAACAAGCTGAAGGAGCTAATGGGCTGAATTTTTACAGTGCAGATGTTCATCCGGCACTTGTGCTGAATGCAATAACAAATGTGTGGGGGCTGATGGTGATATGATTGTGTTCTTGCAGTACAGTCCTCCAAAACAGTCTTTCTGTTCTTTTATATTTTACCAGATTTAGAATGTTCTTTTTTGTGGTCTGAGGTAACAAACGTAAGTGTGTATAAAGAGATGGGTATGGCTAAGTCTGGTTGGACTAGGGTTGTCTTTATTCAAACAGGGGGTTCTATCAGAATAGATGCACCCCTGTATGTGGTGGTGGGAATTGGCATCTCAGTTCTTGGATAGTTCGTGCTCTCTATCTCCTACTAAATTTCAGATAGTTTTATTGTTGCTGGTTTTGAAACCTGGCTCATATGGCCAGAATGAACCATACGCTGTGAGAAACTGTAGAGCCACGATCTGGTGTAAGGGACATCTCCCTGTGTTTTCAGAGGAGAGTCGATAGTCTCCTGGAGACCCGTCCCAGTGGCCTGCATTCCAGTCCAGTACCTCAGGCTGGCCATCCATCTCATGGTACTTCACGTACGCAGTCTCTTCCTTCACGTTCAATGCTTCACAGCTAATGCCAGGAACGATATTGCTATCTTGCAGAACCTTTCAGCTGTGTCAATAGGGAATGATCTTGACTTCTTTCCATCAGATTCAGATACTCCAGAAGAAATTATCATTCGTACCAGTCAAAGATTTGCTAGACGTTGACAGGAATCATCATGTTGCAAACCTCCTCGTTTTTTTTTTCCCCTCCCTGACAAAGGTACTGGCTTGTTTGTTTTAATTACCAGGATGAAAGGTGCATGTGGCTTTTGTCTGTAATAAGCTGCAGCTCTCACTGTGAATACCTGTCACTTTTGATAGGCTATTACAATGCAGATGATCAGTCAGCTGGCCGTGAGTATTTGGGGCAGGCGGTTCTCCTCCAGTGAGTGCATTTACTGTGCTATGTAACACAGGTTTCAAACCACGTCCCCTTTTGACAAGCCTATTAGATAATGTATGGGGAAAATAAATTCCCCTGATGTTGGATGATGGAAAACTAAAGGAAGGACTGAAATGATTTGAGGAATGAAAGACTTGGTGATCAGTGAATAGGTCTCGCCAGCAATTCCAAGCTTGCTTGGCATCCCTGCCACAGAATTCTTGTGCAATCTTGGTGAAATCATTACTGGTTTTCTTCCTTAATTTCTTTATTTATAAAATGGAGATAATGATGTTCATCTACTTTGCAGAAATAATAAAAGAAGAAGAAATTTTTATGTGGTTGAAAGACATGCAAGGAGATGTTAAGCTGTAGTAATCTCAGAAAAATGTGTATCACACTGGAAAAAATACAATGATAAGCTGTCCATGAGAATTAAAAAGAAAAGTTTGGGAAGTATGTGCTTTATGTTGTATATTAATATTAGCACATACTAGCCAATATTAATATATTTATCTTCAATTTTTAACTTGTATGTCAGCATTTAAGAGCAAGGAAATGGATCTGCTGAATAGTTTCTAAGTAGGTACGTTAAAAGTCAGTTTGCGTTAAACTGTTGACTAGAGGCAGAAGAATAGGAGTGAGTTTCATCAGTCAACTATTAATTCCACAATTGGAGCAGAATATCTTAAAAAATCGCGAATGTAATGCAATGTAATGATAGTTGGTTGTGTGTTAGTGAAGTCTGAAGAGGACTATCAGAAGGATTTAATCAAATGAGGTCAACAGTCAACAGAATGATGGATGAAATTCAATCCTGATTAATGCAAAGCAATTCATACTGGAGGGCAAAGTGTGTGCTATTAATACAGTTTGTTGGATCCTAATTAATTGTGTAATTTAAGGAAAAGGACCAAAGCATCACTATGGAGGGCTGAATGAAGATCTCTTTAGAGAATATAGTTGCGGTCAGATAAAATATTTTGAATCAATAAAAATAGAATGTGAAATGTTACAATGTTGTTACATAAATCAACATTTCAGCTTTATCTAGAATGCTATGTTCAAGTGTTGCTGCAGCACAGAAACATGCTGCAGATGTGGAAAACATGGGAAAAGAGCAGAAGGAAGTTGTGCACAGACTTTGATGTGAATAGAGACCAAAAAGTTTGGAATTGTTTACTTTTGAGTCTAGGTAAAGAGTGGGGAATTAAATAGGTACACAGAACTATGGGTGTTGAACAGAAGGTGGGTCAGGAACTTGGGCTGTGTTGTAAGATTAGAAGATCACTCAGTGCAACCCAAAGCTGATAAAAAAGGACATTTTTTCATACATGCGGTCTATAGGCTGTGTACCTCGTTACCATGCAGTGTCGTTGAGGCAAGCATTTAGCACTGTTCAAAGCAAGGAAGCCTCTGAACGCTGGGTCCACTTGTGTGTAATCTATCCAGAAAGGAGGAGTTAGGAAATGTGTAAGGCTGAGGTTTTTGGCATTAAACTTATTTCTAACTGTAAGATCGGGCTGAGAGCTTGAGAGGACATTTCTTCAGTCTTTTGGAGAATGGGACATCCTCATCCGGGAGGATAGCGCATAGGTGTGAAAACGAAGGCCACAGTAAGTGGCTTGGAACAGTGTTTGCGTGCAGCTACGATCAAAGTCCTTATGTGCAGTTTCCCCAACTTAAGTAATGACTGATAATTGCGTGTAATAGCCTTCCATCACGTCTTACACAGCAGAAATCTGGCCTGTCTTCTGTATCTCTTTTTCATGGAAGGCGGTTGACTGGCGAGGCCGGCACAACGAGTTGCTCAGCAAGTGAGAACTGCGGAGTCCCTGCCAGCCGGCGCCGGGCCGCCCGTTGTGCAGCAGTTTCTGGCCCTGGCCAGGGTGTCGAGCTCATCCCCGGCGCAGGATTGCTGCCCGACGGGGAACGCGCGCTAGGAATTGCGGGGGAAGC
>Ga0065711_1041842_pt1 | contig 15838 bp, 10 predicted proteins | sample Hoacrofraction12_FD_59098 | JGI IMG/M metagenome (GOLD analysis project Ga0065711, IMG submission 59098) | Hoatzin crop microbial communities from Cojedes, Venezuela - Epithelial fraction 12 v2 (version 2) | ecosystem: Host-associated > Birds > Digestive system > Esophagus > Crop | place...
CCTCCGCTGGACTCTCTCCAGTAGCTCTTCATCTTTCTTGAACTGGGGAGCCCAGAACTGGACAGAGTACTTCAGATGAGGCCTCACCAGGGCAGTGTAGAGGGGAAGGAGAACCTCCCTCGACCTGCTGCCCACACATTAATGGGTTAATTTGGGGTGGTTTTTTTTATGCTGATGATAAAATCCAGGCAGGATCTAATACATGGGAAAAGAAAATAGGGTATAAATTTTGAAAGTAATTCGCTATCAAGTTAGGCGCTGAAGGTCTAGTTAAGGCAGTGAAGGATTTATTTTAGTATCTTTCTAAGGCTATGACAGATTTTTCCTGAATAAAGCATTTTCCCTTAAAAATTCCATGTATATTATGCCAGCTCATTCTGAATGCATAAGAATGCTACAAATCCTTGGACACTGAGAAGCTAAACTATTGCTCTCTGCAAATATTATCCTTATTAGTCGTCTTTTTTAATATCAATAAGATTCCAAGAACATGCACTTAAATAATGAAGTTTCAAGTCTGCCTACAAACTTTCCATTTCAAAAGCAAGCTTAAAAGCATGTTAAGTGATCCAAAATGCCAAATGTTCTTAATTGTCTCAAATAAAAGACGTATTTCTCTCAGACACAACTAGTGAAACTACGTGACTTTTAAGAGAATTTCTAGTATCACCTTGTCCAGAAGGGAGACGGGTAATGAAAGTGACATGAGAAATGTGATGCCAGACGCTATAGCACCATTCCTTTGTTCCCAGCTGCTAGCACCAAAGCTTTAAACAAACCTGCTTTGCTAAGACATTCTGACAGTCCCATTTCACAATATCGTTGGTTCTGAGAATGGAGTTACTTTCCATAGCTACTTCTTAACTCTTTTTGGATCAGTGTTAAATAAAATGTGCAAACATATAATCATTTGCATAGCAAATCTCAAGGGACTGACCCTGAAATAGAAATCCAAACTGTTAGGTTTAAGATATTTCTATAATCAGAATTCACTTAAAATGGTAAAAAATAAAATACACGTTTTTCCATTTTAAGTTTAATAGAAAAGGTATTTCTGATTTAGAATTCTTATATTTACTAGTTTAAAAAATTGAAAGACTGATGGTTCTTTGCATTGAAATGTTATTCCTTTGGAATCTTCAAGACTCTGTAATTGCTGTTTTCAAATACTGTGATGAAATACGGCATGGAATCCTTGCTCATAAGGGTACATAAAGGAATTTTGCCGCTATTAGCAGGATCTTCGACATCCCAAATTTCGGGCATACTGCAACCAGGCCTAGAAAACATATGAATATGAAAAGAGGAATTAAGAAATGCCGTCAAAAAAACATACAGGTTGCTGAACTCTGTTTTATAATCCCCCCAATGAATACTTGATTGCATCATAGCATAGCATAGCATAGCATCATTAAGGTTGGAAAAGACCTCTGAGATCATCAAGTCTAACCATCAACACATCACCATCATGCCTACTGAAGTAGTGTGTCTCCAGACAGATTCACCCTCAAGCAAAAGCATCCAGGGCTGCTCCTCCAGCTTCAGGCTCCAAGTACCAAGCCCAGAGCCCTGGTTGTAAGCCCCCGGTGACTTCATGGGTGCAGTCGGCATGGCCAAACATCTCCCTGACGTGGGACCAAATACCCCAATGGAACAAGTGCTCTAACACCAGTGTCCACACAGGCTTGGTGGTGTCCCATATCTGAACCCCACATGTGGTTGCTGTAATGGCACTAACTGTTAGGCAGCTCCAAGGCAAGGTGAACCCTCCCAGCTCTTGGGCACTACGTGGCAGTGCTGGTCCCTGGGGCTCAGAAAGTTGGAGTTTTTTCCCAAAGATTTTCCCTGTGCTTTCCCATCTGTTTTTTAAAGTTTGTCTTTATACTAGAAATTCTTATCAGATTACAAAATCAATAAACATAGTAGTAATCGAAAAAATAGTAAGAATGTGTAAAATTTATCTGCTTTTGTGGTTACATAATTAATAAGAATTAATTTGGAGGAGGAAGCATAAAAACCAGCTTACATTATACAATACACGTTACCGGGGACTCTAAAAACTTCCTATAAAATAGAGGGTGATTTTCACACACCTAACATTTCTAAAGAAATCTCAGATATAAAACATCTCCTTGCTTTTTTACTGACACATAACCAACGTCAATTCCCTGTACCGTTAACTTTCCAAGTTAGAATTACTGAGAATTCTATAATTTTGTCGAAAAAAATAGCAAAGAAATAGAACACATTTATTTCATTTTATTGTAAATGCAAAGCAAATAAAATAAAAAATCCAAACTAACTGTGTTCTAAAGGCCAAAAAGGGGTGTGTGTGTGTTTGTGGGAAGCATAGCATAATATTTTGGTGCTCAAAATACCTTACACCTTTTACTCTGCACCTGTTATTCATTCCAGGCTTTCATTACACAGACACAACTGTTATTGCCATGACAGAATAATGACTTGTTCCTGTTGTGACTCTCTTCTGTATTTTACAGTGAAGTTTAGAGATACATACAACACAACTTTTCAGGTGCACACAAAGACCATAAGGTGGCTAATGTGGGTAAAGTTATTTATACTTCTTAATATCTGGAGACCCTGGACAAAAATATATTTTGGACACTTTTAATATGTCACAGATCAACATTTCAAAACCACTACTTGACATGAATCTTTGACTACATATTTGAGGAGCATATCGTTGTCGTGAGAAAGAGATTACTCACTTTTTCCTGCTTACACACAATGACTCTTCCAGAATGTAGTAATTCACTCCTAGTTGTATCAATTCTTTTTTAACTTCTTTTGCAGGCTTGCGACTGTACATGGAATATACGACTTTAGTTCTGGCCCTTCAAAAAGAGAAATGCAAATTTAGCTAGCAATATAGCATGAAAACGGCAGCTTTAACTTTAGACTGGACAGGAAGGCTTTTTATTTCACAAGACAACTAGGCTAAAACAAAGTTTAAAGCAAATGGCACTATTAATTTGATATGATTATTTCTTCACAAACACAATGATTCCAAGAACAACGTATATAGCCTTCTGACTTTTCTGTTGCAGGAGACAATTTTGTAAAAAGATCCGTGGTTACTGTGAGCAGAAAATGTAAAAATGTCAAAGCAATGTATTCACCATGCAACATTCAAGGCTAGGAACAACCTTGCTTGGTCTGGAGGTGGTCGGAAGAAATCACCTGGCCAGACTCTCTGCAAAAGGCCATACTCACGCAGAGTCCAAGACCTGATGTCTGCCTATGCTGAATCAAGCAAAATCATCACTTGTAAACCATGATCCTGCTTATATTACCCAGTAATATCCTCCTTTGATTGTGCAAAGTATGAAGTTATTGACTCCTGTTTATCTTCTGATACTGTATCATCTCTAGCTTATTTTCCCCAAACGTGCCCTGTCCGGTATTCTTGCAGTTAGAATACAATATTTCAGCTGGAAGGGACCTACAGTGTTGCCTGACCAATTCAGGGCTGACCAAAAGTTAAAGCCAGTTAATGCTACACATAGAACTAAGGACATAAAGCATGTAAAACGAATCCTCTCCTTTTCTCCTTTATCTCTCTCTACCTTGTTGTTTTCTTGTTGTGTTTTTTTTAACCAGTTTTACCAAATTACCAAAAAATGATGCTACAACATTAAAATTAAAAAAAAATTATAAGCTTTTCAGGTAAGTCCATTTCAATTTAGAAAAATATCCTCATTTTGAAAATAGAAAAGTACAAAACTCAGTAATTCCATTATAAAATTTCAGTTTCATCTAGTCTTAATATTTCAATAATTAGACACATTATCATGAAAACAATGACAACTAATCATAAGAAGCTAATAGGGATAACTAAACTGGCCATCTTGAGAGAAAAAAAAAAAGTCTGTCTACAATGTCAGCATAGCTAGAACAAAGAAAGGATATAACACTACACGTTAATTCCAATTCCATAATTGTATTCTGATTTTTTGTATATAAGTTTGAAGCTATATCCATCCTACAGTATGTCCTTTCTGATGAACAAAAATCCTAAAGAAATACTGCATGTGTTTTCAATCTGACTGAAATAACAAATCAAGTTCTATGGGGTTTTAACAAATTTTATAATACAACATGATGCCATTCCTACTGTATATTACACTAAAAGAATTAGTAGCAAATAGAAATAAATCCTCCACTTTGAAATTTACCTTAACCCTGCATCTTCATAGTGAGGATGATTTACTATAGGACGTAGTGCAGACAATTTAACGCTTGCCATTGTAGGCATTGCTCCTGCAAAAACTGCATCTGAAATACAGAATGAAAGGCATGTCTGAAATGAAGAATCAAGCAGTTAAAGCACAGAAGCAATCTTCAAATATCTAAACAGGAATCCTGTAGAAAAAAAAGATTGTTAAAACAATGTGAAAAACAGAATTGTTAAATGAGCAATAAAATCTCAGTCCGCTTCAGCTTGAAATTTTCTGTGAAAAAGCTAACTACTTTGTTTCCAGCTAGTCTTCTGACCCTTTTACTCACTTTAGTAAAAATAAAAGGACAGAAGCAACTGCAACACATCCACTTTGATTTCTCTTCTAGCAAAATAACCACGGACCCACATAGAGGAACAGTGTCTAGCATAGTCCTAAGACACAGACAGTAGCAATACCTCTGCAGTCATTCATACCAAGTTCTATAATTACATCTCACAGTAAATGGGGAACATCATATATTATTAAATAGTTTACCTTGTCTGGTATTGACTTTTATCCACTCTAAAAGCTCCTCCTGTGGCAAATTGCTAAATTCTCCCATGATGTTCCACTGGGTTTGAAGGTTTGCTGATCCCTCTATTGCCATCAATGCTAAAATAGCAAAGACCAGTGTTTTGGGCTGGATTTTACAGAAGAGCCATCCAAACAACTGAAATGCAAGAATCGATTAATTGCTAGACAACAGTTCTATAATGTTGTGTGCAGCACATTGCACTTTTATTTCTCTGTAAGGAACCTAACAAACACTACAATATGAAACATCTCTGCTATTGCTTCTCCGCTGAACTTCAGTGAGACCTCCTAAGAAGTATTAATGCTGACCAAATGTAGGACCTTGTATTTGTAATTCTACAAAACAAAAGCACCAGAAAACCGACATTAATGCAGCTTTTAAAGTTGTAGTTCAAATGTCAGATTCTGTAAGTAAAGATGATTCAACAATGTCAGCTGCACTTTCTCAGTATTTTTTCTGTATTCACATCAAGAGTTTCTAGCTATAGTACATGTGTTAGAGACTTTACTGCAAACTTCCAAAAACTTATCAGAAAAGCAGACTTTGGGGATATAAGGTTAATGTTGCTTTACATCCTACTCCTCTGTTTCCTGAACTAAAACAGATGGCCCTGGCACTTTTTCCTAAAGACCGTTTGCTGGAGGCTCTAAGCAAATACTCATAAATATGTGAAATAGGTTGCTAAGAAGAAAGAAGTACCAAATGTGCTATGTTCAAGTTTAGTTTGAGGAAGAACACTTTATCGCATCCATATCTGATCTAAAACTTAAATAAGACAAAGTGTGAATTACTTTTTTTAAGCTATTATTAATTAGGAGTAAGGCTTGGCATTTCAAAAGTATCAAACCTGCACATTCAGAGCACCTTTACCTATTTTTTTAATTAAAACATGAAAATAAAGTTTCACAGTAAAATCTCCCACTAGGCTGACTACACCAATTAGGTAGTGTATGTTATCTTTGTTACAAACTAATGCTGAACTGCTTCAGATTATTAAAACTCTCAAGCCACCTCTCCAAAAACACAGCGTTCTCTACTCTCATCCTCAAATACTTGCTGAACACTCTAGCAAGAGCAGCAATACTATCCAGGGAAACTTAATATACCAAATATGCCTGACCACTGTGCAGGTCTAGAAGAAGGAAGGGAAATTAGTTAATCTGTACCGTCCTACACGAGCAAACCTCCTTTCTACCAACAGTTGCAAAAATCTCAGTTGAAGAACATGTTAGAACTTTGGAATTCTTTATGGAGTTCCATAGCTTTTCAAATCAAAGAAAGTCACATTCCTATAATGTTTTTATAAAACCTCATTAATGTTAGAAGTTCTAAATTTACCACTGTTTTGTTTACATAAAGAGCCTAGAATGGTCGAATGTATATGCAATACAAAAGAAACATTTCTTTTTAGGGGATGCTGTTCCTTGTGTGGGTTTTGTATCAATTCAAGGGGTTTTTATTGGCTTTTGTCAAATTAATGCGTTAAGTCTTTCTCCAGCTATTTTAATTTGCTTCCAAAACTTCCACTCAGGACGGTATAATTCCTTTTCCTAACAGAAAGAGCAAATACATGGACGTAAACAGCTACCATTTTCATTGTCCATCAGGTGCCACAAGCTGCAACACTGAGGTAATGGAAAGGACACAGATTAATGCAATGGTCTGAAAGAACATTAACGTACAAAATTCCTTTTCCATTTTCAGCCTACTTCTAGTATGTCTTCTGCTTGTTTGTTCCACTTTTGTTTTACGAATGTCCATCTCAGGCTGACTGTTTACTAATACATGGATATATTTTGAAAGGTAGCCGATTAATATGTTGTTTATCCATAGCCTTAAAATAAACTAATTATACTAACATACCACTGCAGGTAAACTTTCATGGCCTGCTAGAGGACAGGACAGTGCTGACCTCAATTACTATCATTACATATGCTGAATTTGCTTAAATTTTTCTTGCTTCTGTAAAGACAAGCTGTTGCTCATCAACTTATCCTTTATGCAAACGTCTAAAACTTTACATAATGATAAATGTACCAGGTGCTAATTACTCGCTGGGTTACAACTCCCATATTCTCCTTCTCATCTCCCTCTGTAGCAGCAATTCTTCTGAATCAATACTGCACATATAGTCAGATTTTTCAGCCTCCAAAATACTACTCCTGCTCAGTAGGACAGAAAAAGCTCACTAAAAACCACTTGATATTTTCCTGACCCTACAAAAAGATAGGAATTTTTCTTATTCCTTTTCCTTGCTTATGTCAGAGCAGTCTTAGAAGTGGTCTGATGGAAGGTAGCTCAGCAGACTTACGGGCCAGTTTTTCCCTCTCATGCTGAAGCCAGTGATGTATTACCTGGAAGATTACCAGCCGCTCTCTACTAAAGAAAGTGTACATCAGTCAGACCAGAAAAAATTCGGCCTGTCTTTTACAGGTATCAAATCAGCACCAATCTGGGGAAAACGTTGAACAGGCAAAAGAACCTTCACTGATAATAAGACAAGGGAATTAATTTTATTTTTACTTACATTGTTCACCTAAAGTTGGGTACTCCTGAACACAGGTATGTACTTCTCCTAAGGCCCAAGCCAGGGCCAGGATAATCACACGCCTTATTATATAGGGCAGCTGGTCATTTCTCACCTTCTGCACAGAACAACTGTCCAAACTGCAGTAAGCTAAAGCCTCACCTTCCCTAGCATCCAAGACCTATTTCTTTCAAGCCAACTATGCCTCCATGATGCTGCAAAGGAGGAAGAAAAAGTCCCTGGACCTAAGCCATCTGGTCCAACATGGGCAGCTCCCAGCACAGGTTATCATCTGCATTTGTAGCTTCCCGAGAAGCCTACTCTCACGTTACAACCATAGGAAACAGCAACAACTACAGGGCCAAAATGCAGGTGGAAGCAAAGAAAAGAAAACAATGATAAAATACTCGGAACCTGTCCTTCTTCCAGTATTTACACACTGGTAACTTGTGGCATCCTCTGAGACCCAAAACGCAATGATTACCAAAAGCACTAGTTTTCATTAACTGTCCTGATGACCTTAGTTGCAGTACTAAAACAAAACCCACAACCATCCAGGATGAATTACTGTAGTGCCATTGCTCAGGTGCTTTAAAAACAGAAATAAAAAGATCACCAGCTGAGAACTTTATTACTAATTTGCCATGTAGCAGATAACTTACTATACAGCAAAAGGCAAATGAGGCTGCACATTAATGGAAACCATTTCTAGTAGCTCATTTTTCAGTCATTACCAATTGCAAGGCACTTGTTCCTAAATTTCAGCGACTATTTCTCTCCATATAGCAAAAAATAAAAAAGCAGTTCAGATTTTTTTGTTTTTCTGTTCTCATAAGGCTGAGGGGCCTTTTCCTGTGGCACAAAACACAGAAATATTTTTAGTTCCGAACTGCACCCACTGGAAAATTCTACAAAAAATTTTCAGTAATAACAGGGCAGAAAAGAATTTTCTTCTAGGAACACACAGTTAAAACAAGAATTAAAAACAAATTAACTTCAGACAGAATTCATTTATATTGTACTTGTTCTCTAGAAATTGTACATTAGAACAAATACTGTATTTTCTTTTCGCTTTTCTGACTTGTGAAAGCAATGTCTTTTCAAATTACTCAGAAACACCTCGTGAAAATTCATTTAGAAAAATTTAACCACAGTGTAACTGCTATTACTTAAACAACCAGACCACCTAAGAGGACAAGCAATACTTCAACAACAACTAACAAAAAGCTGGCAAATATCCTAAGAACACCTGTGAACGTTACAGAATAGAAAAGCGTAGAGGAAATTAAAATTCCCTTAAGTCCCAATACTCAGTTACAAGGTGGATAAATATAGTTACTTTTTAAAAGTTTAACACATTTGTAGTTTTTTATATGTTCATTGTACTGATTTAATTGATACTGGCAAACACTCAGCACTTCTACCTATGCCAAGTAACAAAACAGGCATCAAGAAAGTGATGAGCACAACATTTAAGCAGACTGATACTGAGTAGCCTGTCCAGCATTATCAAGAACTATCCTTCCCTGAAAGAACATCGATGCAAGTGATCCTGTTTTCTGGGAAATGATCATTTGTTCAGTTGTCTTTAACACGGGACAGCTTTCTCCTCTTTGCATAATTCTGTCTCATTCACGTCATCTTCCAGCTGTACGACACAGGTGTCAGATGTTCCACAGACGGTAACTGCCTTCACCACACAACCCTAATTCACCTTTAGGACAGGCTCCAACCACAGATACTGTGGGAAACACAACACCTGTTGGGCATTATGGTCCATATCATACTTCTGACTGCCATGTTCACAGGCAAAAGCCTGTACATACACCGCCAGTTCTGGCACTCCAGATCCTGAGTACTGAACTTTGTAATGTTATTCTTGTATTTCTTCAATTTTCCAGGACAGCAAACCTAACAACCCAGGCTTCTTATTAAAATCCTAAATTTCTTACCCAGCCACTGCAAGTTTCCCCACTCCATAAAATATTTTTCTCTTTCCCTTGCTCTGTATTATGTCCACAACACTTCTCAGCACTGTACTATTTCTCCTACTCATCCTCATGCTGATGCTCTCCATATAGACATTTTCAGAAGTTCCCCATCTCATCTTCCCAATTTGTTTTCTTGTTGGTAAGCCCAGCTCACTATTAATCATAATCTTTCACTCTCTCGCCTACTTTGCGTGATGTAAATAACGCTTTCTACAAAGTCACAGCATGGTTGTGGTTGGAAAGGACCTCTGAAGGTCATCTGGTCCTGCCCCCCTACTCAGATCACCTAGAGCCAGTTGCCCAGGACTGTGTCCAGATGGCTTTTGAATATCTCCAAGGATGGAGACTCTACAGCGTCCCTGGGCAACCTGTCCCAGCACTTGGTCACCCTCACGGTGAAGAAATGTTTCCTGATGTTCAGAGGGAACCTCCTGTGTTTCACTGTGTGCCCATCGCCTCTTGTCCTGTCGCTGGTCATCACTGAAAAGAGCCTGCCTCTGTCCTCTGTGCATCCCCCCCTTCAGGTATTTGTACACATTGGTAAGATTCCCCTGAGCCTTCTCTTCTCCAGACAACACAGTCCCACCTGTCTCAGACTTTCCTCACAGGTGGATGCTCCTTATTCACCCTTGTGGCCCTTTGCTAGACTCTCCAGTATGTCCATGCCTCTCTAGTACTGGGGAGCCCAGAACTTAACCCAGGACTCCAGCCACGGCCTCACTAGTGCTGTGTAGAGGGGAAGGATCACCTCACCTGCTGGCAACACTCCTCCTAATACAGTCCAGGATACTATTTGCCTTCTTTGCAGCAAGGGCATGTTGCTGGCTCATGTTCAACTTGGCATCCACCAGAATCCCAGGTACTTTGCTGCAAAGCAGCTTGCCAGCTGGTCAGCCCCCAGCATGTACTGGTGCCTGCAGTTGTTTCTCCCCAGGTGGAGGACATTGGCGCTCCCCTTCGTTGATCTGCATGAAGTTCCTGTCAGCCCATTTCTCCAGCCTCTTGAGGTCCCTCTGGATGTCAGCACACCCATCTGGTGTACCAGATGCTCCTCCCACTTTTCTAGCATGAGCAAACTTGCTGAGGTTACACTATGCCCCATCATGCAGACCATTAACAAAGATGTTAAACAGAACTGGGCCTAGTATTGACCCCTGCGGCACATTGCTAGTTACTGTTCTTCAACCAGACTTTGTATCACTGATCCCCCCAGCTCTGGTCCCAGCTGTTCGACCAGTGTTCAATCTACCTCCCTGTCTGCTTCCCAGACAAAGGACTGCTTACCTGACTTTTGCTGCAACTGCAAAGCTCTAAAACAGCTATTTAGACACAGATTCAATCAAGTTCACTTCTCAAAAACACAGACATGGAAACACGGAAAGCCAGTTCTAAGATCTTTTATATCCAGAGAAAATCTAGTAACATTTTATGTTACGGGTGATTTCAAGCTAAGAAAATTAAATCTGACTTAGGCATATGACTGTTGATTTTTAAGGCTGAAATGTTTTCAACATGCAAGACTTCAAAATTGTACTTTTGGAAAGAATTAATACACCAAAAATATGCAAGGCAACAAGCTCTAAAGAGCTGTGAAAACACAGTGTAAACAAAGTCAAACACTGTTTAGATAAAATTAATAGTCAATAAAAAACTTGCAATGGCATAGGAGTGTGTAAACACAGTAAAATCCAGTGCATGTCTCCCCATGCTCAAGCTCAATACACAGCATATTAACTTGTATAAGAACGCCATTGGACAAGTCACACAAAACATTTGCTTTATTGTGGGAAAGGGAAGAATGGAACTTGTGTAACCATATTTTTTGACAGGCCATATAATCTGGTTTATTTTTAACTGGTACACTCAAATTCAGCAATTACACACAGAGAAACTTGCTTTAGGACAAATATCTGGGTAATACTGTAGGTACTGAGGTAGCTACAGGATTCAGTAAAGACCTTACCTGTTTCGAACAGACCAAGGAAGCCATAACACATAGATGCGGTGTCAAAAACAGTTTTAGTCTCATGATTAAAATCGCTAGGACACTGTATGCCAACAGCTGCAATGCATGGTATACCAGCTGCAAAAAAAAAAACAAAAAACCACCACACATAAAAGTATTTGCATACTTTTCATTTGTATCTTACACATATAACTTCATTTTCAGTATAGCTTAATTGACAAGCTTGTCTGAAAAAGAATCAAAGTCAAAGTAAACACCTTCTCATTTCAGATAGCGATAGGGACTTTCTGTTACCCTTTTTCTAAAATGTACGTAGTGTGCTAAGGTATGGAACAACAGGAAAGATAAACATTAACAATAAAACCAAAAGGAGCTGGAGAAATAGCTAAGTATGCTAAAGATCCTGAAACATAACACATGTAAAATTTCTTGTATAACCTCTTTATAGAGGTGAGGAAACCTTGCTATTTAATACCTAAAATATAAATAAAATCATTCTTAGTATTCACACAACCACAGACAGCTAGCTTTAGTATTCTCAAAAAAGATGAAATAGCAGAGACGTCACTCACCACTCCTAACATTGAATCTATGTTACTTGTGGAAATGCTGTGGTAAATCACAGAGGAGTTTTTGCAATCAGTGCTTTCATCTAACTGTTTGTTTACCACACTTTAAATGGCATGAGATTTCTCTTATAGCACAAACCACAAATAAACTGCTGTTAAAGTTTTGCACCGTCCTTGCTGACTTATTGCATGTAAAGAAACCACATAACAAAGCTGCCATTCAATTATATTTTTTGCATAATTTTATTAAAAGAACCACATGTAGAATTATTTTCATTACGGCACATTTCAAACTAGAATTTTAACATTATCCATCACATGAAGCCCCAGTAAAGAAACTGATCTCCTTCTCAGTCTGTATGAGGAGAATGGGAGGTCCAGAATAATTTCAGTGTCTTTCTGTACTGCTACAGCAAAAGCCCAAAAGACTCCTCTCTTGCACTGCCACCTCACCGTTAGTTAGTATATTTTTTTGTTCAACATTCCAGAGTTATTCTGGTGACATATGGGACCCAATTTAAGACAGGGAATAAAAAGTGAAAATAGTTACCTTCAAATAAATCATATATCAGGATCAGGCCATTGCAACCAGTATTTCCATACAGATTATTCACATTAACATCCAAATAAAATCGTGCAGAAAAAGAACCTTACCTCACCATGGTTAAAACGTTCCTCTCTGGATAAAAAACAGAAAATCACATTATTTCTTTATGTACTACGGAAGCACTGGTTTTACTTTAAAGTCATCTATAGCGGCTCTAGACAACTGAGCTAATTCAGTAATCATGAGTCAGCACCTGCACAGATTTTTTTGCCCTCTGTAACAAGCTTTGAAGTATATTGGAAATCAGTAACTATCCTCTTCAATCCTACTATATCTATTTGGAAATCTGAAAATTAATTTTAGCAGGTTTTTTTTTAATTACTTCCATGAACTATTTCATATACAGAACAGCTTTTTTAGAGAATGAAACTTCAGTAACATAAAAGATGGAGAGCGCTGGTACCAAAAAAAACGGTCAGTCATTTACTCAGGTACTACATAGATGGTTTTGGATTCTCAGAAGGAAAGATAAATGTGAAGAGTCAAAATCATGTATACTTGTTATTCTCCAAAAACATCTGTTAAGACAGGATGCTGAATCCTGCTCACATCTGTTGAAATATTGATAACGGCCATTAGACTATGGAAAGCAGAGATCACTAAAATGACTAGTGACAAATAAAAAAAACAGGAAGCAAAAAGATACATCAGGGAAACAACAACATTCAATTGGACAAACTGACTGCTCTTGAGCACAGCATCAACAAGTGATGCCAAATGGCTGTGACAGGTAGAGCATGTATTACAGATATTTAGAAAATAAAATCAATCCAGTTGGGATCTCTTCCTCAAGATGAAACTCAGGTATCTTTATAACCTGGAAAAAAAAAATAACGGGGACGAAAGAATTTGCATTCACTATTCATAGGAGAAAAGCGAAGAGGCACATCAATACTGGTTTAGGAATAGAGCACAAAAATACATTATTAAATACGAAATTTGGGAGTAAGAAGGTTAAGATGTCTAAAACTAAGATCCATTTTAGACATGCTATAAAAATACCACACATAGTATATCCAAGCCATTCAGTTACTGAACTACACATAATTTATCCTTCAAAAAGGGCCAACATAATGTAGAATTCTGACTTATTTAGCATATAGCAAATCAAATAAATTTCCAGCAGAAAATTCAGTTTTACATTAAAAAGAAGACAATATTTACCTTTCACATTGGCCTGCCTGAGATAAGGCCCATGTAAGATATTTAATTGCCTGAAAGAAAGAGTCAACAAAAAGTATGAATAAACTTCCAAAAGCATTCTAAAGCATTTTCAACATTTGCTAAGGTAACTTACACCTGGGTAATCTCATTTTGAGATAATGCTAAGATAAAGACATGCAATGTTTCAGCTAAAAATTCTTTATGAAGATGTTTAATTAGCCAGGCAGTTAGCAGTTACCCCATCTGTTCCTGTGTAAACTGTAAGTTGTTTTTACACCATTTATACATAATCAAATTTACAAAAACAGTTATAAACTTCAGTTATAGTACTCATCAGCTAAGTGACAGAAATTTGTTTGGCGCTTAACATCAAAGCAAGTTTTACCACCGACTCAGGACTAGACCTTTGCAAAAAATCTATGTAAAGCGAACACACAATTTTCAGCAAATGTTTCTGAAAACCAACCAGCTCCAAAACAGATCTACCACTGGCCAAAGCTGAGCGCATCAGTGATGCTGATGGTGCCTCTGTTGACAATGTGTTTGCGAAAAGGTACAAAAACCTGTGCAGCAGCTTTAAGAGAGGGCAGTGAGAAAAACTGGAGAGAAACAACCTTGCAGACAGCAAAGTCAGTGAAGAAGACGGGGAATGAGGTGCTCCAGGCACCAGAGCAGAGATTTCCCTGCAGCTTGTGGAGATGACCATGGTGATGTAGGTTTTCCCTCTACAGCCCATGGAGGTCCACGGTGGAGCAGATACCCACCCTGCAGCCTGTGGAGGATCCTACGCCAGAGTAGGTGGACATGCCCTAAAGGAAGCTGCAACCCACAGAGAGCCCACACAGGAGGGAGCAAGCTCCTGGCAGAAATTGCAGCTCGTGGACGGGAGCCCCCAAACAGGAGCAGGTTTGCTGGCAGGAGTTGTGACCCTGAAGGGCTGTACCCCGTGGAAAGGACCCATGCTGGAACAGCTCTTAAAGAACTGCAGTCTGAGAGAGGGACCCACTGGGACTGGAAAGAACGGTGTGGGGATGAGGGGAGAGTGGTTTTAGTTTTGTTTTTTCTTTCTCACAATCCAGGTATATTATTTAATTGACAATTAATTAAATTAATCTTCCCCAGTTCAAGTCTGTTTTGCTCCTGACAGTAAACTGGTGAGTGATCTCCCTATCCTTATCCATTTTTCAACTGTTATTTCCCCCCTGCCCTGCTAAGGACAGGGAATGAGAGCACAGCTTGGCAGACACCTAGCAGCCAGCCAGGATTAACCCACCACTGACTTCTTCCCATCACAAAACCGTGATCCCTTCAAAAAGCCTAAAAAGCAAATTCAAGGCAAAGGTAATTCACTAAACCAGTCACTTACCCTTTTGATGATTACCCCAAATACCACCAGAACAACAGGTAATAGCAAAGTCTTTGTGTATCTTACTGGAGTCTACAATGGAAACAAACTGCATTAATTGCCTTCCACTTACCTATAATTACCGCAATGATCATTTTAAAGAAAAAAATATAAAGAGTTCTTCCTCAAGTAAAATGTAAATTTTAACATTCAACAAGAACAAAGCAAGCTTAAAGAAACTCAAATTTAAACTCTACCCAACAATCACACTAGAGGTCATAATACCAAGGCCATTAGTAAATTATTCACAGTTCTTTGGCAAGCCACCCAAAGAATAAAAGTAGACTGTATTTCATCTGAATTTGAGTTACCTATAAAACTTCTAAATGCTAGATACAGATGAACTAAAAAAAAAGTCTATTTACTAGCACCACGTTAAGAAGCTTTGATGCTCTTCTGTAGTTTAAATCTACCACACATAATTTTTGCAGCTCTCGGGACATTTTCCATCTACTCAAAACCATCTACTGACAGCCACATAAAATGTTTGCAGAACTGTAACCTTTCATTTGTCTCTGAGAAAACACTTTTTTCATTCAAGCAAGCACATTTCTTAGATTCAAAATCAAAACATTAACTTCATGAGTAAGTACTTGAACTTACAATTGCAGTAGGAGGTTATGGCTCTCAGATTTTTTAAGTTTTAAATCAAGATAAAAAGTTCCCTCTTCCATAATCATCTATTTTGATCAACTTACCTCTTTTTCCATGAAGTCAAACTCTGCAGCGCAGGTGTACATTAATGTATCAAAATCCTTGTAGCCAATAAATTTAGATTTTAATATATTTCCTATATGAGCCTGGTAGGATACACAAAAAAAAAAAAAAAAAAA
>Ga0065711_1041843_pt1 | contig 15838 bp, 11 predicted proteins | sample Hoacrofraction12_FD_59098 | JGI IMG/M metagenome (GOLD analysis project Ga0065711, IMG submission 59098) | Hoatzin crop microbial communities from Cojedes, Venezuela - Epithelial fraction 12 v2 (version 2) | ecosystem: Host-associated > Birds > Digestive system > Esophagus > Crop | place...
CCCAGGGAGGCTGTGGAGTCTCCTTCTCTGGAGATATTCAAGCCCCACCTGGCCGCGGTGCTGTGCAGCCTGCTCTGGGTGACCCTGCTTCGGCAGGGGGCTGGACTGGGTGACCCACAGAGGGCCCTGCCAACCCCGACCATTCTGTGATTCTGTGAAAGCTTTTGAGATGATGGACTGCCTGTGTTTGAAGCATCCTGTACTGCCTGACAGACGGTTCCTATAGGAAAAAGGGTAAATAAATACCCAGTTTACTGGGAAGTGAATCTGAAGAAAGTGGTAGATATTGGGCAAGGCTGGAAAAAGGAACTGTGAGAATAACTACTCAAGAGAGAATATTGAGATGACCTTTCTTATTCTGAGTTCCAAGTCTCTTTTAAAGGGCAGCAAGTCTGAACTTCTGTGGATGGGGTTTGCGAGTCTGGGAATTGGTCTATATCTTCTATTACATGAGCCTCTCTATGAATTGTAACCTTTAAATATTAAATACACTTCAGGTCAAGATAACCTAGTTTATGAGGTGGTGGGTATGGTGAGAGAAGAGTAATACTTGCGTTTTATGAGTGTAATTTCAATCCAAATTCCAGGTTTGTTACTCATGCCAAAGATGTACATAAAAATCACTATAACAATCAAAACATGAATCAAGGCTCATAAAGCAAACTTGAATTGTTAATGAAGTTTCTTCAAGGGTTGGTTGCCACTAACAAATCAGCATCGACTGCTTTTTGAAAGCCTAGAGGTCGGACTGCTGTAACAAAGAGCTGATGCCAATTTCAGTTCTGCAAGGTGAATCGTTACAGCTCTGAAAGTCTTTTCAGGAGTAATGCTGTTCATTGGAATACTTTTCCTGGGAGTTGTCTGCATTCAGGAATGTTGCAACATGCATGAATAGAATGGAAACCTTCTGTGGCTGAACCGATGATATGTTTTAGGCCCAGCAGTAATTTAGAAATGCAAATAGAGCATGATAGGAACAGGCGTTGCAACTTAGTGAAATATTTTGAATGGGTAAGATTTGTAACTTCAAAAAATGTTCTTTGGAGTAGTCACTTTTAGAAATTTGGTTACAATTCACCAAATGGCTATAAAGATTAGTGGAAGTGCATTCATGGTAATTAAGATTTTCATTTTCTTTCCTGAAGTGCCGTTGAAACAAGAGAAATAATTGAAATGAAGGTACTTAATTTTACTCTGTATGCTGTTGTTTCAGGTTTTGTTTAATAAAGATTTACTGAACAAATTACTTGTCATTCAGATCAGTCACAAAGAAAAAGAAGCAATTACTCACCCTGACTTAATACTGCCTGTAAGAGGAACCTAGCCACACTTGATCATAGTTTCCTGGCTTCCAGAAATAAAAAAGGATTTTCGTTGCTTAACAGACATTGTTAAAAATGCCCTGTTCTAAATGCTTTAAGCGGACTAAGACTGTAACCTGGCAAATCGAGGGGGCTGAAGAAAACTCTAATGGAACTAATTACACCGAAAGAAAAATGCAGAAACATGTAGTCCGCTGTTGGAATTCTGTGGGTGAAGTCCCTATGTGAATATGTGCATGGCAAACTAACTAGATTACATGAAGGGAAAATGTATTTTGAAAAGATAGAAAGAGAATTTGAAAATAATTGCTGGGAAAGGAGAGATAAATAGGTAGTAGTGGGAGAGGAGTAAGTGGTCTTGGGCTAACGTTATTAAGCTGTTGATGTATCTTGTGTTTTAACTATTGTGCTTCCATTAACTTCAGAAAAAAGCCCCAAAACTTTACAGAAACCACTGTCTCCGGGGTACTGATTATCCAATGATGTTTTGTGAAATGTCCGTAGAAGTTCTTAAATTTTCTGGCACTTACGGAGTTTCTTACAGAGCTCTCCAGTCTAATGAACAAAGTGTTTGTGTCATACAAACCTATATGTATATGACTTAATGATTTTGAGTTAAGCAGAGTCTGTTAAATTTTGCTTTTAGTAGAAAACCAGCAAAAAAAAAAATTGCTGAATTCCCCTGCAGAAAGTAAACTTTTTTTATTTTTTAAACTACTATATGGGGCACTGGCATGAATCATGCAAATCTGAAAGTGATGTTCTTGGTAGAAAAAGTTCTCAGAACATTTGATTCAACACTAATATTGCTTGTTTAGACCTGGCGATGTTGTTGTTAGCATACAGAACAGTCATTGTTTTCTGTGAAGATCAAGTAAAGGTCTATTAAATGGCTTGACAACTGGAACAGAAGCAATTGCCCGATTTGCATTTTAAGGGAGCTGTAGAGATGTGCTATCTGAATGCGCTTCCTCTGCTGTATTCCTGATAGAGGAATAAATACTTGATGTGACTGGAAACATCCAAACTTTATTTGTGCGCAGTTAGATGGTCTGAAAAATTTCAAATAAATCTTAGATTTCAGCAAGGGTGAGAGTCCCTGTTTATCTAACACATCTGTCCTGTAAGACTTGTAACAAACTGCGATTTTTCTCATCCTGGAGATTGTTTATAGTTGTTCCAACTGCTTAAAAATAGACATTTTTCTAGTTTTCCGTGACTGGTGGTTTTTGCAGCTACCTCTTTGTTTCTGGGACTCTGGAAGTTGAGCAATCTGAAGAAACTGCCCCTTATGCCAATGATGAAGAAAACATTGCTTTGGTTAGCAGCAAATATCCAGATGTAGTATGCTTAAAGCTAAATTCATTTCTGTGGTACCTATGAAAAAGCTGTACATTGAAGATGTGCTGGAAGTCACTTTCATGACAGTCAATATTGTCTTCAGGTTTCTTTGTATTGTCTTCGTCTGTCTCTTGCCTCTTGTTTTTATGGTTAGCTTATAAACCCCTGGAGTCAACAGTATCTTTCTGGTCATATGACAAGCAGGGAAAGGTACTAGTTTAGTTCATGACGAATTTTTTGCAATCTTGTAAGATACTAAACTTCAGGCTGGAAGGTTTACACTGTGAGACAGAATGTGGTCCTGGGTTTGGTCTTGTGCAGTAGTTCCTAAATTCCTGGTGTTTGATATGGAAACATAGGAGATTGTGTTAGGATGGGCTATTAAAAAATTATCTTTTTTTTTTTTTTCCCCTGGTAATCCAGATACCCTGAAATTTTGTCTTTTCATTTGTATCTCTACTCAGTTATATTTGCTTTGTTTCACTATGGGCAAAACAACTTGACTTTGGTGTTTCGGTGGCAGTGTATGCTCAACTTCTAAGAGTGAAAATAATGATGTGGAAACAAAGCAACATTCTTTGGAATATTTCTCTGAGTGAATTCAGACAAAATTAAAATATTTGTGATTTTTTTTTTTTAATCAAATCAGCTTTTCTTCCCTTGGAATGACATTCGGCCAGGGAAAACAAAAAGCTTTAAAGAACCAGTTCTTTCAGAGCATGCTCTGATGAAAATCAGAGAAATTTTTTACACTAATCAGAAGGTACAAGTATGTCAGTCACTGAATGCTATTAATTTTTTTTTTTAAAGTGGCACATTTAAATTTGCAACTATATGTTAGGCAGTGAGTGACAGAGTTAAAAATGGAGGAACACGTAGAGCATGGATAGGAAAAACACAAGCTCTCCCAGAATATTAGACCATGTTCTAGGGGCACTTGTCTGGTGATGACTTTCATTTATTTGTGTCACTGTATTCTGTATTACATTTTCCTTATGCCTTTAAATGTTGAAATCTTTGTGGATGAAATCCAATGTTGGACATGATATTCCTCCTGTAGCACTAACAGCAAGAGCTAGACAAATTTGCATTAAAATTTTTTTTGATGTAGTGAACCACTCTTTGTGGACAGCATGTGGTTCACATAAAATAATTGAAAAAAGGGAAAAAATGCAGTTTTGGCAGAAGATGGAAATAAATATATTAGAAAAATGACCAAAAATTGTTTTTAAGGTTGTTAATTGACTGTAATTTTAACTGAAATCAGCACATGGCCCACCCTTTCTATCCGATGGGAAGTGCCGTATCAAATAGTATGTACTCTGTGCCTGAGATGCAATGCAAGGGTTCTGTGAAAAGCATGAAGCTGATTTGCTAACTCACACTAGTAACTACATTTGTGATTTTCTTTACCTCCAACTTGCGTGTAAAAAATTTGTTGGGACAGATGGTGCTGACAGGAGAAAGGTCTTACTGGAAGGAATTCAGTCATTTTTAAGAACTGAAAGAAGCAGCTGCGGTTTTGATTGTTATTAAGATAATTATGAAAGGGGATGTTATTGGCACTGTGTCACTTGGTGCACCTGTGACAGAAATGGGTATTTGTTGTGCTTCACATTGAGCCGGTGATGGCCAACATCTGCCCTGTGTTAGAACTGGGGCAGTAATGCTTCATGGTCACTGAGATTTATCACCTCTGGCTTTGCACCTGAGTCTTTCCGTAGATGTTGCAATTATAAGTCTTCTGTACTTGAGCAGTGTGCTTCTCATTCTGCCTCTGGGAGCTGCCGTCAGCTCACTGCCTGCTGTCAAAGCTACGGACATGGCATTGCATGCATCTGGTTCATTCTGCAATGAAACAAGATCCTGCACACTGCAACTGGTATAGCAGAGCTGAGGCTTTGCAGATTGCTGTTCTGTAATGTTCAGAAAGGAAAATCAGTGAGTTTCTCACATGGTGCCACACCATATGTTAATGTGATTCATAATTTTGTATCAAAATCCTTCCAGCTACCATTCATGTAGAGCCAAGACTCAAGTTTCTAGAGGTAATCGGGGCTATATGATGTTGAAGTTAATCGAGTGGGCAACGACGCTGTGGAAAGCAGTACAAAAATGTAGATGTGCATTGTTAAAAAAAACGGTGATGAGAAAGTTTTCTTTGATGAATTAGAGGAAATAAGTACTATTTTTAGTGTATAGAGAAAACCAGCAAATGTGTAGTGAAGTGAGTGAGTATAACTGGCTGTACCGGACAAGGGGTGGCACACAGAGGAAGGGTCTTTCACCACTTGCGCTGTTTTATGGCAGTTTAAGCCAGGAGAGTCCCGAGTGTCATGGTCACCGACGGAGGTGATCCAGCTGGAAAGTAACCCTTTTTCTGATTTTGGTTTTTGCTGTTAGGTGAGCCCTCAGCTTCCTAGATTGCCTTGCTGTGTTATCACTGGAGTGTTGGTGCCAGTGCCAGGCTATGCATGGGAAATTCAGGTCTGGCAGTCAGGAGGTGGACCTTTGTCAGCCCAGGCTTAAAGGTGCTGAAATGGCTGTGGCATTGCAGTCAAAGGTTCAGCCCGTTGCGACAGGCTGAAACTTTCTTCTTTTGAGAGGTGTCCGTTGCTGTGAGTGAAGATGAATTTTTAATACATATTTTCTTTCGTCTCAATCGCAGTGATGTCCAGGCATATCCTCAGGATAAAAAAAAAAATATCCTCCTAAGATTTCTGGCAGGCGTGGTAATATTCTGAGCATCACTTCAGAGACTGACTGACTGCATTCCAGAAACATTATGTGGTTTTTTTTAAGAAGTTCACGGTGAACTGAGGAATGGGAAATCTCCCAGCTTAGATTCCTGTGATTTAACCACTGTGCCTACGCGTTGGAGACATGTGGGAAGTGCCTCGGTATGCAAAACCATTGATCTTTCGGTGACAGTGGTTCTTGGGTAGTATCCTGTCCTGGACAGAACTTATCGTTGGTTGGTTGGTTGGTTTGTGGTTTTTTTGTTTTGGTTTGGTTTTTTTTGGTTTTTTTGGTGGTTTTTTTTTGTTCTTTTTTTTTTTTAGTAAAAAGTCATTGTCATATTTTTGTTGCATAACTACCAAGCTGGTGTTTGGTCAATAATATCCGGTTCAGTTCAGTCGTGGCACCTATTTTATCAGCGTATATAATACAAGTACTAATGAATGTCTCAGAAAAATATAGCTATAGATTTGGTTTACTGTAAATCTTTTATGTGATGCTGATTTTTCAGTTTAAGGTTTATGGAAAAATTTAGGCTCTCTGTGTGTATATAAAATAACTCAAAGTGAAGGAGCACAGAGGTAATTGCGAATTTTAATACATCTAATTCACTGCAGCGTAAATTCCATTTGATCACACTGAATTCTCATAATTCTTACCTGTGCAGCTGATGGAAATGTCGGGTTGCAGGGTGGTAACAAAGTCTGGTGCTTTAGCTAGCTTCATCATCATGTGGTGTTTAGTCAGCATTGCAATCGCATCACGAGGTCTTCATTTTGTTTCATCATTTTCATCTAGGCCCTTGAATGACGTTACACACGAGACTTCATTCTTATCTGCTGTAACTCTTCTGCGCACATGCCTGAAGGGGGAGCAAATTATTTACGTTGGTTTGAAGTCCTCGCTTTAGTGGGGCAGTGTAAAACAAACTTAGTAAGTGTGACTACATGTGACATGCCCCAGACTGATGAGTCCATGGTACAAAGCTCAGAAATGAGTCCTGAAGTCTCCACTCATTCTCTATTTCGTCTGCTGCAGTTCTTGTGATACCAGGTTAGTTTTTATGATGCGTGCAGTACAAGGCAGGAGGACGTATGTTAGCTTAGGTGCAGGAGCGTTGTTCTACGAGCGTTGTTACAACCCCGTCCAGAGCAGATCACATAAATGTGGGTCAGGACCGCTACTTGTGCACAGTTGTACTCGGGGGCTTGCTGCAGGGTGTTCGTGTGGTACAGCACTCTGCCCTGTAGAGGTACTGAAAGTGTCTGCTGGGGCTGCTGATGGGCTCATGTCTTAAAAAATGGTGACCTACTTAGGAATGTTGTCAGTGCAGGAAAAGACCATTTGCTATACACTCTGCAGGCTGAATAGGTATTAGAGGCATTTAACTGTGAATCTTCTATCCTTCAGGCTTTATGACCGGGTCCTTTTATTCTTTTTAATCTTCACAGAAGAAAAGGGTAGGGGGGAGGGAAGAGGAGAGGAAATTATCTTATTACAACTTTAGAAACTGTCGTTGTAACTGAGAATAAGAAACTCCAATGAAATGGGAATGAGACAATAAATTGTCTCCGCTTACATGTTACTAACTTGCCATTATTTTCATTAAACATTCACAGGCACAATTTCAGTTACTTAAATCAACATGATGACCTGCTTTAAAAAAATCAGTTGGAAGAAAATATACCTTTAATTACTATCAATGATGGCTTCATAGACTTTACAGAGTATGTAAATGTATTAATGTGCGTTTAAGGCTCCCACATCAGCAAAAAGACCAGCAGAATGGTGAGGGGTTTCTGTAGTCTATATATTCTTTTTTTTTTTTATAGCTGGCTTAAAGTACCTTTGCATCCAAGTTACAGTTTAGGGAAGACAAAAAGAAGTCCCTAAATCCAGTGTATTTAGGTATACTCTTTATTATAAACAATACACTTTGGGGAAATTGTGGCTCCGTTGAAGCTGGTGATGCAATTCTTGTATTTTTTGTTGGATCAAGATCTTGGACGTTGTTCTGGTTCTGAGAAAATTCCAAGTAAAAAGTTCAGTACCTGCAGTATCTTCACGAGTCATTGGGAATCATCCAAGTAGTATTTTTCCCTTGCGAAAGACTGGGCAGTGTAATTCTAATCGAGAAGAGTATTTGGGTCAGGTAATTAACTGCAGTTGTGTAAGTACTAGAATTTAATTGATCCAGAGAATTCAAGTATTGTTTTATTACTTGCGTTCTTTCCCTGAGGATGTAGAATAGGAATGTATCGAATCAGTGCTCATTTCTGGTAATACTGAACCAGCCGCTTCACTAAGGACAAGAAACAAACAAACGAGCAAGCAAACAACTAACGGCTAATCCGGTTTGTCCAGTGGCGAGTGGGTGAATAAGCTCAGGTCTGTGATAACATCTTGTATCCACGCTGAAGTTCAGAAATTGGCTAGAGCACAATCTCACTTTCATTTTTATTTTATTTTGGCTTCCAGGCAGGCTGATTTCATTACGACGACTGCTATTCTACAGAATTATTAATAATCCGTGTTTCCTATGTGACAACATAAATTTCATCAGTTACCAGTAACAAGCATCATAAAAATAGTTTGCAGTAGCTCTTTCTTGGCAGCTTGATAATCCACACTGCAGAAATAAGACATTCTCTGGGGCTCCTTTTCATCACTAATGTAGTGCGTGAATGCAGAGCTCTTATTTTTAGTGCATCTTAGAACTGGGCAAAGATGTTATTTGGCATTATCACAGTACAAGTGCTCTTTGTTCAGGTCTGCTCCGATTCCTGTAAAACACTAAATCTCGCCTTCCTAATGTGTGATCACACCGTGCTGTAATAAATGTTAAAAACAAATGACAAAGAAAAATTAAAGTATACCATAGTTGAACTCCTGAGATGTGTTGCAACAGCACTTTAACTTGCACTTCAATTTTGCAAAAATAGCTTTCGATTTTAGGTGCTTTGCATTTATGAAACAAACACCCCAAAGTTCCATTTATATTGAAGATGCAATGCTACCAATATGCAGCTAGATTACTTACTGTCCTCTGGTTTTTTTTATACTGCAAGCATTGTTGGCAATCCATGTCAGTTACAAATGAAGTTGCATGGAGATATAGTTCTCAGTAGAAACCAATTTTCAGTACAGAATGGCTTATTTGCAGTTTTATGGCTTAAAACTACTTAGATTAAGTGAATTATTGTTTGCAGTTAGGAGAGAAGGCTATTGAGGGGATGACTGTCTGATCTGAACATTTTTAGTCTTTACTGATGGTGTTTGCTTTCAAATATTAAATGTAAAATAATACACTATTAAATATACAATTAGTCTCAATCATTACAATATACCAATCTGTTGTCACATGGGAATTTGCATGATATGCAAGATTTTGCCCAGTGAATGGCATGATGTTGCTCAAATTCTACAAGCTATATTTCAAGCTGTCAGAGAGTGGAAAGGTGAAGACCAGGCACTGCTGAAGGTAATGCAAACTGCATCTTAGTTACTGTATTTATTGATAGATAAAGTTGGGAATGCTGCCATGGAAATATAATGAAAGGGTAGCTGGATTACTGTGTAGGCCAGGTCCTCAGGAGCCATAAACTGGTTTCAGTGAAGGGCTGCCTTTTGGCTTCAAGTTAATGTGAAGTGTCTGCCTTACTTGAGGCACCCTTCTAACATAACTGTACTTGTTGCCTGCGGTAAGAATGTATCTTAACAGAGACAGTGTAACGGAATGCTGAAACGGAAGTCCTTTTCTGCACTTGGAGTTAACCTCTTGTTCGTGTTATTAGTGGGGATTTCATCCGTATTTCATTTGCAGAAACAGGAGTCCTCTCTCTTTAGTGATCTGTTCCTGAAGGACAAACTGAGTAACAGGGCCATAGGGCTGCGCGGAGTTGAAACGCAGGTGGATTTTGCAGTGCTGGCCACGTGCTCCGTTGGAAAGGAATAATGTCACTTCAGCAACAGCTTCTGAAAATTGACCTCATGTGGATGATACCAGCTTTTTGCTGGTGAGCTTTGGGCTACAGTCAGGCTTGTGCATTTTGTGCTTGCCTTCTCAGCAAAGTTTATTTCTGTTTGCCTTTTTAGTTTTGTAGAGTAAATATCTGATTGCATTACATGTTGCCTAATTGTGAGATGTAACATGAGCAGCTGAAAATGATGGGGAAAATGTACCAAATGAAAATCATACTGTCATAACAGGACTGCGTAGCCTCAAAAAAGGAAGCGTTCTGAAGGAAAACAGCCGTCTGCAGCCATACACTTCCAGTTTTTCATAGGATTGTATTTGACTGCTTCTCATATACTACTTCACTATCATGTGGTCACTCACAGTCAATACAACAGAGAAGTTCTTTGTACTTTCTTGTGCTTTTAATTTCGAGGCTATTCATTACTGTCTGCCAGCACTGCCTAATATCCATTTGTTCATCCTCATTCAAGTGGCTTTTCTTCTTAAAAGATGGAAATGACACATACCTCTATATCTTGATTAAAATCTTCACTTTTTTACTTTTAAACTACCAGTTTGTATTTAATGATCCTCGCTCTGAAGCACTGATTCCTTAATATTGTGGAAACGTACTTTTAAAATTACTGCTGTATCATTCTTCTTCTGGTGTACAAAATTATTTTTGTGCACCCAATGAGGACTTCATCATATGTGTAATCTAGTTGAGTGACCCTTGTGTGGTGGGTGAATTTACTGTAATAGCATCCTCTGCAATAATTCCTTTATAAAGGCTTATGCTGGGATGCAGTGTTAGAACGTTGCTGCACAAGGTGTTATTAACTAAATATTTGATGGACATGGTCGTGATATGCAGCGTGGACATTCTGAAGCTGATGGCTTAATGATATAGTCGCTAAGTTTGTTAAGTTTATTAGTGTTATTTTCATTAGTGACACCTACAATCCACTGTGACAGTCCACGAACCCCTTCCGTTAGGTGCTGTACGGACAGTACAGAAAGGCGGCTGTTGTCTAAGCAGCAGTCTTACTGCCCACCACCACCCCAGAAGCACAAGAACACAACCACCTTTTACAGAAACAGACATTGTCATCTGCTGTGTGCTTGGGTCCAAACCGGGGCAAAACCAGAGGTTTTTGCCTTAACACAAAGCATGTTAAGCTCAAGCAGAACTTCTAAGTGTGGAATTGGCGTACGTTGCAGAATGATGTCATGTAAGGAAAACTTAAGGCATTAAACAAATGGCTACTCAGTAAGATAGACCGTTGTCAAGCTTACCTGGCTGTGGATTGTTGCAGCTGGGACTTCGGAGTGGGAAGGAAGGAAGCTGAGGTGGGAGAGAAGAAATTTAAGAGTGTTTTGAGGACCAGTGTGGCAAGCTGCTGGTTCTGCTGTCGGCCTCTCCTGTGCTTTATGGTGGAGGCGTGCGAGTGCTTTCAGGGAGTGCTGAACCCCATGGTAGTATACAAACCTGGCAGGCACTCAGCTTTTTCTTACACTTTAGTTAAGTTTGTCAGCCTGTGAGATTTGCTTTTGCTGTTTACAGGCTCTGTTTTTCTCTCTCTCATTACTTGCATTTTATTTTCTGCAAAGATAATGTGCCTCACAGTCAAACACAAAAAGAGGCTGGTGATAGACAAGCTGCTTTTTATCGTCTTCAGGGAATTACTGTCATTTGCTAAATATGTGACCCGCTCTCTTCTGCTCTCTTTGCATCTTGGAGACGAATATATAGTGCAGCTGGGAATAAAAAAAACCCACCACGTTGCATTGATGAAAACAAGCTGGTACAGTAGCCGCAAGCTCTGTGGTTGCCCAGCTATATTCCTCCATCAGAACAGCCCCGACTTGTGCCTTGGTGATTACTGGGAGTGCGTGACAACTGCCACTAAGTGCGTTTGATGTGGTGGGTCTTCGCTATTTTAAAAGCATCTTTGAATATGCTGTGTTTGGCTAATTTTTATCAGTTAGGAATCTGGCGCCTATGGCTTCTTTTCCATGTATTTATCCCTATGGAGTGAGGACGTATTTCTTGAAGGAAATGCATGTTGTCTTAAAAGCTTCTTGCACATGGAAGACACAGTGCAGCAGCAGCTCTTTGCTCTGAGTTCTGGCAGAATGCAAGCTGTTTGGATCCTCTTTCTCTATTTATGGTGTCTGTTGCTGGCAAGACATTCGTAAACATGTTGCTGAGATTGATACAGGCCATGCCAATATTCCCTGTGACACTGCGGACAGGGACCTGGAACAGCATAACCCGTGTAAGATAGGCTGAAGCTGGGTGGCAAGTGACAAGGGGTTTGGGGCTGGATTTGCAAAGGTGTTTTGGTGCCCGTGGGGTTGTCTGAAGTATTGTTTATCCCCTGGTGAGCTAGGCACGCACCAGTCTGTTTTTCAAAGCACTAATAATCTGAATATAAACCAGAAGGAAGCAGATGGTTATAGACAGATGGAGTTGAAGGAAAGTGTGGAACAGCATTGGTCACTGTGACAGACAGTGGTCTTGGTACATGTGTCAAGATTCTTTTGTTGTCATTGGCACAAAAAAGGAGTGTTAGAAGAGAGTTTGAAGGGAAATAGTAGGATGGCTCCTAACAAGAGCTGAGGTGCCATAGATTTCATGAAAGCAGCTGGAAAACTTAGCAAGTTGGCAGCAAAGGATGCAGCTGTGAGAAAAGGCAGGAACTGGCTTCTCAGTACTGGAGGAAAAAGATGGCAATATGCACGTGGTGTGTGTCCACTGACATGATGCAAGCTCCTGCAGACAAGCACGGATTTTATATAGAAGTGCCGAGCTATTCTGTAAGTATCTCAGGAAAAATAAAATCACGTGGCAAAAGAGAAATACCTAGACACTGTTGCTTTCTGCCACTAGCTAATAATCTCCAAAGGCTCGTCCCATCGAGAGACCAGAGTCACTGCCTAGGATGTTTTGACATTAATTGTGATGGCACTTGCTATGCAAGGTGAACTTGTCACTTGAATTTTAACTGGTGGGAAAAGCTGACACCTGGGGGGGATGGGGTTGCTGCTCTACACCTACACCCCCCACTGCAATATATTAGATGCATATAGGTTGGGATATGTATGCATGCACAGTTGGTCTCTGCTCCTAAAAGAGCTTGCCATTGGAAGACAGGTAGAAAAAGAACTATTTTCTCTCTGTAACAGGTATGAAACTGAGTTAAAGAGGTGAAATGACTTGTCTCAGCTGACAGGATAATTCTGCGAGGGAGTCCAGAGTCTGACTCTTCTGCAAATACCACCCATGGTTTTTTGTCTCAAGTCTCAACTTGCTACTTTCCTAATTCTCTCCAGTGTCTCTGGATAAACAGATCAGCTCATCTTGATCAGAAAGGAAACGTGCTATTCATGCTTAGCAGTTCACCGCATACGCAAAAGTAACTGTGACATTTGAATCTGTTGCAGTCTCTTCTGGCAGATTACCTTCTCCTCCTGCCTGGCAGAATGTTGAGTCCAATGCAAAGGGGAGAGGCCACCAAGAAGACATGGCTATTTCCTTCTCCAAACTAGCTGCTTTAAATCTATTTACATTTGATATTTCCTCAGGTTGCTTCTGGCAGTTATCGAGGTCATTAGTGACAGGAGGTGGAAGAAGGAATTTAAATCATTTTGTGCTCCAGAGAGAATTCCCTTGGGCTTTGAAGCATGTAAAACCCCTCTGGAGTCCCTATCCTTATGGAACAAGTGAACCTGAGGTGATGTATCTTGAGCTGGATATACAGGATTGAGGACGTTTAAACCCTGGCTTTAAAATTTGGTTTCGTTTAATCTCTGTCAGAAGGTTTAACTTTCGACATGCTGAACTTTGTTTCTTGCCAATACACTGATTTTACTTTCCGGTCATGAAGTGAAGTCTGACACTGGCAGCGTACTTTCTGATGGTCGTGTTCCTTATACTTCTCAGCTTTCATTTCACTAAGCAGGAAAGGCATCAGAAGATGCCTTTTCAGTCTCCCTGACTAAAGGGAGAGAGTTGGGTTTATTATCTGATACCTTGTGAGGATTCGTCCTCCTTTCACAGGTCATGTGCTAAAATTACTCTGCTTCGGACCTCTTACCCTAGGGATTACTTAACTTTATTCTCTTGCCAAAATAGCAAACTGAGTGTCATTTTTCTCAGCCTTATTTACAGTAAACTCGCTTTATTCAACACAGAGGCAGGAAGGGATTCTTAAAGTGGACATAGATCACATTTATGTTCACTTAATTCCCCTTTACACTGCCAGAATGATGTAAATCAACCTCGGAATAGACCACAATCAGACACTCTCTATCAATGGTCTTGCAGTGGGAACTGCAGTAAAGCTAATTCATTTAGCCTTAATTGTAGGTCACTCATTATTTACACAGTTTACAAGTCATTTGAAGTTATGTTTTATTAGCACCAGAGCCAGAAAGATGATGCCAGGAGGAACATTTCCGTCTCTTTAGATGTGTCCCAGCTTACTCAAGGCACCATTTGTATTCTTCATGTTCACTATCTATACCTGCCCTGTTTGAGCTAAATCTGGGGGTGGGAGAGACCTTACGAAGTTATTAGGAAGTTCCTGTTGAGCTAAATGAAATGGCTTTGAGAGATATATGTGAATAGTATTTCTTCTGCATTCATTAAGCTATTGACTACTGTTCCTTTGCAGAGAACTTAGCCGGGCACCGTCAGGAATTCGAGTCCCATTTAATCCTTCTCAGGCAGTGCCATTGGTCCCTCTCTGTTTTGTTTTGTTTTCTTTTTTCCTTTCTCCCTCATGTGGAGTATTTGAGGGTGAAAATCTATCAAAAGCTGCCTATTAGGGAAGGAGTGTGTGAGACATACATGCCTGTCGACCGGGAGAGGATCTCTGCAACTAAATCACCAAACGTTGCTGGCTGAGATAGCTGCCCAGAAACACCACTGGGAAATCTGTCTAGTACAACATTATAGCACTAAGCAGTGTAAGAACATAATGTAGGAGAAACAGCTAAGAAACATCACTGGCAAGGGCTGCTGATATTAACCTGCTCTGCGGTTGTGTAAAACACGTCCCCTCTGTCCTAGCTTCTCTAGCATTCTGTGAAATGAAGAGGATGATTTGCTTTAATATTAGTTAATAATGTTTCCAGCTCCTGAATAGCTCATTCTGGGTGCAGATGATCTTGCTGTCCAATTACAGAGCATTCGAGTGCTAGGAGAGGAGAGCAAGAGAAAGAGGAGTGGAAAAAGTACAAAAGGAGATAGATGCTCTCATCAGGATTGTGCAATGTACCTTCTTATGTATATCAATTCTAAAAAAGTAAGAGATCATTAACTAGGGTTTTTTCCCAAACCTTGTACTGTTAGCAATTCTATTAATAATAAGCGCTCTTCTGTTAAGCAAACTACCCAATTATTAATCCATTAGCAATTCTATTGCAGAAAAATTCATTGTAATGTATACTCATCAGGCACATTCTGGACGGACCTTTTTTTTGGGGAGGGGAGGAGAAGTATTGTCTAATTATGATTTAAAAGCTTGACTTCCTAAACTTAATGAAGAATTAATGAGTTGCGTTATTCCATAGTACTCTAGCAAAATCTGCTCACAAATGAACTGTGCCTCCTGTTCTCTGGCGTGAAAACTTCTCATGGCATCCTCATGCTTTCTGCTGGCTGCTCTCTTTTTTTGTTAGAAGCAGCAAGATTATGTAAGAAAATGGCAGCAATTATGATATTAACATAATGGGAACAATTAGTACAGCAAAACCCAAGTTTTAATTGAAATGCAGTCATGTCTTTTTAGAAGGTCTTTGTCATATCTTGATTCACCTTCTGGTTGTTACAATGTTCTGCTTTCTGTTAGCGGGGGTGAAAGCCAAGTGACAGCATTCAGGCATACAAAACTCTAAGGGAAAAATATGGAAAACCAGTCTTGTAGCTTTGATATCTGACAAGGGCTCAGATACCGTGCTCATTGATAGTTGTCCCTTAAGTCCTTTTGGAAAGGAGGATTTAGGTGTTCAAAAAAGGACGTCATGGAAACCTGTGTTTTGTCCTGAGAAGCAGCTCTTGGAATACCAAAAGTTCGATTGTGGAAACTTGGCTGCATGACAGTTTTCAGAGTCGAAAATAAAACCAAAGCTGTTTTCACATCAGCTCAGCTGAGAGAAATATAGATCACATGGCCTGCTCGCTCTCCCTGTTTGCTTTTTCTAACTTCAGACAAGGCAATTTATGTCTTAGTAACACTGTTTTCCACACAGAAAGGGATTATAAATATTTCCTTACAACTCAGGGTGTTGTTAAGTGTAAACAGTGTGTGGTACAGGAGTCTAGTAGTGAGGTGTAAGCTTTCTGTCCAACTGTATTAAAAAGCTTGTATTTAATTTTATTTGAGCAAATAGCTACGTTTGATTTGAAACCTTTCCTTAGGTGAAAAGGGAACTGGAGAATGCTTGTCTTTTTTTTTTTTTTTTTTTTTTT
>Ga0065711_1041844_pt1 | contig 15837 bp, 9 predicted proteins | sample Hoacrofraction12_FD_59098 | JGI IMG/M metagenome (GOLD analysis project Ga0065711, IMG submission 59098) | Hoatzin crop microbial communities from Cojedes, Venezuela - Epithelial fraction 12 v2 (version 2) | ecosystem: Host-associated > Birds > Digestive system > Esophagus > Crop | place...
TGAATAAATATTTATGAGTGAATCTGAATTATCGGATTCAGAATCAGATTCTTCGGATATTGAATTATCGGATTTCAATTCCTGCTTATCAGAATCAGAGCTGTAGGCCGGGTTTGCTGAATTATAGTATGAAATTGAAACTGACTTTGAAGAACTCGAAGAACTCGAAGAGCTTGAAGAACTTGAAGAACTTAAAGTTGCTGAACAATCCGGTAATTTGGATAATCCTGAAGAAGTAAATGATATATTAATAGGATTATTTTTTGCTGCCGCGTTATTTTTTATATCATTGAATTTTGAATTAAATTCTTTTTTTGTTGCGGTATAAAGATGTAAGTCAGCTGTTAAGCCAAGCTCCTCCGCAGCTTTGTTTGAACCCTGAATATATCCGTATGTATAGTTGTTTGATTTGGTGTTATCTTTAAGAGAAAGAAGAGCAAATTCTGAGTTTGAATCTTTTTTCAGATGTTCATAGACATCCAGATATCCCATAACATATCCCGCAGAAATATTATCGTAAACCAATGGATATACGTTGTCTTCTATATTATTGCTGTTTGTGGCTTTGTCGTGGGGATATCCGTTAATCATTATAAAATCTATATTTGTATAGGATAATTGAAAATTATAGATATCCTCGTTAAAATCATCGCCGAATGTAATGATGGTTTCCGGATTGTTGTCTATTGCTGCCAATAAACATTTTTCGGAAGAATCTGAAAAGTCCGATATATTATATATATTTACGGAATCGTTTTCAGCTGTAATAATTTTCTCCATATCAGAGCTTAATTCTTCCTTTGCGGATTTTGAAAAACCTGAACCGAATACAAGAACTACATCAGCCTTTTTTTTATAAGAAACTGTATTAGATTTTTTTGTAAAATATGGTTTTATAATAAATATTCCTATAATTGAAATAATCAAAATAAGAAGTATAATACTTAGTGTGGGTATTGCTTTTTTGAATTTAATATGATTCATGATGTATCAACCTTTCAGTGATTTTTTTTATAATAAACACCACATATTATTTTACTATTTTTTTTAAGTAAACACAACTTTAGTTTAAGATAGTGAACGTAAGAGAAGGTTGGAGATATAATAGGTAAAAGCTAACAGTCGGCAATTAACAGAATAACATAAGTTATAAAATACAGCTGACGACCGGCAATTAACAGGATAACATAGGTTATAAAATACAGCTGGCAACCGGCAACTAACAGAATAACATAAGTTATAAAATACAGGAGAGGAATTCAGAATATATGGGAAAAGATATAAAGACAATATTAAATGAATGCTATGAAATGTGCGATTACATAGAGGAAAACGGAATCGTTAAAGACGATATTAAGACAAGTCTTAGGGAAAATCTTAAGATAGAATTTATAAACTTTGTGGTTTATCTTGCAATGGCAAACGGAAGTCTTCTTTCGGCAGAACAGAAATTTATAAAAGATGTCTTTGATTATGATATAGACCAGAGTAAAGGAATGGCGCTAAAGGTAAAAAACGATCTTTTTGAAACCAAATACGGCTCAAGGATTCCTTTGGTAATGAAATATTTTGTGTTGACTGATGCGGGACGCAAGATAAAAAATGATAAATATAAATATAAAAAGGCAAATAAACTTTCCAAGGCTTTCAGGGAATTGGGACAGAATTATATTGCAAACAGTGACTTGGTAGGGAATGCCGAGGTTGATTTGTTGTCAAAATATTGTGTTATGCTTGACAATTATCTTAGAGATTACGGCCTTTTGATTCAGGATAAACGACGTATAAAAGTGACGGACAACAGTGTATATAAAAATAATGTTGAATCTTCAGCAGAGGAACCGGTTGAATCTTCAGCAGATGAGCAAGTTGAACCTTTGGCGGATGAACTCATGGAGGAACTTAATTCTCTTACAGGATTAAAGAGCGTAAAAGAGGATGTCAATGCTCTGATTAATCTTATGAAAGTTCAGAAAATGAGAGAAGAGATGGGAATGAAACAAGTGTCTGTCAATAAACATCTTGTTTTTATGGGTAACCCGGGAACCGGAAAGACAACGGTGGCAAGACTTCTCGGAAAAATATATGCAGCAATAGGAGTTGTGGAAACAGGACAGCTTGTTGAGGTTGACAGATCCGGTCTTGTCAGCGGATATATCGGTCAGACTGCAACAAAAGTGATGGATGTGGTTGATGAAGCTTTGGGAGGTATTCTGTTTATAGATGAAGCATATGCTTTGACTAATAAAAAAGGTGAAGGGGACTTTGGTACCGAGGCCGTGGATACTTTGTTAAAAGCTATGGAGGATCACAGAGATGACCTTATAGTTATTGTGGCGGGGTATACGGATTTGATGGAGGATTTTTTGGAATCCAATCCGGGATTGAAGTCCAGATTTAATAAGTTTATATTCTTTGAGGATTATACCGCAGAGGAAGAACTTGAGATATTAATGTCTATGAGCAAAAAACAAGAATACAGATTCGATGACAAAGCAAGAGAAGAGGCAAAAAGATTTTTTGAGGAAAGATGTGCAAATAAGACGGAGACCTATGCCAACGCAAGGGATGTAAGAAATTATTTGGAGAAGGCCATTACAAATCAGGCAGGCAGAATAGTTGAGGAGAGCGGCTTTAAAAATCTGAGTAAGGATGAATTATCTCTTATAAAATACGAAGATGTTGTAAACATAAAATTGGATACACGATAAAATATAATGGATTTTTATATTAAAATATGATATAAAAGAAAAAGATTTTTATAGTAAAAGGAAGGAACAAAGTCAAATGAAGAAAAAAATATTAGCGGCTGCATTGGTTATGTCTATGATGTTTTCAGCTGTGGCATGTGATGATATCGGAGGATTAAAAGACAAATCAGTAGACGGATCAAAAGTATATAAGGGAACCGAGTATACATCAGAGGTAAAATTGTGTGATATAAAGGGTCTTACAGTTGCGGAATCCGCAGCAACAGTTACAGATGAAAAGGTAAGAGAGACGGAATATTTACTTCTTACAAACACAACTTACGGAGCATTGGACCTTACAAATATAGGTCATAAAGAGGGCACTGTTGAAATGTACGACGTGGTTAATATCGATTATGTGGGTACAGTGGACGGTGTTGAATTTGAAGGTGGTTCGGCTGAAGGGTATGAACTTCCGATCGGAAGCGGAACTTTTATAGACGGATTTGAAGACGGACTTATCGGAGTTAATTCCGGAGAAACAGTAGCTCTTAACATTACATTCCCTGAAGATTATTCAAATAATACAGATTTGGCAGGTAAGGAAGCGGTATTTACCGTTACCGTAAATTATATATTGGAATTTAATGATGAAACAATCAATACTGTTGAGAATCAGTATATAATCAGCAGATTTATGATGGAGAATTTCCTTTGTACCGATACTATTACATCTGCTGAGGAATTGGAAAACGCAATTAAGGAAGGACAAAGACTTGTTAGTATAGCATCATATATTGTACCTACTATCATTGACAGATCAGAAGTTACTTTAAATGAAGAGGAAGCTGCTGATTATGTGTCAAAGGTAAAGGAGGTATATACTAAGAGTGCCGAAGATAACGGATATAAATTTGAAGAGGTTATTCCATATTACGGATTTACTGACGAGACACAGTTTACGCAGTATTTTACAAAGATGTTCAGAAGTTATGTTATTCTTCTTAAGATAGCACAGGATAATAATATTACAACCACAGAACAGGAATATCAGGATTTTGTAAATATGATGATAAAGACAACAACAAGTAGACAGTACCTCACAACATCTGATTATGAAGCCGATTATCCAAAGGATGCCACTATTGATGATTTAATTGTAAGAAAAGTATATAAATATATCGTAGATACGGTAACAATAGTAAGCGATGAGGAAGCAACAAGCTTTGAATCGGTAACAACCGGCGAAGAGACAACTGAGGCGGCAGAAGGTGAAACAGGTGCTGAAGAAGGCGAAACAACAGCAGAAGGTGAAACGGCTGCAGAAGGTGAAACGGCTGCAGAAGGTGATACATCTGCAGAGGAAACAGCGGCTGCAGAAACAACTTCAGAGACAGCTGAAGCTACAGAATAAAACTAAACGGTCAAATCCGGTTAAAAACGCTTTGAACCGGGAAATGGTTAAATCCGGTTAAAAATGACTTGGACCGGGAAATGGACAAATCCGGTTGAAAATGACTTGAATCGGTAAACGGTCAAATCAAAAGTGTATGGGTATTAGACAATTAAACCAAAAAATATATTGAAAAAACAACCGGGAGAGTTTAAAATTATATTTGCCATGATTGTTTCGATAAACTATATCTATTGAAACGTGAAAAAGGTCGTATATTCCATTTGGGTATACGACCTTTTTAAATTTCGATTTGTTGTTTTTGCATGTTGAAAATAATTTACTGAGAATTACAGCAAAGAATTACAGCAAAGAATTACAACAAAGAATTACAGCAAAAAAACTACAGCTGAGAATGTGCCTAAAACACATCGGAAATTGTATTTTGAAAGATACATTGTGTCCTTTATAATCCCCTTAACAAAGGGGATTACAGAGATGTCAAAACTTTTTTTTATGTACTTGATTTAATACATCCTAACTGTTGACAAACGGCTTTAAGATTATTTATAATTTTGTATACAAGATAACAACAAATCATTTATAAGATGATTTGAATCGCTAATATATCAAAAAAATTTTAAGAAATAGGAGGACGAAACAATGGTAAATTTTGACCAGTGGGAAGGATTCGAAGGAAGACTTTGGAAAGAAGAAGTTAACGTAAGAGACTTCATTCAGAACAACTACACACCTTATGACGGTGATGAAAGCTTTTTGGCAGGACCTACAGACGCTACTAACAAGCTCTGGGGAAAACTTCAGGAATTACAGAAGGAAGAAAGAGCTAAAGGCGGAGTATTAGATATGGATACAGATGTTGTATCTTCTATTACAAGCCATGCACCAGGTTATATAGATGAAAGCATGAAGGATTTGGAGCAGATCGTTGGTCTTCAGACTGACAAGCCTCTTAAGAGAGCGTTTATGCCATACGGTGGTATCAGAATGGCAGAGCAGTCATGTGAGATGTACGGATATACACCAAGCCCTAAGCTTCATGAAATCTTTACAAAATATCACAGAACTCATAACCAGGCAGTATTTGATTGCTACACACCTGAGATGAGAGCAGCAAGAAAGAACAAGATCGTTACAGGACTTCCTGATACATATGGAAGAGGACGTATCGTAGGTGACTACAGAAGAGTTGCATTGTACGGTATTGATTACCTTATCGAAGCAAAGGAAGAAGATAAAGCTAACTGTGGATGCGGAACAATGACAGATGACATCATTCGTCAGAGAGAAGAATTACAGTTACAGATCAACGCTTTAAAGGATATGAAGGTTATGGCAGAGTCATACGGATATGACATCTCTAAACCTGCTACAACAGCTAAGGAAGCTATACAGTGGACATACTTCGGATATCTTGCAGCTATTAAGACACAGAACGGTGCCGCAATGAGTATCGGACGTGTATCTACATTCTTAGATATCTATATTGAAAGAGATTTAAAGAAGGGTATCATTACAGAAGCAGACGCTCAGGAAATGGTTGACCATTTAACAATGAAATTCAGAATGGTTAAGTTTGCTCGTATTCAGTCATATAATGAATTATTCTCAGGTGATCCGGTATGGGCAACACTTGATCTTGCAGGAATCGGTGTAGACGGTCGTCATATGGTAACAAAGAACGACTTCAGATTCTTACATACACTTGAGAACATGGGACCTTCACCGGAACCAAACATCACAGTTCTTTACTCAGCAGATCTTCCTGATACATTTAAGAAGTATGCAGCAGCTATTTCTATCAGAACAAGTTCTATCCAGTACGAGAACGATGACGTAATGAAGCCAATCTGGGGTGATGATTACGCAATCTGCTGTTGTGTATCTGCAACACAGACAGGTAAGGAGATGCAGTTCTTCGGAGCAAGAGCTAACCTTGCTAAGTGTTTATTATACGCTATCAACGGTGGTGTTGATGAAAAATCTAAGGTTCAGGTAGGACCTGCATATCAGGGAATTACTTCAGAATATCTTGATTATGATGAAGTAATGGCAAAATATGACAAGATGATGGATTGGTTAGCAGATTTATATGTTAATATCCTTAACCTCATCCAGTATATGCATGATAAATATTACTATGAAGCAGCTCAGCTTGCACTTATCGATACAGATGTAAGAAGAACATTTGCAACAGGTATCGCAGGATTCTCTCATGTTATCGATTCCCTTTCAGCTATTAAGTATGCAAAGGTTAAGACAATAAGAGATGAAGACGGACTCGTTGTTGATTACGAAATCGAAGGAGACTTCCCTCGTTACGGAAACGATGATGACAGAGCAGATGAGATCGGTGTATGGTTGCTTAAGACATTCATCGAAAAGGTTAAGAAGCATCATACATATCGTAACTCAGAGCCTACAACATCTATCCTTACAATTACATCTAACGTAGTTTACGGAAAAGCTACAGGAGCTATGCCTGACGGAAGAAAGGCAGGAGAGCCATTGTCACCGGGAGCTAACCCTTCATACGGTGCAGAGACAAGCGGACTTCTTGCTTCACTTAATTCAGTAGCTAAGATTCCTTATGAGTGGGCACTTGACGGTATTTCTAATACTCAGACAGTTAACCCTGACGCATTGGGACACAGCGAAGAAGAGCAGAAGCAGAACCTTGTTCAGGCAATGGACGGATACTTCGATCAGGGTGCACATCACCTTAATGTAAACGTATTCGGAATTGAAAAATTACAGGACGCTATGGAACATCCTGAAAAAGAAGAATACGCTAACTTCACAATCAGAGTATCAGGATATGCTGTTAAGTTTATCGATCTTACAAGAGAACAGCAGATGGACGTTATCTCAAGAACATTCCATGCCAGCTTATAAGATTTAGCGTAAATTAAATATTTGATATAAATATTCTGAAAAATTTAAGCCTGAGTCATGCATCATCGACTCAGGCTTATTTTTTAAAGATAGAGATTATTTTGAAAGAAATATCAAAGGGCAAAGGCTGACCGGGACCGGCGAAGCCGGCTTATCATTCAAAGGAAGGGAGTTGGTAATATGGTAAAGGGAAATATTCATTCTTTAGAAACCTTTGGTCTTGTTGACGGACCGGGTGTGAGATTTGTTGTATTTGTACAGGGCTGTCATATGAGATGTAAATACTGTCATAATCCGGAAACATGGGAATTGTGTTCGGGAGAAGAGTGGACAGCGGAAGATCTTTTTAAAAAGGCATTCAGATATAAAACTTATTGGAGAGACAACGGAGGAATTACCGTAAGCGGAGGAGAACCATTATTACAGATGGATTTTCTTATTGAGTTCTTTAAACTTGCAAAGGAAAAAGGAATCCATACAGTTATAGATTCTGCAGGCAATCCGTTTAAGAGAGATAAAGAGTTCCTTGAAAAATTCGATGAGTTAATGAAATATACAGATCTTGTTATGCTTGACCTTAAGGAAATAGATGACGAGAAACATAAGCTTTTAACGGGACATACCAATAAAAATATTCTGGATATGGCAACTTATCTTTCTGATATGGGAAAAGAAATGTGGATAAGACACGTTTTGGTTCCTGATCTTACTGATGATGAGGCGGGACTTGTGGAAATGAGAAAATTTATCGATACATTAAAAACAGTTTCCAGAGTAGAAGTACTTCCTTATCATACATTGGGACTTATTAAGTGGAACAATCTTGGAATCAAATATCCTTTGGAGGGAGTAAGAATACCTACTGCCGAGGAAAAGGAGGCTGCCGAAAAGATTCTTGTTCCGGAAGGCCTGGGAGTGGAATAAGAAATATAACGGGATCATAAATTTTTGAAATTAATTAAGAAATTATATAAAACTACAAGATGTGGAATCTGATTGACTGTATAAACTTGTCAAATTATATCGGTAGTGGTAAAATTTAACAGTTGGAATTAAAAATTATATATGCCGCGAACAAATGCAGAGAGACAGATATAGTTTTGAATCGTATTTAATATTATAATTTTATTTATAGAAAAGAGAGGATAGTAAATATGTCAGAATTCAAACCTGTAAAAGAAGGAAAAGTAAGAGAAGTATATGATAACGGAGACAGCCTTATTATAGTTGCCACAGACAGAATCTCTGCCTTTGATGTTATTCTTAAGAATAAAGTACATTCAAAGGGTGCTATATTAACACAGATGTCAAAGTTCTGGTTCGATTATACAAAGGATCTCGTACCTAATCATATGATATCCGTAGATGTTAATGATATGCCTGAATTCTTCAGAAAAGAAGAATTTGACGGAAACAGCATGATGTGTAAGAAACTTGAGATGCTTCCGGTTGAGTGTATTGTAAGAGGATATATAACAGGAAGCGGATGGGAAAGTTATAAAAAGACAGGAGAGGTTTGCGGAATTAAACTTCCTGAAGGACTTGTAGAATCTGACAAACTTCCTGAACCTATATACACACCAACCACAAAAGCAGATCTTGGAGAGCATGATGAACATATTTCTCTTGAAGAGTCCGCTGAGATTCTTGAGAAGCTTTATCCGGGAAAAGGTAAGGAATATGCAGATAAGATTGCTGAACTTACAATATCAATATACAAGAAATGTGCAGAATATGCATTGAATAAAGGTATTATTATAGCAGATACCAAGTTTGAATTCGGCCTTAACGAGGATGGAGAAATCGTTCTTGGTGATGAGATGCTTACACCGGACAGCTCGAGATTCTGGCCTCTTAAGGGATATGAACCGGGAAAATCTCAGCCGTCGTTTGATAAGCAGTATGTAAGAGATTGGTTAAAAGCTAATCCTGAAAGTGATTATTTATTACCGGATGAAGTTGTAGAAAAGACTGTAGATAAGTATAAAGAAGCTTATTATCTTATAACCGGAGAGGAATTTAGTAAATAAATTCTGATTTGTCAGACAAATAAAGGAATAGAAATAAATTAAGCAGGCAGATGTTTTCTGCCTGCTTTTGTATATTTTGAGTTAGCAAAGAGCTAAGTTAAGTGACTTGTTTATTTGCTTAGAGTTGATTATTTAATAATATCTTTTCCACCCATGTAAGGTCTCAAAGCTTCCGGAATATTTACCGAGCCGTCTTCATTGAGATTGTTTTCAAGGAAAGCAATGAGCATTCTCGGTGGAGCAACTACTGTGTTGTTCAAGGTATGTGCAAAATATTTATTATTATCTTCGTCTTTGATTCGAATCTTTAATCTTCTTGCCTGAGCATCGCCGAGATTTGAACAACTTCCTACTTCAAAGTACTTTTTCTGTCTTGGTGACCAAGCTTCCACATCAACTGATTTAACTTTAAGATCGGCAAGATCTCCTGAGCAACATTCCAAAGTTCTTACAGGTATATCAAGAGTTCTGAAGAAATCAACGGTGTTTTTCCATAATTTGTCAAACCATTCCATGCTTTCTTCCGGCTTGCAGACAACGATCATTTCCTGTTTCTCGAACTGGTGAATTCTGTAAACACCTCTTTCTTCAATTCCGTGAGCTCCTTTTTCTTTTCTGAAACAAGGAGAGTAACTTGTAAGTGTAATAGGGAGTGTAGCTTCAGGTGTTATTGTATCTATGAATTTACCTATCATTGAATGTTCGCTTGTTCCGATAAGATATAAGTCTTCGCCTTCAATCTTGTACATCATGGAATCCATTTCGTCAAAGCTCATAACTCCTGTAACCACGTCGCTTCTGATCATAAAAGGCGGAACGCAGTATGTGAATCCTCTGTTTATCATGAAATCTCTTGCGTAGCTTACTATTGCAGAATGGAGTCTTGCAATATCTCCCATGAGGTAGTAGAATCCGTTTCCTGCAACTTTTCTTGCACTGTCAAGGTCGATTCCATTAAGCTTTTCCATAATATCTGTATGATATGGAATTTCAAAATCAGGAACTGCAGGTTCGCCGAACCTTTCTCTTTCTACATTTTCGGTGTCGTTCTTTCCAATAGGAACAGATTTATCGATAATGTTAGGAATAACCATCATTCTCTTTTTAATCTCTTCATTGACCTTTGCCTGCTCTTCTTCGAGTTTTGCAAGCTTGTCAGCCTGCTCGGTAACTTTTTGCTTGACAGCCTGGGCTTCATCTTTTTTGCCCTGAGCCATTAATGCACCGATTTCCTTAGATATCTTATTACGGTTGGCCCTTAAATCGTCAACCTCCTGCTTTAATTCTCTGGATTTTACATCCAATTCAATAACTTCATCTACAAGAGGAAGCTTTTTATCCTGGAATTTATTTTTAATGTTTTCCTTAACAATATCAGGATTTTCCCTGAGAAACTTAATGTCTAACATGTTTTTATCTCCAATCTTTCATTAATGAAATTATGCCAAAATATAAACATAAAAAAAGAGTTTTGGAAACTCTCGGTATGCCTTTTAATAATTGACAAAAAATCTGTATTTGATATAATTCAATATAGCATAATTTGTGTTTATTAACAAGTCCGAAAGGATATTACAAAGATAATCGGTATATATGGTGTAATGAATAGTTTACGTTTGACATCATATATATTTTTTTGTTTTATTGATATGATTCGGCCAACATGTTTATTTAGATGAGTTTAAATAATATGATTCGATCAACATGTTTATTTAGATGAGTTTAAATAATATGATTCCTCTAACGGGATTAGTTAGATGATTTTAAATGATATGAGTTGGCTGATGTATTTGGTTTAATTAGGTTTAAAATGAGGTTTTAAAATAGATGAGTTCAAGAGCTAAAAGATCCACTGTTTTTCAGACAGGATGTTTAATTGTATCAGTTATTGTCAGAACTTTGTTTCAGATGATGCTTCCTATAAATGCAAGGTGTGATTTTGTTGATGATGATGCGTTAATGGTAAGTTATGCAAGGAGCATTGCGAACGGAGAGTGGCTGGGTTCTTATACATATCATACCCTTAATAAGATGCCGGGATTTTCCATAATGCTGGCTTTTTTTAAGACCTTTAATATTCCTTATATGCTTTGGGTTGGATTATTCTACTCCATGGCATGTATCATATTTTTCTTTGCGATTAAGAAATATATAAGAAAGTGGTGGCCGTCCTTCGGATGCTATCTCTTCTTGTTGTTTGCACCGGAAATGTTTGATAAGAACGTAGGACAGGCAGCTTATCGTTTGTCGATTCTTCCGGCATTGCTTCTTATGATTGTTTCAGCCTATATGGTATTGCTTCGCGACAGAAGAAAAACGTTTAAAAGAAATGCAAAATGGATAGTTCTTATATCCGCAAGTCTTTTGACATTTGTTATGAGTAGAGAAGAAGCTGCCTTTTTGTATTGTTTTATATACGGAGCAACGGCTGTACTCATTATTTTATTTATAATCGAATGCAAAAGCAGAAAGAAATGGTTGCTTCTTACGAAATACGTTATGTTTCTTATAATACCGATTCTTGTTACCAATCTGGGAAAGGTATGTTTGAAGTATGCCAATTATAAAATATATGGTGTATATACGGACACGGATTTCAGTGCCACATATTATGTGGACGTATGTAAGGATATAGTTACAATTAAACCGACTGAAGAGGTTAAAGGAGTATATGTAACCAGAGACACCATGGACAGGTGTTTTGAATACAGTGAGACTCTTAATACCATCAAAGACTATGTAGATGATTTTTATGAAAATCCTGATACATCGGGACTTCGGGAAGACGGAGAACTTGATGGAGGATTTTTTGCATGGATTATGAGATGGTCGGCCTTTAAGGCAGGATATTATGAGGATGCTCAGACGGCAAATCAATTCTATAAGCAGGTTCATGAGGAGTTGCAAAAGGGATTTGAAGACGGAACTTTTGAAAAGAAGGATGCTTTGGTATTATCGGGACTTTCAAGACCAATAGGAAAGGGAGACATGTCGAAGATTCTTAAATATGCCTTTTTAGGAATGGTGGGAACGGCAGATTTTACCAGCATGTATCCGCAGTATCAACAGGCATTCGGCTCTGATGAACAGATCAGAATGTTTGAAGAGGTTACAAGTACGAATATCGGACATAATGAATTGTCCGGGTTTGAATTCGGTGGATGGATGTTTGCTGTAAATAACGATTCAAAGATTTCAATGGAAATATATGATAATAACGGTAACAGCTTGAAACCGGGATTTGAGGAATCCGAGGATATATATGAAATATATAATAGAGATTCGGAAAAGGTAGGCTTTTATACAGAAAATGCCGCAAATGCCAGATTCTCTGTTTATCTGCCGGTGGACGGATCTTTGAATGTAAAGAAGCTGTTTGTAAAGATAACAGTAGATAATGAAATAGTTTATAATGACAGCATATATGATGTCAAAGATATTAAAAGCGATAAGATAAGGGTAGGTATTGAGAATTGCAGAAAGACTTATATATCTACGGAAAACAAGCAGCAGTACAAGACGAATATTAAATTTGTCAAAGGGTTCTTATTTATTTATAAACTTATATATCCTGTGTTCTGGTGGTTTATGTCTATAGGCTTTATGCTGATAGATTTTATTGCAAATATCGTAAAGAAGAAAAAAGGACATTCCACAAGATTCTCAAGGGATATTATGATGCTTGGTATATTGATGACTGCCTTTGCAAATCATGTGATTGTATCTATTAATTATTTTGAATCGCATCCGTATTCATTCAGAAAGAAATACGTTGCGGGATCATATCCGTTGCTTCAGGTGTTTACATGTCTGGGCGTGCTCACTATTGTTCAGCTTATAATAGAGATGAAAAAAGAGGACTATGAACTTTTTGCAGAAGGTGGCAGAAGAAGTAAAAAGTCTAAGCATAGGAGAGAAAGAAGAAAGGGTTCTGATATATCAACAGATAGTTCCGGTCCATCGACAAGCGACAGCAGTAAAGAGGGAACAGATTCGCAGATTAAAAATAGGCTTAGTGACGGCTTGACAGATGATAATTTTGGAAATACTATGAATCTGAATTTGCCGGATAATGCAGCGACAAACAATGCAACGACAAAAACTACGACAACAGCAGGCAATGCAGCAACAAGTAATACAGCGGCAGGTAACACGGCGGCAGGAGTTGCGACACCAATATCACCGAATAATACAGCGGCAGGAGTTGCGACACCAACATCACCGAATAACACAGCGGCAGGAGTTGCGACACCAACATCACCGAATAATACAACAGCAGGTAACACAGCAACCGGTAATGCCGGTTCGGGAAAAGATTCACAAGATGATAGTGATGAGGGAATTATATATATAGATTACGACTAGTAATCAAAGAGAACAGATTATATAACTAATTTTTAAACGGAGGTAATTATGAGCTTCAATTTTATTCAGGACATGCCTACGCCGGAAATGATTAAGAAAGAGTTTCCGATTACGGATGAATTAAGAAAAGTAAAGGCAGAAAGAGATAAGGAGATAAAGGATATATTTGCGGGAAAATCCGATAAGTTTTTATTGATAATCGGACCTTGTTCTGCGGATAATGAAGATTCGGTTGCGGATTACTGTACAAGACTTGCGGGAGTGCAGGAAAAGGTAAAAGACAAAGTATTTATTATACCGAGAATATACACCAATAAACCGAGAACAACAGGTATGGGATATAAAGGAATGCTTCATCAGCCGGATCCTGAGAAAAAGCCTGATCTGATATTGGGATTAAAAACTATAAGAAATATGCATTTAAGAATATTTAATGAAACCGGATTCACAGGTGCGGATGAGATGTTATATCCGGAGAATCATTTATATGCAGATGATATTCTTTCTTATGTTGCAGTAGGAGCAAGGTCGGTAGAGGATCAGCAGCACAGACTGGTAGCCAGCGGAGTGGATATTCCTGTGGGGATGAAGAATCCTACCGGAGGAACTATATCGGTAATGCTTAATTCCATTGTTGCGGCACAGTCCGGACATACATTTATATTCTCAGGAACCGAGGTTAAAACGGACGGAAACGAGTATTGCCACGCAATTCTCAGAGGTTCGGTAAATAAGCACGGACAGAATATATCAAACTATCATTATGAGGATCTTATTAATCTTTATGACATGTACAAAGAAGAAAAACTTAAAAATCCTGCAGTTATCGTAGATTGTAATCATTCCAACTCAGGTAAGAAGTACATGGAGCAGATAAGAATTTCAAAAGAAATTCTTCACAGCATGCGTCATTCTGAGGACATTAACAGTTTCGTAAAGGGACTTATGATTGAAAGCTATATAGAGCCGGGTAATCAGAAGGTCGGAGAACATGTTTACGGAAAATCCATCACAGATCCTTGTCTCGGATGGGATGACACCGAGAGATTGATTCTTGATATAGCTGAACTTTTGTAATTAAATAATAGTTTTAAAAAAATGAAAAGCCGGACTGTTACATATAAACAGGCCGGCTTTTTATAAAATGGTCAGTTTTTATAAAATAGTCAGTTTTTATAAAATAGCTGGAATTTTGTAAGTTAACAGGGGATTTTATAAGAAAAAAACGGGGATTCATAAATAAAATTAAAATAAATGGCAGAAAATAAAAAAAGTGCTTGCAATTTTCTTTGCAGTTTGATAGAATAACATCTGTTGTTGATGGCCCATCGCCAAATGGTAAGGCACTGGACTCTGACTCCAGCATTTTCCAGGTTCGAATCCTGGTGGGCCAGCTATTTAAACTACCTTCAAAGTTATGAAGGTAGTTTTTTTTATACGGAGGAGCAATAGATTATGAAAAGTAGTTATTCAAGAAAAGTTTATTTTAGCGAAGTAAATGAAAAGAAGATAATGCCTTTGGCTGAAATTATAAATTATATGCAGGATTCCTCTGCTATGCAGGGAGAAGAGATCGGAAAAGGCTTGGATTACAGAAAGGAAAGACAGGAAGGTTGGATAATTAATTACTGGCAGATAAATATAAAAGACAGTATCAAGTATATGGACGAACTTAAGGTTTCTACATGGATCAGTAGTTACAGAGGCGGAATCTGGACAAGAGATTATTTGATAGAAAAAGACAATAAGTATAATGAATCAAATAGTTCCTTTGGCATTGCAGAAGCAAAAGGTATATGGGTTTTGTATGATTTTAAAAATAATAAGTTGACTGTGCCGGAAAAAGAAGAGATTAATCTTTACGGTATAGAGAATGGATTGGAACTGAAAAAATATGGCAGAAGGATTAAACCGGGAGAAAATTATGAAAAAATCTGGACCGAGGATGTTTTGCCATATCAGATAGATGTTAATCATCATATGAATAACTCATGGTATATTGAGATGTTAGAGGGTGAATTGTATAATCGTGATAGGGAGTTTATATCGGGATTTACGGGAACTTTAAGAATAGAATATAAAAAATCAGCCATGTTGGGAGATACTATCAATTGTTTTGAATCTGTCTGTGAGGACAGAAGAGTATACGAACTGAGAAGTGATACAGATGAAGTATATGCCATGATTGAATTCAGAAGCAGCGAAGAGAATGCAAATGATTAAGTTTAGAGAAGAGAATACAAATGATTAAGTTTAGCGAAGAGAATGCTAATGATTAAGTTTAGTGAAGAGAATGCAAATGATTAAGTTTAGAGAAGAGAGTGCAAATGATTAAGTCAGGAGAGGAGAATGTAAATGATTAAGTTGGGAGAGGAACAAAGTCTTAAATGTATTAAAAAAGTTGATTTTGGAATATACGTAGGAACAAATGAGAAGGATAAGG
>Ga0065711_1041845_pt1 | contig 15836 bp, 10 predicted proteins | sample Hoacrofraction12_FD_59098 | JGI IMG/M metagenome (GOLD analysis project Ga0065711, IMG submission 59098) | Hoatzin crop microbial communities from Cojedes, Venezuela - Epithelial fraction 12 v2 (version 2) | ecosystem: Host-associated > Birds > Digestive system > Esophagus > Crop | place...
CACCCAGAGCAGGCTGCACGGGACCTTGTCCAGGTGGGTCTTGAATATCTCCAGAGAAGGAGACTCCACAACCTCCCTGGGCAGCCTGTTCCAGTGCTCCATCACCCTCAGAGGGAAGAAGTTCTTCCTCATGTTCAGGTTGAACTTCCTCTGCTTCAGTTTGTGCCCATTGCCCCTTGTCCTGTCACTGGGCACCACTGAGAAAAGTTTGGCCCCATCCTCCTGACACCCACCCTTCAGATATTTATAAGCATTTATAAGATTCCCACTCAGTCTTCTCTTCTTCAGGCTAAACAATTCCAGCTCCCTCAGCCTTTCCTCGTAAGAGAGATGCTCCAGTCCCCTAATTATCTAATGCAATCCCCTGATCAGACTAATGCAAAGGCTTCATAAGTGCAAAATTACTCAGCAATAGATACATATGTTCTTGCAGGCTGTGCAAGATGAAAGATACCAAAACCACCAAGACCTTGTGGGTGAAAAAAGAGAAAACCAACTTGACTGCTCTGTCCATGAAAATGTCCCACACTTTTTAATGCTCTGGGAACTTGGCAAACACAAACCCCAGTCCTGGGTCCTTTTCATCATCCAAGACAGCCAGAAGGGCTTGCTCCTCAGAGCTTCATCTGCTCGCAAAGCAGAGCAAGCTGCTTAAGCATAATGCAGCCTCCTGCTTCTAACCCCACCACGCGACTCACAGACCTCCTTCTGCTTCATCTGGCGGCTCAGCGGCGAGAAAAACATCCACGCATTACGCACATCAAGGGCTGTTTTGCATCCTGTACCTAACACATCTTTCAACATTCCTCCTCTAATCTCCAGTACTATCATCCTGCCGGAGCATGAAACAGTCGATTTCCCCTGCTTGCTAGATTATTCTATATTTCCTTTTAAATATCACAGAGATCACCACGAACAGTTAAGATAAGGGCAGTCTTAAAGACATGGACAAAAATACGATCTCAACATTCAGTTTTGCTTGGAAAACAGAAAATAAGTGCAAACAGGCTGCACAGACCAATCAGCGTCACAATGCTCACAAGGAGGACATAAAGAGCACGGAGACATTGGCTTCATGTTAGCACAGGACCCAGCCACACCCTTGGTTGAATACCCATGCGGGAGCCATTCCAATTACCTAATGAGCGATTATTGAGTAGCTGCACTCAATTTTATCAGGCAGTCAAGGCTGGTGTTGCTGGCAGCTGAAAAGGGATGGAAAGCAAATACTGACTCCTTTGCCTGACGCCAGTGACTCTTCCAGCTGTAGCTCCTGCCAAACACACACCGCTACCCCCGGTTTGGAGAGCTTGCTTTTGTGGTTGGTTACAGGAAGACGGTTAGGATGAGGACATTTGGTCTTGTTTCGGTTGAATCTCTCCACATTAATGCACAGAAGCATTATGCAATGTGGGCTAGACACTGCGAGTGTTGATTCACGTGGGCAGCTCTCAGGCAAATGTCTCACCTGGTGAAAGCACAAGGCGGTTAATTCACCGCACACACCTAAGCACACCTTACACCCTCCTCAAGCTGCAGCTGTTGCTTAGTGCAACCCACCGGGCTGCCTTCTATGCAGCCGCAGCTGCAATGTGGCTTATTTTCCTACCCAAATTAATAATAATCATACCTCATTGTGAATCAATAACAAAATCCCACGCCTGCCAGTATCTCCCCAGACTGTAGTGCAGCAGTCACTCTCCTTCCATCCAGGCCACACAACGTACAGCTCAGTATAGATGTGCTTCTGGCACCGTGGCAGGCAGTCGTATTTCAATTTTCAGGCCGAATGTATTTTCCGTCCCAGCTCCCCCCCTACTCTACTGCTCAGAGGCGCTAATGATTTAATCAAGCGCTCAAATTCTTATCTCTACCACGTGGTTAATTAATATGGATTTTTATTTTTACGAGGATGAATGGATTCTTTGTTAGGCCTTTTTATAGGACTCTAAGTGACCCTGGTTTTCTCTTGCCCTAGTTTTCAAAACGTCACTGACCTAGAATAAAAAAGCTATCAGAAAAAACTGATCGTTTTCTTTACTTTGGGTCAAAACTCACCAAGCCAAAAAGAGTATCTGAGAGATGAAAATAAGAACCTGCTCATCTGAAACACCCCAAATCTACCACATTTCACCCTGTGTTTTAAAGCTAATCATCAGAACAGCTCTTTAGGGAGGAATAACACACAGAAGCATCGTGTCACATAGGCTAGCTGAAAATCAATCCACACTGCTGGACAATGGCTGTTTTATCCAGTAATGGGCTATCAACAGGTGCTGCAAACCAGATTAATCATTAGGGCTGGAGCATGGGGACATGGCAGGGACCACGGCGATGCTGAACCCAGGAGGAAGAGGAGGGGAGGGCAGGAGTGCCGCCAGCCATGGCTTTACTCTCAGCCTTCCTTTTAAGGCGATACAGAAAAGCCAGACTTAAAATTAATCTCCTCTCTCCTGTTGCCTTTCGTGTCTCCCTTCACAAGGTCAGAGATGGCAGTTCACAGGAAAGCATGGTCTCCTCCCTCAGCAGGGAGCTGGGGAAGAAAACCACAGAAGAGCAGATGTACCCTGTCTGTCCACGCTCGTCAAACAAGGTCTCCAAACAGCAAAGAGGTTTTCTTCTATCGCGAGGACCAGTGCATCACTGTCAGTGAATCATTTACAACTGTGTGGCTTTTTTCTCATTTTAAAAAAATTTTTGTAAACAATTATTTGAAATTAACGAGTGCAAGCCTCTCTGTCACCTTCCCATCTCTGTTTCACCAGAAGGAATTACCTCTTGTGCATGGCATTTCTACATCTTCCTTTCACTGTTCAGGTCAGCTGAGGCTACGTCTACAGCAGCAAGCAGTGCAGCTCAACAGGAACAGACCAGCAGATGAAAAGAGCCGGCGTTCAGGATGTAGCGCGCCCACCACGTATGCAGGGAAGAAAGGCTGTGCTGGGCTAGCTCTAGCCTGAATGCCCACAGGCAGCTATGGTATCTTCTTCGAGCATTTATTTCAGTTTCATCGAAAATCACCATTTCCACACTTCCTGACAGCTCATCAAAATAAACCAAACATGGTCAGCAGGGATAACTGGGGGAGCTCCTTCAAGACAGCGCTGCTGATATGAACTCAAACACCAGGCAGAGACATGCTATAAACGACAGGAACTATCAGAAGAACCGTTAAGTACTTGCCAATCCAGAGGGAGGGTGAGCAATTCACCCCTGAGCCCTTTAAATAGTCCCTTCCCTTCCACCCAGTGACAGAGTTTCATTTTCTGCAGACAGGAAAGCTGGGAAAAAGAGTTATTTCCAGCACTTATGTTCAGCAACATGGTGTTAAGCAATTAAAAACAAACACAGTAATTTTGTTAAGATTAAGAAGTTTATCCAAAGCCCAATGAAGGCGATGAAAACATTTCTACAGGAATGCGTCTTTTCAAAGCCAAATATGGTATAAATATTAACTAATTAACTACCACCCTGTCTGTGCAGCAAGTGGGAACTTTCCTTTCAAGAAAATTACCCTATTTACCAAAAGCGCTGCTAACTCAGGAGGCGTCCTCACACTGAGTTTTGCCCTCCCGGCTTTCTTAAACGCTTTTGCTCACTTCCTTGCCAGGATCCTGGAGCAGCTCTGCTTTCAAACACCGCTGTCTGCACTGCCACAGCAGCGCATAAAGTCAGGCGCTGCAGCACTTGGGGGCACAGACAGAGAATCATAGAATCATAGGTTGGAAAAGGCCTCTAAGACCATCAAGTCCAACCATCCACCCAACACCACCACGCCTACTAAACCATATCCTGAAGTGCCATGAGGTTGCAGGTTAAATTCTTTAAGGTACTAAGTCACATCATTTAGCTATCAACACACTTTTAAAGATAAGGGCTTAAGTGGCTTTTCCAATATTTAAAGAAAATCCACAGTGAAGGAGGGATTTCAGCATAAGTGGCCTTCAGTGCCCTACACAGGTGCCTCAGAGGCCATCCACTCCTCAGGCATTTTAATGCCAGTTTTTAACCAGTAATGCACCTGCTAATGCCTTTAACAAATTGAAATTTATCTATCAGGGAACACATTTATAAACCTATACAATCTATTTTTTTCATTAGGCATGTGAAACAAACAAAAATACCCATGACTAACTTTTTTTTTTAGGCAGTCTCATGTGTCAGTTGCCTCTCCAGCACCATCAGCCCCGTCACACGCCACGAGGCCGAGCAGTCGGGGCAACTGCAGAGCAGCTCCTCACCCGGGCAGCAGACAGCATAAACAGAACATCAACTTCTGTGCAGCTCCTATGGGAGCTTTTTGATTTGTAAAAGTCACGCCTGAAGAATCATAATAAACACTTAATGGACTTCTTTGATCATTCTGGTTAAAGAAAAAAAGTGTAGCTGTAGTAACATACCAGCCCCAACAGATGAGGCATACAGCTAGAACAAAAAAAAAAAAATGCTGGGTAAGAATTAGTCATCTACCTGACCTCTGGATGAATTAAGTGGGTCTCGGAGAGATATCCTCCTTTACTCGGAGAGGAGTGCAATCTACTACAAACTGCACAACAAAAATAACCCGTACACGCCACCATATTTTCAATTTCAGTTGAAGAGAAATCATTCATAAAGGATTAGACATAACTGAACGAAAATAGCATAATTCATTTATATCATTAAACCCTCTTCAAAAACAATTTTAGCAGCCACGTTTTTATATGATCATCATTTGGGTTACAGTAATAAACAGGAAAATGCACACAGATTAATAAGCAGAGCCACAAATGAAGACCCCTGCAGTCAATTAAACTGTGAAAGCCTAAGTACATGCCCCAAACTCTGAGAGCTAACACACACTCCCCTGTGCCTGAATTGGCTCAGCAAGCAGGGAAAGAAAAGGGAAAACAGAGTTCTGCACAGGCTTGGTGGGAAATGCCACACATAGGGTCTGTTTGCTGTCCTAGGGAAGAGAGGGGAAGGAATTGTGCACGGGAGAGAAAGTGGAGGTGGGAACCTCCCACAGGTAAACAGATTTTCACCCCGAAAGCCAAAACTTTCCTGCTCCAGAGCACCACCGGCTCTGCCCAGTCTCTGCTGCAGCCACCCACCTGCAAGCGGCTGCACATTCCCCTTGCCACAGTCCTGCACTCAGGCTCACCAGCAAAGAGCACCAAGGTCTCCAACAGTTCTCAAAACACTGCCATGAAGCCATTCTCTCACCAAAGGAGGGGATGTGCCACCTCATTTCAGGCCGCTGAAAACAATTTTGGACCCCAACAGTGCCTCTTGCATTCACAGAAGGCCATACGCCAGGCTGTACCCCTCCACGGGGCCAGCCCGTAACACAACGCTGGGAGGGAAGCTATGGGAGGAGGAGACACGGGCCAGGACTCCCGCGTTATTCCCCCCATACCCATCGCCAGCCAAGCCCCAAGCTCCTGCCTGCTCCCTCCACAGCTGCAGGAGAATTGACTTCATGTTTCAAAGCTGGTCCACGCGCTGCAACGGAGCATCTCCCTAGCAAGCATCCTCTGTTCACCAAAATGTTTGCAGCCTGCCTGGCAGGAGAAACCCTTCCTTTAAATACTTCCCCACAGGATATAGCCATAACAGGTCCAGCTCCAGGCTTTTCACCTGCTCTTTTAGGTGGCTGTGCAAGGACACAAAACAGCTTCGCAGCTGCTGTAAGTTGTGCTGCAGCAGAAAACTGGGAGAAAGCAGAGAGGTGCTGGAGGAAAGGGCATAGATAATGTTGATCTTCTTCTGACTTAATTTTACGATAACATCTAGGACAGAAGAAAGGAAAAAAGAACAGAAAAGAAGGAGCTCAAGTCCTGACATCATGCAATTTCATAGCAATTTCTGTTTTCTTGGCAGGGAGGGAGGGGGTAACTTACTCTTCTGCTTGTGGAGATCAACATGAAAACTGGAAAAGGTTAAAGAGCAATATATAAATCCGAATATACATATATAGGGGTTTATATTTTTGCAGCTTTTACTTCAGCCTCATGATTCTGTGACTAGCTTCACAATTTGAAAATGTCTGGAGATGGGAACATTAGAACGCATGTTGCTTTCATTTCTTCCCTTCTTTTCTTCATGCTGTTCAAGCTTCATTAAATCTACCTAAAATATTTAGCTGAAAAGAAAGACACACTGGGACCAAAGTTCCATTTTTACCTATCGTCCAGTGACTTTCTTTACTGCACCTTCTAGGCCAAATGCTATTAAGGAAAGTGAATGCTCATCTTTGAACAGTGGTCTACCTAAACACTAACAGCAGGTTTTTTACAATATTAATCCACTGGCATTAATTTAGTAGGATTTCTACAATAACTAGATCTACTAAGTAGTAACCTCTTCTAATTAACTAGACTAGACAAGGGCTCTATCACCATTGGATGTCTTTCAGGAAAAACAGAAGATTGGATCACAAAGAATTTAAATGCAGAATAAAATATGAGCAATCCAGACTAGATCTCACTCCCACATTTTTCTTCTGCACCAACTATTTATGTGTATCTCCTATTATGCTGTGTATTACACAATGCTGCGCATACTCTTGCAAGCTATACCTAAACAATTTGAAAAGCAGATCATAACCAGTTTTACATCCATCTTCAGTCACCCAAAACATAAGGTGCTTTTCTCATAGTTATAAGCAGCCATTCCTTGAATCTGAGATTCCTCTAAAACTTCTCCAGGTGAACCTGAAGATTTAAAGCAATCAACACCTTTGGCTGCTCTGCAAATCTCATCCCAAGATTCCTCTTATTGAAAAAAATCTTTTCCTTGAGTGGTCCTGTTATTCTTATTTCACCTTCATAGAATCATAGAAACATTAAGGTTGGAAAAGATCTCTAAGATCATCAAGTCCAACTGTCAACCCAACACCACCGTGCCGGCTACACCATGTCCTTCACTATCGCAGATCTGCAGGTAGAGTTACAAATCATTTCTGTATGTCATGTCAGTGAATGCTGCTTTGGTGCTTCATCACAGCTGTGCTGCCGTTTGCTTGTCTGACCCAGAGCAGATGCTGCAGTGTCACAGCTCCATACATAGGACGTGTCTGTACCATTTGTTGCACTTTATCATTACAAAAATTTAAATGTCACTTCTAAGGGATGTCTCCAGATGTTTTACAACTATCAGGCACATACAGCTTGGCCCCAGGTTTGCATTTCAGCGTAATCTAAGAGCTCAAAATACTCCAGCAAAGCAATATAGTCATTTTGATTTTAATAAGCTGGGCTCTTTCACTGAGATATTGACCAAAAAACCCTACTGTTATTCGACAACAACACCAATCTGACTTTCCAGAAAAGCGCTAGACAGTGCTTTCCAAACCCGTTTCATGACAACAGCTACCTCACTCTTTCTACCGCAGGCTGAGTTTGAGTGGCTCAACAGATGTGTGCCTGACACGCGGTGCCTGGTGCAACGGGCAGGCTAGCTCCTGTCTGCCAGGAGTTTTTGTTCGCTCTCCTGAAAATGTAATGCTGAAGTAGAACAGAAGAAAATTCACTATTCAAGATAGTTTGGCTTTAGACCACTGTTAACATTCACTCATCAAAACACATGGCTTCAATGACAATATTAGTGCAAATACGGATCGTAAAAGTGACTTGCCAGAATATTCTTTTGCACCATCTGTTTTAAATATATTTTCTCTAAACTAAGCATCATAATAATTCCTTTGCAAGTGAGCTAAAATGAAATAGCTCTGTGGAAACATGATTTAGCCCATCCATCCTAGAATAACCAGGCCCTAAACACCTTGAGGACAGGCTTTCCAGCAGTGCCAGCCCCGCTGCCTGGACTAGACTCCTAGACAGCCACCATGAATGTTTTCCTGAATATGTTCAGAGGAAAAATCAGTCTTCCTAGGAAATTCTTATACAAGAAAATTCAACATGTGACTAAGGAAAACCCAAAAAGCCTGTCTGAGAGGCCAGCTCTTTTGCACTCATTATTACTTAACTGTTCAGGTAGCTGTCATTAAATTGGAGCTGTTAAAACACTGGTGACTGAGTGTTTCCTTAACAAGTTATACCTCACTGCAAGTGAGGATGAAAGACTCTGACCTGTATGAAATTTGTTTAGAAGCCACAAAAATTTTCTCCTTGTTTTGGCCACAAGCTATCTTTCTACACGTGCATGGGACACAGCAGTTAAGAAGAGGAAAAACAAATACAATAGTACTGTAATTAACAGCCTCATTAAGACAGCTTAATGCAACCAACTAGTTGTCAGCAAATTGAAAACAAGGAAACTAATGAAATGGCATAACTGTGTTCATGCTGGAGGTTCCCTTGAAAATAGTTTACAGTAACATGTATTCTGAATAACAAAGCGTAAGAACCAGTGAGCACATCTGTACCAAAACAGGCAACAGATCTGAAAATACCATGAGAAAGTTCTAGGAGATCTCTTATCTTTCATTTCACTGCTGAAACATCTCTTGTGAAAAACAGAAACATCTTCAAAGAAGCATAGACATGAACTAACTACACTGATTATAACGCTAATTTTAACAGGTTTCTCAGAATTCCCTTCAACTTGTGCACAGTCACAGATTTTTGCCAAAAATCTATATTAAAAAGATGCAGAAAACTACAGTAACTTACCTTGCAGCGACAGACAGCGATCATCGATTTCGGAAGAAGCCTGCTCCTCTGTTGAGGAAGATGACTGCTTTGATGCCATGTTAAATCCTATGGAGATTCTTTAAAATTCCATACTGAAAGTATTAAAAGAAAAAAAGAAGAAAATCAGTACAGTTTTACATTAAAATTGACCATATCAAAGACGCTCTAGTGTGCGGCGCTGAGACATGAGTTTTATTTTGGGTTTTCTTCCCTCAGTAGGCTGTTTCCTTAGGTCCTACAGAATAAAGAACCCGCTCCTCCTGCGTGAATCCACGTTTTGGTCCCTTGACTCCATAACACAAACCATGGATCCCATTGTGTCTTGCCATGAAAACAACAGCACTAGGATTAGGAAAACTCAAACATAGTTGCTTTCTTTGAGAAAGCCAGGGTGGCAAAAGCTTATAGCGCTTTCTGCAGGTTTGTTGCTGCCAAACCTCAAATGTTTTCTTTAAATCTTTGTACTTCTCAGATATCTCCTCTTGTCTGGATAATTGTTTCAGAATGGAAACAATTTAGCAGAATCTGCAAAGATTAAGACGAAATGAAAAAGCAGCGATTATCAGATGAGAATAATCACACCTGCTATTTCTGTCTGGTACCTTCGGTACTCCTCAACCCCCATGACAGAGTTCCTTTTTCCAGCTCCTCCATTTCCCTCTCCTTGGATACCTCCCCTCTCTCTAGTGCAATTTTAGTGAACAACATGCTATGTGTTAAAAGTGTAACACTGTTTCTGTTACTGCAGCTCAATTTCCCACTGTTGGAAAAAATGGATACCGAGATACAGGGTCATTTTTATCAAGAACTTACAAGTTAAGCAAATTCAAAAATAAATAAAGCTGAAAATTAAATAAGGGCTCACCTTAAACGAGCTTTGTTGCCTAAATAACTGTAACCTTTTCACTAGAAGTACTAGGATTTACACACCATACATTAACAACTCATTTACCAACTATATGTCAAAATAAAGGGTGTGAATAGATGAGTAAGGAAATACAACATTAAAGAACGCCAGAGGAATTTTTACATTCAGTCCCTTGTGCATATGAATCATGAGGCAGCCTTTGTTTACTCCACTATACAATATTTTTCCTCACTCCCTGTCTCACTCTCTGCACAGAACGGATAACACGCATTTAACGAGAAGCTATTCAATATTTTGTTTTCCTCACCCTGAACAAAGCGTGTCCTTGTGCTTTATCTAAGAGCTTCTCTCATGACAGAATTATGAAGTTCCTCACAAGATTTTCTGCGGCACTCATCACCCCAGCATCTGAACGCTTCACAAACATCAATCAATTCACATTTACAGCAGCTACGTGAGACCAGGGGTTATTGCCCACATTTGGAATCACAGAACAGTTTGGGTTGGGAGGGACACTTACAGATCATCTAGTCCAACCCCTCTGCCACAGGACATGGTTTCAGTGATGACAAGCATAGGCAGAGAGAGAATAAAGCGGAAAAAAATTTGCCAGAGAAATAGATATTAGTTCATATGGCCGAGGCACTGATTCCAGCCGCTGCAGTGAGCATGCGGTGTTTCTGCAAGTCACCAACAACTTACAACCAAAAGTCAAGGCACCAGATTCAAGAAAGGGGAGTTCTAGCTGAGACAGGTAAAGATGAGAGCTATCCAGATTATAAATGCAAAGACAAAAAATATTTTACAAGAGTTTGCCTTGCTTAGCCTAGCAAAAAGAGGAGGAAAAGGACTAATCTGATCTCTGGCAGGCACAAGAACAAGGTGATATAAGCAAGCCACGCCTTGAGGTTAGAATGGAAAGCATTAGATTTCTAAATAGCAGGTTCTAACAAAGCCTCCCAATATGGGCAACTCGTACAAAGGATTTACGTGATTTTCAGATTGGAATTGTTCAGAAATAGGCAACATAAAGCGGGTGCCTTTAATAAAGGGGCGCTTGGACTTCCAACGCTTGAGAGCTCTCAGAAGTCCTCTGTTCTCAAGCTAGAAGTGTGAGTCTCAAGTCAGATGATATCTAAAAAATAACCCCACAGTTAGCTACCACTGATAAAAATAGAGGTTTAAGTGCCAGGGCTAGCACCTCGCAGGAACGGAGGGAGGGCAAGGGCTGAGCAAGAATCCAGTTCTCCCAGCAGCACTGCCTGTGCCCAAGGCAATGCAGTCTTTCCTGGGAAACTCCTTCCTTTCCCTCTCAAGATCAAGCGATACAAAACGAAAGCCCAAAAATGCAAAATGTCAGGTGGCCTTCATATCTTTCGTGTATCACTGTATGTCTTGAATTTGATTTTGTGATCGCCACCTTGAAGGCTACTAACTAAGCAGCAAGACCCAGCTGAGGGGTATGTAAGCAAAACCCAAACCACATCACCAGGGCTGTTGCTTTTTGCTCCCAAGACAGAGTTAGCTGCATTCCCTCCACCCTGAATTTTCCAGTGGCCAGCTGAAGACCTTCAGAGATATTGAAGAAATAGTAAATCCTGGGCACCAGTGGATCCACAGGTGAAATCAGTCAGCCTGCCCGAATTTGGACCGAAGGTTATGATTCATATCAAGTGTCCATGTAAAGAAAGAGTGACAGGACTAGAAGCACACACATAGCTGGCCACCACTGCCACATCACCATAATCTTACAAGCAAGACATCCCCAAAGCTTTGTTACATATGCATGTTCCTGTGGTTCTGGTGCATGCACTCAACATGCATACTCTTCTTCTCTTTAACACAAGTCTACTCTCATTCTTTTTTTCATTCTATTTTAAACTAAACCATATTTAAGGATTTTCTTTTAAAGGCAATGTCCTGATTTCAGCTGGGATAGAGTTAATTTTCCTCTCAGTAGCTGCCGTGTTTTGGATTTAGTAGGAGAAGAATGTTGGTAACTCATGTTTTCAGTTGTTGCTAAGAAATCAAGGACTTTTTCCAGTTTCTCCTATTCAGCTAATGAACAGGCGTGCAGGAGCTGGGAGGGAGCACAGCCAGGCAGACAGCAAAGCTGGCCAGTGGAAGTATTCCACACCATGGACATCATGCTCAGTTTCGGAATAGGGGCTGGCCAGGCGGCAGGAATCTTGCTTTCTTGTTTCCATGAGTTCAAATCCTCTCTTGTCTAGGAGCTTGAATTTTTCTCAGGCATTTAGCGAATTCATGATTTCTGGGTTCCATGATTGCGACTGGCTGCAAACTGGTCATCAGGTGGTGAGAAAACTGTATTGTATATAGTTTGTTTTGCATATTTATTCTTATCATTCTTATTATCATTAGTAGTAGTAGTATTTTTCCTTTGTTGTCTTATTAAACTGTCTTGCTCTCAACCCATGAGTTTTCCCTTTTGTCCATTTCTTCTCCCCGTCCCGCTGGGGGCAAAGAGGAGGGGTGAGCGAGAGGCTGTCTGGTGCTGAGTTGCCAGCTGCTGGGTTAAACCACAACAGGCACAAAAGCAGCACAAATTTCCCAAACAGTGAAAACATACATATCCGTTTGACTTTAATGCATCCAAATACGAATAGTCAGAGCCAAGTCATGTTCACCTAACTTGTGTGATGCTAAAGTCATCAGGAGCACAGTCCAGAGGAAGGGAAGAGGATTTGGCATTATAACTCCTCTATGATAACAGGAAAGTATGAAAGAGCCATGAAGAGCATTAACGGAAGTTTTGTAAACAAAACGCATTCTCAACCTTTCAGCGTCTGTTCCTCCTCTGTCACCATCCCTTGCAGCTACAGCACCCACACAGTACATAGTGTCTCCTATGTGCCTGTACTGCACCTCATGTTTCGGGACCCCAATCTCAGTTCAGATCTCTAAGAATAAAACTTTCAGGATTTTAAAGCAGAAAGTATGTTAAGCTTTAACGCATTTAGAAGAGCAACGAGGCTGGTGAAGGGTCTAGAGCACAAGTCTTATGAGGAGCAGCTGACGGAACCGGAGTTTGGTCTGGAGAAAAGGAGGCTGAGGGGAGACCTTACTGCTCTCTACAACTACCTGAAAGGAGGGTGTAGCAAGGTGGGTGTTGGTCTCTTCTCCCAAGTCACTAGTGATAGGACGAGAGGCAATGGCCTCAAGTTGCGTCAGGGGAGATTTATATTAGGAAAAATTTCTTCACAGAAAGAGTGGTCAGACATTGGAACAGGCTGCCCAGGGAGGTGGTCGAGTCCACATCCGTGGAGGTGTTCAAAAACCGTGTAGATGTGGCACTTCGGGATATGGTTTAGCAGGCATGGTTGTGTTGGGTTGACAGTTGGACTTGATGATCTTAGAGGTCTTTTCCAACCTTAATGATTCTATGATTCTATGAACTAACTTTAATTAATTAACTTAAATTATGGCACATGATCATAGAACATGTATAAATGCAAAAAGCATATGCTCCTACTTTCTTTTAAGGTCAAATTAAGGCCTCCCTCCCCAAAAGATGCGATTCTTTAAAATATATTTTTTTAAACACAGAAATCCACTCAGCAAATTCACAGTGCAGGTTATAAAAGTGCGCAGCTGATACAAAGCGAGTTTATGATAAAGCTTTCACGTCCCTGAAACCCTCTGTTCACCATCCAACACCGCACACACATATTGCCCTGGCTCCGATTCCTGCCCTGCCCCGACAGAATACTCCACAGCTGCTTTGACGGGGAGACACACACGCACTCTCGGAGGACATACCTGCAAGGATTAGTATTCTTTAAAAGGCACAAGGTACAGATTGTCTGAGAAGGGATTATATAGAGACAATATGCTGGTTCCTTTGCCCTCCCCATCACCCACCCCCCAAATTCCATTCAAATAAAGCATATAAAGTGTAACTACGTCATATCAACCTCTGAAGAATCTAAAACTGTCAAGCTATTGCTAAAACTACTCAGCAATGCTTTACACAGGCATTAGGAATGATCATCTTCTCTACTCCATATTTAAGTCAATTCTTTTTTTTTTATAACAACTCACGAAACCTGCAGAGCTAAACCAAATCCTCTATTTCCATGAAACACTGGACAACTATGAAATATATACCCATAGTGTTGAAAATCAATCAAATGCTTTCATATGACACTATGCCTTTTCAGTAGGGATAAAACTGAAAGTGAAGAAAATTACCTTGTCTTTCTCTCTGTTCTGGAGAGTCTGACACTAATACAGGAAAGCATTTAACTGCCTACACCTTGGAATAACCTGTAAAATAACCTGTGAAGTATCGGAGAACCAAAGAGAGAGTTCTAGGAATGCTGGGACCTTGTTTCCAACGGATTTGTTTCCTGTTGATTAACTTATGTGAATCACACCAGAGCTGTTACGCAAGCTCATCTTTTCTTCAGCATGGGAGAAGTCACACAAGAAAGGTGCACCATGGAAGTCCTCGAGTAAAGCTTTCCACTGGTGTTCTCCAAAGGAGCAAACTCCTGACCACCTGGGCTCAACCTGCAGCTCAAACAGTTCAGCCATCAGCTTTTCCTGTGATAAGGGCACTCATAAGACTCAAAACCAGGCCTTCGTCTAGTAGGCATTGGTAGAGTTCTTCTTCCCTTCCCATCTCACAATGGGCACCTAAAAACATAGCTGGAAATCAGATCAGCACAGTCATATCACATTATATCAGCTTAACTTCCTTGGAATCTCTCTTCCTTTCCCAAATTCAGCTGAAGTTAGCCAGCAGATTAAAAACCGTACTGGGTATTAACACACAGGCATAGGCATATTGACAGAGAGAAACCTCAGAGCAGGTAGCGGACTAGAAATCTCAAGGAACTAACCAGAAAATACTAATTCCAGAGATTTTATCATGAGAACAGACAGCGCTGATTTAAACACTACATCTCCAGTGTGGCTTAACTCCCAATGAGATCTAAGAGATGCTCCTCTTAAGCAGGGTCTTTATAAGGACATTCTTGTCTCAGAAGAAAAGGGAAAAAAAAAACATTTCAGATGGATTTGGAGGATTCATTAGCAAGGATTTCATATCTTTAACATCACAGTTTGGATCAGGATGGTTTGCAAACCCTGCAAATCAGCTGCTCCAAGTATGAAAAAAAATTGCAGTTATACAGTATGCTCTACAGTGAAACTGCTGCCATTTTCAAAACAACATATGTAACTACAGTTAAAAGATAAAATGCATATTTCATTAATTATTTAAAGTTAATTCTGTGAAACATCTGCACACACTAATTGGGAAGCGAGGTAAACCAGTTGGTGTGATTCCCACACCGTCTCAGGTAAGACCGTTTGCGGTCTCCGAGTTTACAGCTAACTCCTGCGTGCCCCACGCCGTGCTGCAGCCTGCTGCACAGATGCACCCCCCGGCCCTCCCCGTGAGCCAGCCTTGAAAAGCCGTACGGCATGAAATTAGCTCAGGTGTGCGCTCCTTAAAGCTGAAAGCAGCACATACTTTGCAAACGAGCCCTGCTAGAGGTAGCGGAATATAACGCACCGTTAGTAAATGCTTGCTTCATTGGTTTTGCCTTTGCGGACACATGCCCCATGTTTTCCCGGTTACACTGGCTGCATGCTTTCCACTGGTACTGCAATATGAATTACAGGCATCTTCGCATGGCATCTCCAACCGCTTGTTTTTACTTTTCCTCCTTTGAAGTGCCACTGATTATTTATGACCCACTTGGAGACTCAGAAGACTTTCTTCCCTCCATAGAGGCCTGTACATGTAAACTGAAGTCTGTTCCTAGCAACAGATTATTATTACTCATGTGTTCAGTCGAGCCAATGCCATGAGCAGAAATGGCAGATTTTTATCTTTGGTGAACTGGTCCAAAGGAAGCAGAGCTCCACCATGCAGACCGACTGAAGACCCTTTTCCTTTTTGGTTATTAACAAAGATCTCAGTTCATCCCACATTCAGAGAGAAGCAGTAACATTCAGAAGTGCACGTCGTGAGCTTTGTAAAGTACTGCTGAACTGCCTTCTTTTGGGAAACTATTTTTCTGTAAGTCTGTCACAGCCTCCGTAAAGGCAAATTGTTGGGATCCAAATCATGATAATATCACCTAAAGAATTCTCACAGAAAATCTCTTACATCAAGCTGGTTTGAGCTTTTGCTTTTTTACAATATTTTCTTTTCTCCCTCACTTCCAATGTACTCACACCTCTGTTAACAGAACCACAGAATGTTCGGGGTTGGAAGGGACCTCTGTGGGTCATCTAGTCCAACCCTCCTGCCGAAGCAGGGTCACCTACAGCAGGCTGCACAGGACCTTGTCCAGGCG
>Ga0065711_1041846_pt1 | contig 15836 bp, 10 predicted proteins | sample Hoacrofraction12_FD_59098 | JGI IMG/M metagenome (GOLD analysis project Ga0065711, IMG submission 59098) | Hoatzin crop microbial communities from Cojedes, Venezuela - Epithelial fraction 12 v2 (version 2) | ecosystem: Host-associated > Birds > Digestive system > Esophagus > Crop | place...
GCTGCGCGGAAGGCAGAGCCGGCGGGCCGGGCCTGGGTTTTTTTGCATAACGGTCACCCACTTCCGACTGCCGGCGGGCGGCGTGTTTCCTCCTCCTGCGCCGAGGCGAGAGCATCCTTCTGCCCAGCCCGAGGCGAGGGGCCGCTGCGGCCGGAGCCGGTGAGGGGGAGCCTGGGGGGTGGGAGGGGGGGGGAGCTTGGCATAGAAGGTGGAAAAGTTGATGCCACCCGCTCTGGGAGAAGGAGGCCAGCTCAGAGCCAAATAACTTCTAACGGGCTGCTGGCAGAAGGGGGCAGGGGCTGGACCAGCCAGCTTGCTCCCTTTCCCGGAGGGACTTCGCATGTATAATCTCTGGGAGCAACCAGCCGAGCCAGACGCCCCTGGTGCGAGGCTGGACTGAGCTCCGGAGGCAAGCTGTTCTCCCGTTTCGGAAAGCGCAGCTCCTCTTGCGCGGCAGAGAGGGGCCGTGCCTGGGCCGAGAGCCTTCGGAACTTTTCTCCAGCAGCTGCGCCACTGTTGAGAAAGGCAGCCCTTCTGCCAGTGTCCATCAAAGCGCTGCTGCGAGGGCCTGCCTGCCTCCAGCACGCCAGGGGTGTGGTCCCCAACCAGTGCCAGCGTTTGCACTGATAGAGGAAATGGCTGAGCTCAAGGAAGAAAAATTACTTACTCTCCACTTAATGTACAGCTTTTCCTGTCCTGTCTTGGGTATCTCCACTGTTTTCAGCTTGCCTGAATAAGCAGTAATTCTTCTCTCGTTCAGCAGGTGCTTCTCAGTGAAGAGAAGATAATTCAAAGAGACCCGGGATGCCTTGGCCCAGCAGAAAGAGAGACAAAGGAGCAGTAGCAGGTCTGTGCTGACATCCTAACTGATTTAGCATCTCTCACTTGAGGTTCCAAGCTATAGTGAAAGTACAGACAGTCATCTTAACCGTCTGTCTTTCAGAGCCATAGATCTTATAGACAGCATTTCCTCTGTAAAAACGGGCTGAGCATCCATGTGTGACTGAAACAAGTCTGCTAGATACGCGATAGGGACAGTGATGTATTCTCAGCACCAAGTGGTTAAGAAACATAACTCGTGCTCATTTATGAAGGGTTTTCAGATCCTACGCGTTAGAGATGGTCAGTCAAAGTATACCCAGTGTAGTGGCAGGAAGCTGATGTGGTACTATCTGCAAAGAAAACAAGAAGCAAAAACCTTGCACTTGAGGCAACATTATGTGGTGTTTCAGGTGTAGGAGGAAAAAAACTACACAGTTGGCTCATCTGTGCCACTTACTTGCTTAATGAATTCCAGTAAATAACCACCTTCTTACCCTTCAATCACTTGGTTTTTACTGTCTGGGTCCTGGACAAACAGGGATATAGACACCCCCCCCGAAACAGGTAGCACAGTGGAGGCTTAATCTAAGGTTTCAGCTGCTGCAGTAATTGAAATAGCCTGCTGTGCTGCTGAATTTTCCTTTTATTCACCAGACCCACCTAAATCAACTTTGTTGCCTGCAGCTGATTTCTCAGTGATTAATTAAAAAAAAAAATCAGCTACACTTCATGGGGGCAACATGGTCTATCCTGGCTTTTTTTAATGATTAACTATGACTGCTAAACTACGTTTGTGCACGCCACACCAAAAAAACTTATCCTTACTACAGATGGAAACTGGAAAGACTCAGAAACACTGGTGCATAATGCTGCTGCCTTACACGTAGCATCTGGGGTGTACCAAACTTCTGCTGCAGTCAAATACCAGTATGTGAAACCAGCTTGGACAACTGAAAATGTTTCAGTACCAGTCCTTACCGGAAACAAAATGTGTTTTATAGGAATCTTTTTTTTGTTGTTTCTTTTAAGATAAAAAAGAGCCTGATGCTAAAATTGCCAAAACTGAGGAGGAGACTCCAGATCAGGAGGAAGAAGAAAAGTCCACAAAACCTCCAGCTGGGAGTTCCAAGTCAGGATGGAAGAACTGGAAGAAGACAAAAGAATCCGAAGGCAGTGGGGAGGAAAGCAAGATAACGTATTGTCACTGGCTTCTGAAGTCGGAACCAGAGAGCAGGCTCGAGAAGGGAGTGGATGTGAAAGTAAGCACCGACACCCATCCTTGCTCAGCAAAGCACAGAGGCAGTTTCACTACTATCCAGAGCTGAAAGCTGGGTTACAGGATCAAACAATGCAGGTTGTTTGCAATATGAACACTATTGTGTCTTTACTTCTCAAAACCCGTCTGTGTTCCTGGAAACAGAAAGACATAATGTTGTTCTCTACCGGGGTGACAACCTTGGGGCTTGATACTTGTAATAAAAGAGGAAATTGGGTCCTCAGGGTGCTTAGCTGTTGGTAGCAGGCGCAGCATCTATTTCAGACTTTGCCTTTACACTGCTGCAGTGTTCCTCCTTTGTGAAGGCTTTTCTTTAGCCCCTGCAGGAACCAAAAAAATCGAGTGAAGTTTGTACCACAGTTGAAGGAGTTACTGGGAACAAGTGGTTAGGCACAGCGTAGACAATAAAGATCAGACTGCCTCCTGAACTTAACCTGTATCTTCATTCCGTTTGGCAGTTCAGCATTGACGACTTGAAAGCTCAGCCCAATCAGACAACTTTTTGGGATGGAGTAAGAAACTACCAGGTAAGGAGCACATGTCAAAGGTGGAACCCTGAAATAGCGCTAGAAAAAAGGTGACTCTCCCCACAGATAACTTGTTCCCTTTCCTCAAGTATTTCCTTTTGGGGCATGCTGCCTGTTTTTACAGGTGCATTTTGTCAGGAGCCAGAAGTGCTTAATGGCCTCTAGGTCAAAGGTAGATTCAGGCTGGGTAATATTCTTTCAAATCATCCAGTTTTTCTTTAGCTTAGACCAGCCCCTTTATTTCCCTTGACACCTTTTAGCGAGTCTGTACTTAGCCAAGTACTATGCCTTGTCAGTGTACAGCTTTCTGTTCCAGGCCTCTCTGCAAAGGAAATCTGTGTGCACGTCCCCTATTATATATGATCCCCATACTAGATATACTTTCCCCTATTTATGATCTGCTCTGCTGCTTGTTTGCTGACAACTAGCATAAGTCTTCTGCTATCTCTGAACGAGGGTGGCTGAGCTGTTAAATTCCCGCATACTTTCTAACCGAGAGGATCTTGCTCTTTAGCCTCCTTTTTGCTTCATTTCATTGCAGCATTAAACATCTGTATGATGACTGTAGGAAACCTTATCTGAGTAGCTCTGAAGGACATATACCTCTCTTGTTGTTAGTTCTTGTTCCTAGCTGCTTAGAATGAGACCGTGAGAGCTTGATACAAAGAGCTCAAAGTCTCTCGTTTACACCTGACAGGCAAGGAATTTCCTGAGAGCCATGAAGCTTGGCCAGCAGGCCTTCTTCTACCACAGTAACTGTAAGGAGCCTGGCATCGTTGCCATTGTCAAGGTGAGTGCCTCTTTCTTGTTCTGTGTTTCGGGTAGCAGCGAGAAGTGATAATCGATGGCTTATCAAACAGCTCATTAGCCCTGCTTCTGTCCAAGGAGTGCAAGAGTCATCTACGAAGAGCAGCGAATGAGCCTGGGGCATCTAGGCCCATACCACAGGCGCATACCACAGCAGGGCTGACTCAAGCATGTTTCCCCAGAGAAATGGAACCACACTGCTGTTTTCCTAGTGACATTTCAGAGCCCTTCCAGCCAAGTCAAGTGTTGCTCCACACCCTGATTAAAAACTGATTCACTAAATTCTAGTCATCTGAGCCTGCAAGGCAGTAGTATAAAACCTAGGGCACAGAAAAGCTTTTTCTTTAAGGGGAGACCTCGTCGCGAAGACTATCATCATCTACCCCGTTTTCCTCTGTTGCGTGTGCTCCTTCCACGCTGCTTTCTGAAGAGGTGCTGATACTGCTTTGACAGCCATAGTGTTCTGCAGTGCTTCAACCCAAGGAATGTAAAGGAAGGAAATCGATCGCGCTATTAGAATGGAGTTCAGGGAGAGCAAGGCTGATTTTTGCACCAGGATTATTTCTTATGCCTAGACACAGCTTGCTCAAGGGCATTTCACACCCTTTGCTGACAGTAGTTTTTAACCGATGGGAACTCGTCTCACATTCTTCTCCCCTTCTGCTTCAGATCGTAAAGGAGGCATACCCTGATCACACACAGTTTGATCAGAAGGATCCTCATTATGATTCCTCCAGCAGAAAAGAGAACCCCAAATGGTCCATGGTAATGTAGTCAACCAAATACAGCTGTTTCAAGCTCTGTGTGCAAAACAAGTGAAGGCAGAAGCCTCTTATCTTCATATTGCATATCTTCTTAAGCGTCTCTCCTGGCCTAGCTACCTTTTTCTCTCTCAAGAGAGAATCCAGTCCTGATTGTTTCCTCTACCTTTTCCCTTGTCTCTTCTAGAAGGCTGCCAAAATGTATCTTCCTAAATTTTCAGACTGTACTTGGATCCAGAGCTAATCCCCCTGCAAGGTAGAATTCTGGGTTAGGAAAGACAACAAAAGTGTCTCAAAAGTACCACTCTTGGTCTACAGCAAAGCTGTAGTTTTGAGGCATGCCAAATTATGGGGAAGTGACAGTTCACAGGCTTGGCTACATCCTGCATCTTAATTTTGTATTGCCTGTGACAGCATGACTGTATGTCGGTAGTGCCCAGTGCTAAGATTCATGTAAACAGATCACCTGCTAGAAGTATCTGAAAGTTCTTTTAGCCTTGAGCAAGGAAAAGCTTCCATGCCATTATAAGGTAGTGCACATCAGTCCTTTGCTTCCGTTTAAAATCTTTATCTCACTAAAGATCTTATGTGACATCTGGAGGCTACATCCTTCTCCAACCATGCTCCTTTGCTGCCCGTCACTTCCCAGGTGGATGTCCAGTTTGTGCGGATGACAAAACGTTTCATCCCCCTCTCTGAAATCAAGGCTCACCACCTGGCACATAAAGCAGATGGAGGCCCCCTAAAGAACATGATGCTCTTCACAAGACAACGTCTTTCTATCCAACCACTGACACAAGGTAAGAACCTTCTCTGGACTCTTGGTGCCATTCCCTCGGAGAGGCAGCCCTCGCTCAGAGAACTTGGAAGTTCCACTGATGGCTTTTTTTCCTTACCTTTTCAACACAGAGGAATTTGATTTTGTCTTGAGCCTGGAAGAGGAAAAGCCACATTAAGAAACTGAGAGCAGCACAGCTTCTACCCAGCCCGCTGATGCCTCTTCCTAAACCAGCGTAATTCTCAAGTTTACTTGCTCAATCGCAGCAACAAGAACATGCCTGCGCGTGATTCGCAGCTACACCGCCCCTTATTCTGACACGTTATTTTTGCTTATTTTTAAATAAAGCCTTTTAGAATCAATTGCAGCTACTCAATTTTTAATAGTGGAAAAATCTGCAATTTGTCTTGAAGGACGAAATGGGTACATCCTCTTTGATGATGTTTACTACAGGATCCAGTGCAGTTCCATGTACTGCGGAGGGACATTTGTCTGCGGAAAGGTAGCACTAAGCTTCTATCTAGACCAAGAAAATTTAGATTTATATACACATCCAGCCTGAGTGCTGCAAAACATATCACAGTTAACTTTCTGCAGGTACAAAACCTGCCATGTTATTTGGGTACTGACATCAGGGAAAGAGGAGAAAATAAAGCTGGCTTGCTAATTTTAAGCCACATGGGTCTTCCACCAGCACAGCTTCTAAGCAGTGACACAGCTTAAAGAAAGACCAAGAATTTATAAAGATAACAAAGGACAAACTCCTCGAGCATGTTTGGAGGGCTGCACAGTATGGCACTAGAGAAAAATGTCTTAATACCGTAAAAAAAAACCCACGAAACCAGACCCAGGGCAGGCTCTATAGACCGTATTGGACAAACTCAAGCACAGCATTTGACAGCCAGGGCTGGCTCTTTTTAATTGGAGAGACAAAAAAACCAAGTTTTAAAATACAGCCATTGAAAAGACGACGAATTAAGAAACATGTAAACACAGCAGAGGCTTAATTACAGGTTGCACTGCTTGGTTTAGTACTTGCACACTCCCCCCTGCCTGACTTCATCTGGGAGAGAGGAATGACCCAAGTACTGAACAGAACCACCCAGCCCAGGGGGACACGACAGCTCGAGTAGTGTCTGCCCCTCACCATGCTAATGAAACGCTTTCCTGAAATACCTTGTCCTGGAGTGAGCTTACGCTTCAGCTTCTCTCTGAAGATGCTCAGCACATCTGCTCCACCCAGACAAACAGAGGGCCTAGCGGGTAACAGGTTGAATGGTCCATTTAGATTAAGTAAAAATGGGGATCATTTCTAGTTTCTGGGGACAAAGAGAGGAGGGGCACAAAGTAGGAAAAAAACCCCAAACCAACCCAACGTATAGGCTCATGCACCTTTTCCAAGTGATCCCTCCAGCAGTGATGAACAGATCTTTAATAAAAATGTCCTTCCAGTGCATTGTCTTGTCAGACAATTATCTTGCATCCAGTACTGAGGCTGTTCGGTCAGTAAACAAAACACTCCTGGAATGCAAAGACTTCTTCATCCATGGGGTTTCTTTAATGCCACATGGCCTACAATGAAGAGGAATAGGCAAGGAAAAAATATTCTAGGCGGGATGGGAGTTGAGGGAAAGCAGAGGGCGGTTAGGGTGCTGCTGTGCTCAGTTCAGCCATGGAAAGATAGTCTGCTATCCCCAGAGGCTCCCAACGGGAGCTCCGCTTGTCTCTAGAAGATCGTGTATTGCCACAGCACAGGTCGTTCCCCCTACACAGAGCAGGGAGTAGAGTGAGAGTCAAAAGTAACGTCCAGATTCCTCTGCCACGTGAGACCTGCAGCAGGTTACCACCCCTTGCCCGTCGTAACAAGGTAGTTGTCTAAAGTAAGCTTTTGCTTCAGTCTTAGGAAGACACGGCTCCAGCCCATGGCACAGACTTCTCATGTAAAGAAAAGCAAGCCACGTCTTCACTATTACAGAGCAGAAACATGGTGTGACATGAGCATTCAGCAGAGATGAGATCATTAGTGTCTTCTACAACAGAGCGAGACTGTCCAGCTCTACTAAAAACCACAACCTTACACGTGGTGAGTAAAAGATAACTTACTTTGGCAAGCAGAAACACACATTTATCACTGAAATACAGTAGCTGTCTTATTACATAAAAAGCTACCCTTCCCACCCAAGCCCCATTCCCTCCACCAGCACTGCTCCACTAAACAAAGCAGAAGATACTTCGATTTCCCAGCTGTGACATAACTGTTCTACATTCACCTGTAGGACAGAGGCAGAGGAGATTTCATTCCAGAGTCAGAAAGAAGCTGGACAAAACCCTAGCGAGCCACAAACGCAGAGGGAAATCCCGACAAATCCCCCTTGATAGAGCTCGTATCCCAGCACTTAGTGCAGGCTTGTCTCTCCATCTGGTAGGAGGTCTAACCACCTGCTTGCTTGAAGGGCATCTAAACGGGATGGATATTCTCCAGACTCAGTCAGTCACATCCACAAAGCCATGTCTAATTTTTAATGGAGGAGTGATTCCCTTCTGGGAACGTTCTCATGATTCTACCTAGCTGAAGACTAAAAGAAGCTTATTTTAGAAAAGAAAAAAAACCACATTCAGGCTCTCAGTTCATGGCATACCCTCAGACCTCCCTGGTGATTTCAGCTCAGGCCTCAGGAATGTGTCTCTGGAATTGGAGAGCTCTCCCATCCTTCCAGTTGCCACTTGGCTTCATCTAGCAGCACACACAGGCCACGAGCGTCTTAAAACTACTGCATCCACTTTCTGTCCTTACTAATCCTCATCCCGCGGGCGTGAGGGAGCAAACAAAACAATACACACGTGTTTCTATACTGCCGTCTGTCCCGACTACAAAGCCTGCTCTGTCAAAGGACACAGACACGAGCAGGGCAGCGTGCGCAGCGTAAGCCCGCTCCCAAGAGAGCCCCCATTTATTTCTTACGTTCCAAAACTATTCTCGAGACCTCTAAAGGCTGGTCTGCCCCTGCTCTGCAGCAGCAACTGAGACCTGTGTGAGTGCAGCAACCAGAGAGACAATCTCAGGGTCACTCAGGCCAGGACAAGACTAGGAAGGCGCTGCTTTTGGCCAGGAGCCTTCCTGCTCCCACTTCTTGCCCACCTAGGAACGCCAGGACCTTCACTGCTCTGCCCAGCCTGTGCCACCTCCTACTGCATTCGTGTGCCTCACTCCCTCCTACCAGCCACGGCTTCTGCTTGACACAACACACCAGTCAAGAGCTCCACGGCAAGGACACGACAGCACGCCTGCTGCCCCTGCTCTGAGTGGCAGTCCCAGGGCTGAGTCAACTACACCACAGAATTGTTTGTGACAAGGAACCCATCGCCAGCATGAGGAGGAAGGGGAGGCAGCGAGGGGATAACACTAAGCCATTTTAAGTAGGCCGCACCTCAGTCTCCGACTCCCTCTACCTTCCAGCTAATCACTGTGTCATTTTCCCTCGTGAAGATTTCAGAAAGGCAAGAAAAATATCCATCCTACTCGGCCCCAAAGCAATCTCCACACCGCTGGGAAGACGCAGCAGGTTTGGCCTTCACTTGCTCTCTCCCTCCCCGCTGCCACACTGAGAGGGTCTCAGGGCAAAGAGGAGATCAGGCAGCTCCGCAGCCTCCGGACACATGCCTCAAAGCAGCCGATCCCAGAGGAATGTAGTTGACTGGGAAGCACTGAGGTACCTTCAGCTCCGCACCACCAGTGCTCTAGCTTGCCTTGCCCTCCCATCCCCTTCCCACCCTAGGAGTCCTTTGAAGAAAGGAATTAAGTCAAAAATGGGTATTTATTTTCGTGAAGTCTCTGAAGTGTTTTCTCTTCCTCCTTGCTGCTGTCCCCACTGGCTCCACAGCAGCCTTCCTCTGCGTGGCCTCTCACTGCCGGCCGTTGTTCTCTGCAGGCTGGCTGGGGGTCTTGGCCTCGGTGTGCGAGGATGTCCCCTCAAACCGCTGGGAGGCAATGGCTGCCTGGTGGGACATGCTCTTCCTCACTATGTCTCCTTTCCGCCAAAGCACCACCTCCTGCAGTAACACAGCCAGCAGGGCTTGTCAGGGCTTGCGCGACCTTCTCCCAGCCCCACCCAGCCCCAGAGGCTGAACCACGCCGCCAGGCCAGCAGCTTGCACCCGGTGAGAACTCAGCCCGTGCTGCCGTGTTCCGCCCGCAGCCGTGCACGAGGCCACTTGCAGTGGCAAGCAGAGGCCTCGCAATGCACAGCCTTCCTGAAAACGTGGGCAGAGCGCTCCTCCCCAGCATCTGAGCATGCAGAGGTAACCCACTGGACGTCTAGGACAGCTCTGTCCTACTGCCGTTGGCTACCACACTGGGATTGATAAGGTGAAGCACAGAAGCTCCACCACACCGCATCAGAGCGGAAAAGAAGCCCCAGGGAGGCACCTTCTGCATGGATCCCCTCGACCACGCACATGACCTGCGTGGACCATTCCTTCTGTTCTGTCTTTGCACACTCTGGTTTGTCTAGTCCTTACAGATATTCAGTCAAGAACGCGATTCTCCCCAGTGGGAATCCCAAATTTCCAGAAGGTCCTTGTAACATAGTATACCAAGCGACAGTCTACAGTTCAAAGGAGAACAAACAGCTGTTTCTCACCTGCTGTTTAAAGTAGCGTCTCTCTTCCTCATCGATCAGCACCAGATTGAGGTAATAACGTACCGAGAACTTCTTATTGATGTCCCTCATTGTTGGAGTCAGCTCGTAGCCAGCCAGAAAGAGTCTGATGGGAATGGACTCCCCTACAAAGTGCACAGAACCATCAGCACAGACAGAAGGCACAGATATAAGCTAGGGGAGCAACAGCAAAACAAAATCTCACTAGGCCGCAAACTTTGTGACCATTTCCACAAGTGGAGTAAGATGAGCTAAAAGACCTCAGTTCCCCTCAAAAATAAGTATGCGTGGTCCGCAGCCAGATGCCGCCCTTGCTGACAGCTAATCCGTCTCCACTTCAACAGCATAGGACTCATTTGTGACTCGCATCAAGACAGCGCTGCAGGAAAAAAATGAGTAAGGTGACATTTTCTCTGGCTGCTGACGGTGCTGGGCAATGGAACTGGAAAACAAGTGGCACAGGAGACTGGCACAGAACTAGAACACCGTCGTTCTGCTCCAAGTTGCAGCACTGCCAGCTGGTGGCCCATGCCAACAGTGAGTTTACATCTATTCCTGGTTCTGCCACTGCTTCACCAAAAGAATTGAGTCATCGCAACTTATTATGCCTCAATTTCCCCTCATCATACCAGAGAAGGAAGGGGATCGTATTTAACAACCTATGTAAACTGCCGTGAGTCCACCAGTGAAACAGGATGCACACTAACTATGGAGTACACAGATTCAGCTGAAGCTACTGTAGGACTCGTATTCCCACCCCAAAAGTCTTCGGAAGAGGAATTCTGAAGGGTTCATCTGCCTTCTCACCTCTCACAGGTGCCCCATCCATGATCTCATATTTAGCTATTGTGTCATTCTCATGATACACGTTGGGTCCAGTCCCTGTTGTTTCTCTCTTGATGATGTCTATCTCCATGTGCTTGATTTTGATTCGCACCAGCAGGAAGTAGATCTTTCCGACAATCACATCTTTTAAATGATACCTACCACGAGAAGGAAGAAAGCACCACAATCAAACACTGCGCAAGCAGACCGGGACTGAGACTGAATATTGGGAACGTGCTTGTCAGGCACTTCACTCCTATGCGTGGCCCCAGCTGTAACTTTCAGACAGCATACCCACCACCACCTCCACTAGGCTGCTGTAAACAGCGCTTCAGCTTTCATCCTCCAGCCTTTTGGAAATCGTCCAGAACGTTTAGCACAATCAGACAAATTAAAAACAGAATTTCAGGCTGAATATCTGCAATAAACTCCTGTGACAGCAGAGCCCCCGAAACCAACTTTTTAGGTCAATTAAAACTCACCCAAGTGTTACACTGCAGGGAGATTCACCAGCATCAGCTGGGAAAGATGCATCAAAAGTAGTTTTAAGAAGTTGTTTCCAACTTCTGTGCCTGCATTAAGTGCCCATTTTAGCTGTATTGTCTGGTAAAGAGCAGACGTATTTTGAAGACACCTGGAAATACTGATCTTGCCGAGGATACAGAGAATGCGGCCTTACTCCAACAACCTCACGCTGTGCTTCAAGCCCAGTAAGCCACAGCCACTGCTTCCCACTCCTTGGTCCAGAGGGCACGTCTATGGGCAAGGAGAGGCACCTAAAGATCCTCAACCAGGATCTGAACTGTCTGCCAGGCTCACTGGAGCGCACGAACAAAGAATCCCTTTGAGGATCCCATGCAAGACACAGGCCTCGGGCTTCCAGACCAAGCTGTTCCCTGTAGCAGATGGTACCCCGCAGCCACTGGCTGCTCGAGACACTTACTTGGACTTGTTATACTCGAACTCAATGTGCAGGCAATCCTCAATCCCCACCTCCATCTTAATAGAGGAGTTGAGCTCTGGGTAGGTGCTCAGAGTGTGCACAACTATGTCCATCTCCTTCACCACATCGTTCAGTCTGCGGCTGACAGTCGCTCGGAGGAAATACCTGCAGGAAGAATCCCCCTCCTATTAGGGCCGTACAGGCAGCAACAGAGGCGAAGCAGGGAGGGACACAGGGCTGAATGGATTGCACTGCCTACCAAGCCGGTACCCCGGCTTCTGAGGCAGCCAATAACCCATGCCGGAAAAGATGGACAGGAATTTTCAAATGGAAAAGCAGATTCCTCTACTACTTCTCTAGGATTTCATTCATTTGTGAGCCTGAGTTACCTAAGCACGATTTGGGGGATCTGAGTAACAGCTTGCAGATGTCAAAACCACTGCCCTTCTGCAGCAGATTAGACCACACCGGTCTCCACAGACACACCTCTTTCTGCAGATCTCAGAATTTTCCAGTCCCCATTTTGAAGCCAGTGACTGCATTTCAAGTCAACTGGAGCACCTAGATGTGAAATACAGTTTGCAGCATATGAACAAGATACAAGCTAGGCATCTGTTTGCATGTAGAACACAATTAAGGTGGACAAGACTGATTACAAAGCAACAAAAATGTCCCCACTGGGTACTAAAGCAAACAATTTCTTTTGGGTTTTGAATTACCAAATAAATTAGAAAGTATTTGGTTGATTCAGAAGGGGCCGATTTCTCTTGGCACTTCAGTGGGGCAAAACAAGTTCCATAAAGCCTGACGCACGCTTATAAAAGCGGAGCCCTCAAAGGCAGCCTTTTGCAACTCAGCCCACCAGGACTCATTTGGAGTTACGTTACAAGCTTGCATGGATGTCTGGGAAGGGGTGCTGCACTCCAGTATCGTCACAGTAAATATCAGTACTTGCACACTGCACAGAACCGAGAACTGGGGTCAGCAAGGGGAGGAGACTCACCGTAACTTCACATTCTGCCCCGTGTAGGACTCGTAAGGTTTTTCCACATGTGTGAATTCGAAGTCAAATGTCTGCGACTGAGTGAATTCACCAGGACGGGCCAGGTCTTTCACCAGAGACACAAATTCATGGTGGTTTCCTCGGTCGTAGTAGAGTTCTAGGAAGACATAAGTCCAGGTTAAGTGGTGATGCTTAATCCCACATGACACAGTGAGGAAATGCAGGAGATTTCAGAGCTACGAGCTACTCTCTTGTCCAGATCACTGCTTCCTTCACCAGTGTTCAGGGAACCTACAAGGGGAGCCTGTGGCTGCAACGTCCTGCACTTGTCCACTGCTCTGCATCGGAGCCAGGTGCAGGCCAGAGCTTTCCTCCCTGAAACAGGAAGGAAGAGGTCCGCACAGCCTTGCCTACTACAACGAATCAGGAACTCGGCTTGCCTTAGACTGACATGAATTACATTCAGACTGTTTGAGAAGAGGAGCCACCAGCTCACACAATCCCTTCCAATAATTTTTTATACAATATTCCAGGTGAACGGCACTGCCAGTGTAAAGAGAGGGAAAAACACCACGGCTTCTCTGGAACAGCAAACAGTGACCGAGCGAAAACGAAGGGCTAGGAGGCTTCCAACTATTCCTGCTTGTCCTGGGAATAAGTAACAGTGGAGATCCGCACTGCTTCTGCGCAAAGGCAGTGTTCAGTGCATGACCACCAAGTGTGAGGGGAGGCAGCTGAGTGAGCTGTTCCACCCGCCCCTAGAGATCACGTTAATGGCCACGTGATGTGGACACCGGTGAGGGAAGAGCATTCACCTTTGGAAACACTGTTCAAACCAGCTCAAGTAACCCATGTTGTCACGTTGCTTCAGTTTTCCCCACAACCTTCTTGGGTCAGCAGGAAATGACGACAGGCTTCCCCATCTAATGAAAGCAATCCTCGCTACACTTCCACAAAGTTCTCTCCCTTAAGTCAAAGCAACAGAAACTTAAAGCTCTGCACGCTGCATGAACAGCTCTGTATTACACATAACCATCAATGAAACCTGCCCTTCCCAACCCTGTGCGTGAGCTGTGTGACTACGAGACGCCCACACAGTCCTTCTAAAAGGTAAAGCCTTAGCCAATCTGATACAGTTAGATGAGGAAACAAAAACTGAAGTCATCAGACAACCACATACACACAAGTTCACTGTCAGCACTAAACTGTGCAGAGGAGGCTGCTGAGAGGTACTGGTAGATTCAGGGAGGTATGGGTAGAACTGCAGCGAGACTCAGTTCTCCACGCCTCAAGATGCACGACGAGATTTCAGCTTTTAAGTAACATCTGTTTCTTAGGCCCCTTTGCTCACCTTATCTCTATAATGGAAATATTGGCACTAGAACACCCCTCACTTAGCGCGGAACAGCGAGTGCCATCAAGCGCCTCAGGCTGGGCAGGCAGGTGATATAAATAAACCAGCTCTCTCTGCACTGAATACACGTCCATTGAGAGGAAAGTGCTTGTTGATGTGACAGGGAGAAGCCACGTGCCACACAAAAAGAGGAATATATCATCTTCCCACACGATGCTGAAGGCAACAATTGAATTTAAAGCAAGGGGAGGCAAATGTCAGCGTACTAAGTTCTCTGCTCCCGCGGAAGGGCACAGATTGGCACTCTGCAGCCTTAAGAAGAGGAAGGATGGATGTTTCCCACACTATAGAAGAGATTAGCTTGTCAAACAGGTATAAGCTGTAATTTCAGGTTTTCAGAGTTTTAAAGTTTCCAGGTTGAAAAAAAAAAAAAGATAACCTGCCAACGTTTTGGTGGCATACTCAGGACGCAGTAACCACAGGCAACTCTGAAATGGGTCCATGCTGGACACCGTGTTCACAGTCTGGACTCTGGTACCGGGTCTGGAACAGCCATCCTCCCTGTGACACACCAATCCTTCACGTCTCGGTCTCCCTGCCTGTTAAATTGTCTCGTACAGATACTGACCTCAGGGCAGCGAGAAGTCAGAACAGAAGGAAAGCTGTTTTGAGATGGAAAGCATTAACGAAGTGCCATCAGCAAATCAAACTTCAGTGCTTTATTAAAGCAGCCTGATGGGCAAAAAGAAAGGACTACTGTGCAACCACAGCACCTCCTGACGCACCCTGCTTGGGCAATAACGTGAATTCAAAGCAGTTATTCTAAATATGTATGGCTCAAAAGTCTTCCAAAGTGGGGAATGGGAAGCAGATGAGGCGGCACAGAGGAGATGGACAGAAGTTCATGCCTAGCGTCCACTGATGGTCATAATCAAATTAGCAGGAGGTCACAAGGTAGCTCCCGATGCATGGGCTCACTGACACTCCATCATTTACAGGCTCTCTCCGCCCGTCCTCCTCCCCTTTCCTTCCAGAAAGCCGTGTTACGCACAAGGGGGGCCGGCAAAAATCTTAAGCAGCAGTGTCAGGGCCGAGTGGGAAAACCTCTGCTTCACCTCCCTCCACCGCACGATTCGCAAGGCGAAGGCCGCAGGCCCACCGCTCGCGCTGCGATTTTGCGGGTTCACCCACGTCGCCGGGAACGCCGCCAGCTCGTTTCGGCCTGTGGGCCTCGGGCAGGCCCCTGGAACCCGGAGGTCCCCGCTGCGATGGCAGAGTGGGCGTGGCAGCCCCCTCGCCTCCAAGAACGCCGCCGCAGGTAACCACGAGTTCTGAGCAACTCGAAGCCACCCAACTCGCCGCGCGGGGATGGAGTAGGAGAAGACGAGATGGCCTGAGCCGAGCTGAGCCCGCAGGCCACGGAGAGCTGGCCCACCCGGCTCCAACGCTGGGAAGGTGCTGCCGGCGGTTCGAGGCGTACGGGCAGAACCCACCCGACTCAGCGGCCCCGGCTGAGCCGTCGCTCCCCTCACCGAACCCGGCGGCCCGGAAGAGACGCCAACGGCCAGCCGCCGGCAGAGACAGTCCCTGGCGCTGGCGGGACCCAGGTCCGCAGGGCCCCCGCGGAACGTCACCCTGCTCCGCGCAGCCGAGAAACCGGGACGAGAGGAGCATGGCCTGGAAGGGGGCCGGCCCGCCCCTCGCCCCGCGGGACGGCAGCCCCGGGGAGCGCAGCCCGGCCCGCCTCGCCGCCCGCCCTCACCGATCTGCCCGATGAACTCCACTTTGATGCCCTGGTGCTCCAGCCGCTTGTTGGGGTGCTTGAGGGTGAGCACCACCCGCCCGGACACCGTCTCCCCGTCGTAGAAGAGGAAGTACTTCTCCTTCTTGCCCTCCTCCGTCTTGTGCTCCACCCGCCGCCGGCTCTCGCCGTCGCTCAGCACCAGCTCCAGCTCCGCGCTCTGCCCGAACCCGAAGAAGCTCATGGCACCGGGCGCTCGGGGCGGGGGGCCCGCAATGCGGCAGGGGTGCGCGGCGGGGCCCTGCGGCCCGGCTGCCGCTGGAGGGAGCCCGGCTCCGGCCG
>Ga0065711_1041848_pt1 | contig 15835 bp, 10 predicted proteins | sample Hoacrofraction12_FD_59098 | JGI IMG/M metagenome (GOLD analysis project Ga0065711, IMG submission 59098) | Hoatzin crop microbial communities from Cojedes, Venezuela - Epithelial fraction 12 v2 (version 2) | ecosystem: Host-associated > Birds > Digestive system > Esophagus > Crop | place...
GAGGTTGTGGAGTCTCCTTCTCTGGAGATATTCAAGACCCGCCTGGACAAGGTCCTGTGCAGCTTGCTGTAGGTGACCCTGCTTCGACAGGAGGGTTGGACTAGATGACCCACAGAGGTCCCTTCCAACCCCTACTATTCTGTGATTCTGTGATTCTGTAATTTGGTTTTGAAAGAAATCCACACACCTGGGCTTGTGGTCTAGATTGTAGATATCTCCATGTTCAGCTGTCTCCCACTTCCTTTACTGTCAGATGTGAAAGAAAAAGATACTTTGGGGAATGCAATTTACTTCATTTTTTTTGGTATCTACATAAGAATGAGATTAATTATTTCCTAGAATTGCCTATTTTTTGTGAGCAATTAGAGACTGGTTAGGTAAGAGGTAGATGTCTGTACCTGATCACCTGAATCCTACACATTTTGGTAGAAAAGCTTGAGTTAGATTTAAATAACTCCAAGGAAAAAGAGGTTAATTGGGAGTGGCAGGTAAAATTAGGAGTGTCCCAGGAAATAAACTGGGTCAGTGAAACAAATGTAGAGTTGTTAGTCCTACTTCAAAGTAAGTTTCTTTCAGGAAAACCTCTGTACAGTAAAAGCAGAGTTCAATGGAACCCCAATGAAAATAGAAGCTGCTACAAGTAACAATAAGGCGAGACATTGCTCTAAGAAGTCGGACTCAAACCTTCAAAACACAGTGCACAACATTCATTGAAAATCTTCTCATAGATTAGGAGTTTGTACATTAGGAAAAAAAAAACCCCGTTCACATACTCATGTTCTTGAAAGGTTTTTCTTTTGATTTTCATGTTTAAAGACCTTGCCTAAAACTGTCAATGTTCTGTTGTAGTTAGTGGTCTGTTACATGCATATTTACAGGCAACAGTTACTAGTTCTCTCATTAGCTGGCGTTACATAGCATGCTAAGAAAATATTAGCAGAGATTTAATTGAAGGATTCATTTCTGAGAGATTCTGTGCAAATAACACATATCCACAGTTCTACTGTTTAAAACTGAAAATTATGCTTTGTCATCTCACTCAGTTTAGTAGCTAGATCCAGAAGATGCAAAGTTGAAGGACTGTCTCAGTAAAACAATAAGGGGGAATGTGGAGTCCTATATCAGTAATAAAATTTAAAGCAAAGAGAAAAATATCTGTTGTGATACTGAACATGGGCTAAAATAAGCATGTCTGCACAGGACCATAGTGAGACATTTTGGCATCTGGGATGCTGCCTCTGCTGGCACTCTGCCTCCTGCAGCTGCTGCAGCTGCCTCCTCTGGACCTGCTCACTCCAGACTGAGGAGCTGCAGCAGCACCAGCGACCAAAGTGTCTCAGACATTTGCTGCTTTGGTGTGCTCTTTTCTATGGCTGTGGGGCTAAGTTGTCGTGGTTTAACCCCAGCTGGCAACTAAGCACCATACAGCAACTTGCTCACTCCCCCGACCCCACCTCCCCGCCCAATGGGATGGGAGAGAGAACTGGAAAGGTAAAAGTGAGACAACTCCTGGGTTGAGATAAAGACAGTTTAATGAGAAAGCAAAAGCCGTGCACACAAACAAAGCAAAACAAGGAAATCGTTCACTGCTTCCCATTGGCAGGCGGGTGTTCAGTCATCTCCAGTAGAGCAGAGCTCCATCACATGTAGTGGTTACTTGGGGAGACAAACATCATCACTCCAATTGTGTACCCCGCCCCTTCCTTCTTCTTCATATAAAGCTGGGGCTTTATATGCTGAGCATGACATCATATGGTATGGAACATCCCTTTGGTCAGTTGGGGTCAGCTGTCCCAGCTGTGTAGCCTCCCAGTTTCTTGTACACCCCCAGCCTACTCGCTGGTGGGGTGAGGTGAGAAGCAGAAAAAGCCTTGACTCTGTGTAAGCACTACTCAGCAACAACTCAAACATCCCAGTGTTATCAACACTGTTTTCAGCACAAATGAAATGCATAGCCCCATACTAGTTCCTATGAAGAAAATTAACTCTACCCCAGCCAAAATAAGTACAATTATTTATTGTGAAAATGTCTTGATGCTCAGACAAGAAAGTTGTACTACAGCAGTTCTATTTGCTGTGGTCTACTTCTTGTTCTGACTGAAAAAATTAAAGATTATTAATTTGAATAAATACCTGCTGCATAATTGTAGTTGTGTGAGATATTTTACAGTTTTACATAACGGGCAAAGGAAACCGTGGATATATCCAGTGTATCTTGGCAGAGTTCCCCTATGATTTATGAGAAATGAAAAGGATGAGAGCTGCCAGGCTTAAAAGATCTAATATCACTAAGGCCCAGAAGACTCTATTTAAGACCGCTGAGAGAGTCCCACAGAATGATTCCAGGGTCAGCCAGGTCACTTGGAAGGCTTGACCTTTGGGATTTGTTATCTTAGCTTTTGAATTACTAATGAAGTTTATACTCGAGAACACGAACTTCTCCCACATTAATTTCTTTATGTAGTGATTTTATATTTGAAAATACAGTTTTATGTATTTGCTTCTCTGACTTTGAAACTTGGGTTTCTCTTTTATCTCACAGATGGCCAATGGCTATGAAATATTAATGCTAACACTAATATAAATAATGAATTAAACAATGAAAACTTTGGCTTAAAAAGTCTAACTCTTACATGAGTACAGACTCAAAGGTGCACTTGAAGACAGGAATGCATCGTTATTTCTTCCAAGTGGAATAAAGAATTGCCTGTTTGTAAATCAGTCATAATCTTGTTACTATGTGTTTCTACTTGGGGCACAAATGGTAACCACTTAACAAGGTGAACTCCCTGTCTAGTCTCTCCCAATATTTGTTATTCCAATTTCTCTTAGCAGAGAGAACATAAATTCCCTGAGCAGCTGAGCTAAGCCCTGGTTTTGCTGCAGGCTCCTGATCTTGCATTCTTTGTGTCACTCCTAATGCCTTCAGAGGGTGTGCAAACGAAGCGGTTCAGACCCCGTAACTCTGTATCTGAAGAAAAGCAATTTAGTATTTTTCAGTTTCACTTACCAGTTCCTGCTCTGATGACAGTCTTGCTGCACATCTTGCAGTTTTAACAATCTTTCCTTTGTTTTTATTGTTGCTTAGGTATAAAATGATGATGTAGTTTTCCATAACATGCTGTTTCCTTGCAATATTCTCACTCAGTAGGATAGCTCTCTATTGATAACTTATTTTTGGAAGAACTTTAGCACAGTACTATACAGTGAGCCCTTGTCTCTTGAGAGATTCCTTTATAAAGTCTGTGAGACATCATGAAAGAATACAACACCTGAAAGTAGAATGCATTTTGAATTTTGGTGAGCCTGTGCAGTACATATTCAGCCTTACAATATGGAGTGGTAAAAAACTCTTTTTAATCATGCTGTTTTTTCAGGTTAAATATCCCTTAAAATGATCAGCCACCTTCTAAGCCTTGCTGTTAAGGGACCATAAAACACCTGGAAAATGGATGTACTTATTTCTCTGGAAGCCTCCTGTGTTAAACAGCAATGATGGCAAGTTTAGGCAAATTCCTTACAGACCCACAGCAGAAGTGCCTGGACTTGTAAAAAAAAGAGAGTTTATTTTCTGGGTTGGCTGGTTGACTTAGTTGAGTTGAACAGGCAAAATGCTAACCCTAACGCTCATGCCTAAGGTTTTGCTTAGTTGTTCTAGTGAAACCTCTGTGCTTGAAGGCGATCATGTAAGTCTGGATTTAAATTTTTGGGGATCACTAAGAAGGACCAGCTGAAGCCCTCAGCAACAAGTCTACAAGGATAAACCTTAGCTGCCTGATGCTCAGTAAATTAACTTTCTTCACTTAGCCACAAAGATATCATTGGCTTGAAGAACAATCTTTTACTGAAAAAAGAGAATGATTAAGTACCTGACTGCCCCATCTCCATAGTTTAGGTAACTATTCACAGTTCTCCCCTCTAGCTCCTTGTTAAGACAACAGTTAGGGCACCTGACTGTTTCCCAGCTTCTGCAGTAGCTCCTTCTTTCTAATTTAAGACTGCCAAGTCCCATGGCTTTTGTGTTTACCCTGTGGGGCAGAGAGGTTTCAGCCCAGGCAGAGCTGCTCTGCAGCATCAGTTGCCTTGCCAGCCCATCCCACTCGGTGATCACCGCACCTTTGCTAACAAGTTCGGCTTCATAGTGATTTCTGCACTGAGAACAGGCATGAAAAGAGTACGGAGAGTTTTTCACCTATGATAAACTCCCTATGCAGACTCTGTCCCCCAGCTGTTTTTCAAAACCTGTGGCATTTGCAGGCCACTGTGGCAAGTGATTGATTTAACGGAGGGCAAAGAGTCAATGCGCAGTCAGACATAGTTAACTGCCCCACATTTCTACACCGTCATAAAATTATTAAGTCTTCCTCAACACTGTAAGAGTTCTTCTTCTTAACAGAGACTACCCACTTATTACAAAAGAATGTATAAAAATTGAATAAGTTTCAGGCCTGTCCATTGACATTTTTTTTTCCTTTCCTCCATGAGAAGCCAACAGATCAGTGTTTCCCTTTTGGCTTGGTTCCACCTGCAGCCCTTGGGAGAAAGATGGGGGTGCACCCTCCCCTTGGCATCAGCTACTCTGCTTACACTAGTATTATTTGAATGACTCCTCTGTGCAGACTGATGTTTTGTGGGAGATAGAATACAAAGAGACATTCATGTTAGCAATCCTGCTGGCATCTGTAAAAGAACGTGGACATTGTGTGCCAGCTACAGTGCTTCTCAGTGGTCATTAAGGAGAACTTCTGAGTCACTGTACCTTACATTAAAATAAGGCTACATATTTTTACTATATATTGTATAGTAATATAATACTACATATAGTTAATATATAAGTGAGTAAGAAACTCAAGAGAAAACAATATAGGATCCTTTCTCAGGCTATTATCAAACTTACTGGATTGACAAACCAAAAGTGTCCCACACCTCTTAAGAGCACATTCTTCCATTAAGGAAGGTTGATAGAGTCAGTTAGATGAGAATATGAATTTAGAAATAGTAAACATCATAACTAATGCACAGTCCTATACCTGATCTACCCATCAGCAATAAAGTGAGAAAATTAGGATCATGGAGCCATCCAGACTGGTCCATTTGACTTACTGGTATTTCCGCATTCAGCAACGTTGCGAATTGTGGAAGAACATTTACAAGTTAGAATGACGGTTTCTGTGTGATGCCATAAATCATCAGGGGAGGTTAGAAAAGTTGTAACAGCTGCTGGATATAAAAATGTATCTCTTGTTGAAAATATATTAACATATTTGTCTTCAAATCTATGCTTGCAGCAGAGCAGGTGAGTGTCCAGATGTGGGTGTGAGCATTTATCAGCGAGCTGTTACACCATATTCACCCCACTGCTGCCTTGAGTGCAAGTGGATGCTGAGTTACTGTGACAAATATTGCAGAGAATGAAGAGATTACTATTCTCTGGGAAAAATAATACACAAGATTTGGACATTTTGCAAAAGCCATCTATTCTCTTTCAATATTTACATGCAGGAGAGCTGATACAACACAACCAACACCAAGGAAACATCTCAAACCAAGAAAACAGAGAGAAAAGTTGTGCAACAGATGGTTTTTTGTATGAGCAGAGAGCGCACTGTGAGTTTCTAGTGCTTCATCTTAAGGTAGGGAGCACCTATATTCTAATGAGTTAAAGGAAGAAGAGAGTCGTCTGGATCTTTATTCTTTTTCATATTAGTAAAATAGAAGAATTGTTCATTCAAATGCAAGCATCTGGCAGCTCTGGATTTTTTTATTGCTGGAATGAGAACAGATTTTGGATAGGTTTAAATTTTTTTCATGTTTTTCATCATCACTATAACTCATATGTTTTATTGAGATAATGATACTTAGTGGAATCCTCTTCCTCTTTAAATCAGCTGCCAAATTCCCACTGATTTATTAGGACCAGGGCTTCACTCAAAGATTTTAAAATCCACACTTTGATTTTGCACATCATCTCTACAAAATTATGCTGATTGTCTAGTAATGATTTTATTTGAATAATGAGATCTCTTCTCTGAAGGAGTAGTATAATTTATTTGCATTTTGAATTAAATTGTGACTGAGATATTTGAGATAATTGTGCTTGCTGAAACATCCAAGGAATATAAAGAGATCCATTCAAATCTTGAATGAAATACAATTACATTTAGCTCAAAGTTTATAATTTGAAGCTTTTCAGCAGCTTTCAAGACAATCTCCTTCAATTAAATCCAAATATTAGGTCCTCAGCAACATGGACATTTTCTTCAGTCATTCATCAACCCTGATACTTACAGGTAGCTTCTGCAACACCTGATATGTAATCCACATGGATTTCTCTTTGGGCCTCCGTTTCTTGTGGACCACAGATTGCAGGAAGCCAAAGTGAAACATATGCATTCCAGTTTTGTTTAAGAAATCTGTTGTAGGCTATGTAGGAACTTCCATTTTCTGTCTCCTTATTCACTTATAAACTCTGGCAAAACCGAGTACAACTGCAAACCAAGGTGTGTCATACAGGACAAGGCCTTTTCCTTTCCAGGGCATAGGACATCCCACTGTTGAAGACCTTGCTAAAGGAGTCAATCTGCCTTCTTCAACGCTACATAAATCACTCTCAGAGTTCAGGAGGTGGGTGAGGTTATTCCAGGGAGCTGCCAGAAATGGACAGAAAAGACAGATACTGGAAGGGGTGGCTGTGGCAGAAAAGCATGGCAGCAAACCAAGAACCCGCTGGTTTGATGGCATCTCTAACTCACCATCTTTGGCTTTTTGTTTCCTTTCTGGTCTCATTCCTGTCCATCATAGTCTCCAGCTAATTTTTTTTCTGTGGCAAGCTAGACAGAACTGATAATCTATAGCAACATGTCAGACTTCTACAGCAATATTTTTCATTACATGCAAATGCTAAGTAATTCTGCTTGATGTATTTGAAAGTGACAGCTAGTTTCGATACAAGAAGTTGAAGTTATGCCTGTTCTAAGTTATTCTTACAGTTTGCTGTTTTTTTATACGCAAGCGACTGCTATTCCCAGTGGGAGAACTTACCCCCATCTCCTCCACACACACATTGAGCTCTGCTCTGTTTACGTGGTAGCGAAGATAACAGGGCACAAAGCTGGCTTTGCAGATGTGATCCTGAATCTCTCACTGAACCTCCACTGCAGTGCTGTGAAGCTGTGTGGATCTGTTTTTGTGGAAAAAGGATAAGGATTGGAATCTGAAAGAGCTATTGCTATGAGAGAATTTGCCTGCCCTGGAACTCAGAAAATGCCAGGCACCTCAAAAGGAGTGAAGCAATTTGATGCTTTTGCAGGCGTAGTGTTGGATCCAGGGCAAGGATTAGTGGGATTTGTTGAAGTACTGATTAGGTATAATATTTTGGAACTATAAAATTGTATACAATTTACAAGCTATACATTGAGCTGTCAAGCTGTGCACACTGTTAGCCTACATAATGGCAGCATTGCTTGTAATCTTGTCACCTCTCTCTTCTTGCCTCCCAGTGTCTGTCATGCACTTGTTGTGTCTGTTAGCCTACATAATGGCAGGATTGCTTGTAATCTTGTCCCCTCTCTCTTCTTGCCTCCCAGTGTCTGTCATGCACTTGTTGTGTCTTGTCCTTAATTATCCTCCGATTCTATATGAGCTGTGAAACCCTATGCCCCTGTTGCACGATACTTATTTCAGTTGAGCTCTCCAGAGTGCAAAGGTCTGCTTGCAGGGAGGAGGGTGAAGGACAATAACCCCTTAAAAGGAAAGGTCTCATTTATGTCTCCATCCTGTGAATACAAATCCCCTCCAATATATTCTCTGCCAGACAGTTTATGACAGGGTTTTAGAGTAAGCAGTGTCTCAGCTACAGGATGACTGCTATTTTTCCTCCATGATTGCTCCTGATCAAACTGCATTTGGGACCTGAGGTGGGTGCCCATGTGAGGCAGGTGAGTGTGTTTCATAATCTCGAGGAGGAGATCCTGGCCGTCAAAATTTATTCACCTAAACTGAGTAGACCCGATCTTCTCCTTGGACTAGCTAGGAAATATAGTATAATTTTTAGTAGGACTAATCTGCCAAAGAGCTGTGTGTGCCTGCATCCAACAGATTGGCTTTGCCTTCGCTGTGTCTGCGTGAGTAGGTTTGCTTTTTTGGCCTGTGATTTGAGGAGATTAAGTTAAAGCAAGTTCTGTGTTTGCATTGTCTCCAGAGGCAGAGGAGCACTGGGAATGTGTGTGGCTTTACTGGGACAGAGAGACACATGAGGTTACTTCAGTTTGCATCAACCCCACTGATGTCCATAGAAGAAGCTCTGAACCACTGCAGTCTACCATCAGGCTATTATTTCTTTCCCTTTTTCTCCCGCTTGTAATCTCTCACAGCTGAGTAGAAGCTGCCATTCAGGATTTTGCATGTTTTAAAATTGCTAAATTCATTATGCTTGATCCCGGTCTCTCTGAGCTGTCAGTGAAGCCTGAAGTCTTTACCTACCTATTAACCCCAAGCCCTATTTATCGGCAATATATTAGTAAACACTAGGTGCTACTAAGGGAGTAACCTAGCTTGCTAGCAACAGTGTTCTTCAGTGTATGGTTGTGCTGTGTATAAATAAAATGTGGCAGCAGAAACTAGACTGGATCACAGTCAATAGCCCCATTGCCTTATACAATATTGATAGGCTGGCATTGCAGAACCTGTAAAAAAATGTTAGACTGAGCTTTTTTATCAGGTTCCAGGTACCAAGCACTCCAAATGCCACCAGCAGCTTAATCTTAGGAGCTCTGCTTCTGTACACAGGAATGAGAAACAATCAGATTACTTCTGGAACACAGTACATTACTGAAAAGTATGGCCCACTTCATTTCAGCAAATACTTTAATACATAGGAGACACCACCATTTTCATTACTTACAATTTCATTTCCAATGTGTCTTACTAGGAGAAAGGGGGTTTGAAATTGCTGCATTTGTCTCAGAGAACATATTAAACTGAAATGGTGAATGAAGCAGAAGGATTTGGGTAGAAGAGAGGAGTGTGTGGGGCAGGCAATCGTTTACTTTTTTCATACAAGGTGTTTCTCTTTCCAGTAGAGGCTAAGCTTTAAAACTTCAAGATATAATTTCTACCTGAAAATAAGATGGTGAAAGATAAACACTTCTCAGAAGTGTCCCCCTTCTCTCATCCTCGTGATTTCTCCTGGCTCTAGCTGCCACTTCTGCTTTACACTCTGTGCTGCCAGGTGCAGTACAGAGCTGTGGCAATTTTGGGTGCTCATCTTTCAGTCAAGCCAGCGTAAATGAAGCTGTCAGCCATGAGAACAGAGATGTTTGCTAGAAATTAAATAAGAAAGCCTATGCTAAAATGCATTGATCCTAGTATTTCATGGTTTGTAATGCTGTTCATACATTTTTCTTTCTACACCACAGCCTCAAACTCCTATTAAAAAAATGTCAAAAACATGTAGGGCTGTTGATCCTCTACAGAAATTGTGAAAGGGCTCTTCTAAACTTAGTATTTAATGTACATTGAACTTAAACTATGTTCTGGTTTTGTGTGTCTTAAATAGCTTTGTTATGCCTTGGCTATAATGTTTCTGAGAGGAACCTTTGTCTCTACTGCTCCCTAGGTGAGTTCACACATCTGTCTGGTGTGAATTCTGCTCACTCTCTCTCCACCCTCATTTTGTGCCTTAAGTATTCTCACCTGAAAAGGTGCAATTCACATATCAGCCTGGTGCTTTGGGCAATGACAGATCCTGCAACCAGGGAACATTATAAATTCCTAGGCCTGCATACTTCATCTACACTTTTATGTTTCTTTTCTTTTGTTTTTCTTGATTTTGTTCTTTTATCCTTTTCTGATTTTCTTTTTTTTTTTTTTTTTCTTTGTGCCCTTTTCCCCAAACTCTTCTTTTATTCTGGCTGATACCAACTCCGGGTATCAGACACTGAACTTGGTCCTGAAAAATATGTTTCATATAACATCTATACGTTTTAAATAACAGCTTAAGAAAAAAAAAACACAAGGAAATAATACTTATTGTACAAAAACAGTAAATACTTCAAGGGCCTTCTTTACAGACTATGAAGATCTCTGCATGGCTTTACTCAAGAAGCTGGGATTGCTTCTGTATTTACTCAAAATCTTTCTTTTGCGTTAATAATTTGTTTGCATGGAGGTATAAATATGCCATTTGAAATTAGAACCACACTGCTCTGTGTACGTGCTGGTGTCTTTCACCTAAAGGCATTATACTCTGGGTCAGAAGAGTCACATAACATGTACAATAGATGAGAATGACCTCTTTAGCAAAATTTTAGGGACATCAGAGATGGTAGCTGTGGGTTCTGGTGATTGGTGGTGGTAGTGTCTGACCTTGCTGAGAGGATATATGTTAGCTATACCTTTCATTCAGCAGAAACAAGTAAACAATTACAATATCTCTTTTTGTAGTGACAGAATTCAAAGCCCAGAGCACAGACAATCTTGTCAAAGACATAGACATGCTGACTGAAAACACAGGAGTCAGAGGCACTGATCTGGGTGGAGGTTTCTGAGAATACATGCTAAGGGAAAAGTACAGGGAGCAACACTGGGAAGAGTGCTTGTTTTAGAGTAAATGGAAAAGCTGGTTCCTTCACAAAGCAGTTTCTCTCTTTTTCTTATTGTTGGTTTCAGAGGAACAGGACTTTGTGTACATTTATTGCAAAAGAAACAAGGATGAAGCAAATAAATATTTGACTAAAATAAAAAAAAAATAGTAAAACTGAAAGTATCACTTGTCCTTTTTGAGGAAACAAGGACAGACTAGCTCAAATGGGCCAAAACCTCTGTCATTGCTACCTTTGAAATTTAAACTTTTATCCTTTAAAACAAAGTCAGAGTGAAGAGCTGAGAGGGAAGGCAGAAAAGCAAAGCTAAAAATTGCCAATTTGGTTTGCTATGCTGACTCTCCCTACCAGTGTGGCAAAGGACAAATTTTCTCTAAAACCTGAGAACAGTCAGGCAGAGTAAAGCATTAGTTACCAACTGTTGAAGGATGTTCCTGGCCACAAATATCCTTTTGTTTTTGTATAGACTATCTCATTTATATCATTACTTTGCTGCTAACATTTGTTGAATTTCAGAATATTTTCAGAATAAAGCAGGTCAGAGTTATGCTTCCCGAGACAATCGCAAACATCAAAATGCGGGCAGCAGTGTTACAGAAAAAAGAACTTTGACAGAACAAAGAGATAAATATTTAGAAATCAAAAATAGGGAACAATTTTGTTAGGAAGGAAACTTGGAAGCTATGTGTATACTACAAATCTGTTTGTAGTCAAACTTTGTTACTAGGAAATTAAAAAATATTGTTTTTTGTCCTACAATAACTATGACCAGAAAGGTCTACCTCAACCCGAAATTATTCAGCACCAGTATGCAGGAGAAATTTACAAAAGCAAAAGGACCTGTCTCTGGGTAGAGCATCTGTCACTCTAATGGATGACTTAACTATACCAGAAACAAAGGATATTTCTTTTGCTGGTGGCAGCCATGTTTCCATTAAGACGATTTCTCAGTGTGCTTCCATCTGAATAGTTCTGCTTCCTGGAACAGCTCTTGTACTGGAAACCAATCCAGCGGAAGATTTTCCAAAAAAGGGGAAAAAAAGAAATAATAAAAAAAGACATTATTAGAAAGAGTGGAAGGTAGAAAAGAAAGGATGAAAACCAATGAAGATATATTAGATAAAGGAGACAGCTAAAGTCAGAAAAATTTCTGTGCCTTCACTCACTCCTGTCCATTCAAAACTTGTCACTCAAAGAGCTGCACATAACATGACAGCTATTCTCTCCTCTCAGACCATCTATTTGGCTTCCATAATGATGACTTTAGTCCTAGGACATAATGACCAGATTTTTTCCCTACCCCCCGTGACAGCCTGATAATTTGCAGTCAGTTATATTTCCTTCTCAAAGGCACCCCTAAACTTTAAAGACTTGCCATAAGGCTTAGGGAGCACTATTCCAAAATAAAAAGCAACAGCTATAAATAAATTTCACATTTGTGAGAAAATTGAAATGGCCGGGCTGTATTTCTTCAGCATCAACTGTCACCATATAGTCAAGTTTGGTATCTATTTATCATCTTATAGGCTGTGTTAATGCATTCATTTTTATTTTTGTTACATTATTGCATGCTACAGAATTGTAACAGATGCTGGTAGCAAGAAATATTTTTATGTCTGAAAAGTCATTTCTACAGTAGCTCTTGATCTTTAAACAGAACATGTTCTTTAAGATACTTATTTCAAAGTCAATGAAAATACCCATGTGAGTATAGGATGTAGGGAATGAACCATTGATTAATAATGAAAGTACATGTCTCTGCTATACACAATGAAAAAAAAAAAAAAGCAGTATGTTTAACAATAGATCTTTCTCCACGTTGAGATTCCCAAAAATAACTAAAAGACTCAGGATAAATCCCATTCACTGTCAGTGGAACTCAGGCTCCTAAATCCCAGCCCAAACCAATCAATTTTATTTATACAGTGGGACACTTCTTTTAGGCAAAGGAAAAGCAGAAGGATTCTGAGTTTATCTTATGTTAATCAAAGATCCCTGTGTTTTCTGTGGTTTCCATAAGCACATTTTCAGCACTTTAATTACTGCTTTCCTGTTGCTAATAAAAAGTTGGTGAAAGCTATTCCACTGCAGTTACTGGAGTCTGATTGTTTCATTGGTTTCCATTTGCCACAAGGTGAGAGTTAATTTTACAGCTGCAGTACATGGACTTTCTTGAAAGAAAATGTGTATACTGGAAACTAAGGGAGTTCATCTTTCTTTTAACCAGAAAAACTTTGAAGGATAGATGAACTGAAAGTGAGAGCGGCAGACAAGTATGTTTTTTTTTTTTTTTTTTCTTAAAACCACAGGAAAATTATTCTTCATTTTCCAGAAAACAGAATTTTCTTAATGTCCATCATCTGAATTAATTTTATTCTCTTTTTGATAGAAGTATGCAACATTAACTTTACTATACTAAAATTCAATAGCCAGCAAATGCCCAGTGAACTGTATTGTAAACTTGAGTACACCATGGGAAGGAGACAGTGCTATTGCGGTTTCTAAACAATAGGCATAGACTTATAAGAAAAGATGGTGAGGGATTTTAGGCATTATGAAACACTGTTTAATGGACGGTGATTATGTATGCACTGAAAGATCAGCATCATCTGACAAAAATGGATTTGAAAATAAGAATCTAAGGATATTTCAGGCTGATATCACTGCCCAGCATTATACATGACTGGGACCATGAGGCACAGTCTTGTCCAACGGGCAAAATATTTCCAAGAAATGCAATTTTCTGTGTGTGTTCTGCCACATTTGTTCTGTATTTCCACACATATCCTACCTATAATACTACTAACTTTATATATACTAACTCTATGTATTCATCTTATCGTTCCCATTCATTTAGATGATAAGGACTTTGAGACAAAGGCTACCACTCCACTCTCCACTCCCACCCCTGCACAGAAGCTAGTACAATGTAGTGGCTCTGGTCTCATTAAGGACTTCAAGTAATGTCACTAAAGGAGTTTAGCCATACTCCTCATTTCAAGAGACACCTCTACCCCATAAAAGTATAGGTATTTTCTATGCTTCTGACAAAGCTTGTTGCAACATTTTGTGATCACCTATACACCAGTCTCACAGCGCTTCTAGCTAGAATACACAGAGACCTTTTAGAACGAATTGACTTTTTTGGGGGGAAACCATTCCAATTTACTAGTCATCTAGAAAAATATTCATAGAATCACAGAATGGTTTGGGTTGGAAGGGATATTTAAAGATCATCTAGCCCTGCCCGTGGGCAAGGACTACTTCCACTAGATCAGGTTGCTCAAAGCCCCGTCCAACCTGTCCTTGAACACTACCAATGATCCACAACTTCTCTGGGCAACCTCTTCCAGTGTCTCACCATCCACATCACAAAAAATTTCCTCCTTTCACCCAATCTAATCCACCCTCTTTCAGTTTAAATCTTTGTCCCTTGTTCTGTCACTGCAGACCTTGGTAAAACTTCTCCCTCTATCTTTCTTTTAAGCCCCTTTTAAGTACTGAAAGGCCACAATAAGGTCTCCCCACAGCCTTCTCTTCTCCAGGCTGAACAGCCCAAACTCTCTCAGCCTCTGTCCATAGGAGAGGTGCTCCAGACCTGTGATCATTTTGTGGCGCTCCTCTGGACCCGCTCCAGCAGGTCCATGTCTTTCTTATGTTGTGAACCCCAGAGCTGAATACAGTACTGAAGGTGGGGACTCATGAGAGTGAACTGAAGAGGGAGAATCACCTCCCTTGGCCTGCTGGCCATGCTGCTTTTGATGCAGCCCAGGATATGATTGGCCTTCTGGACAGTGAGTGCACAATACTGGCTCATGTCCAATTTTTCATCCACCAGTGTGCTCAAGTTCCTCTTTGCAGGGCTGCTTTCAATCCGTTCATCCGTGTATTAATACTTACAGGATTGCCCTGACTCAGGTGCAGGATCTTGCACTTGGCATTGCTGAACTTCGTGAGTTTTGCATAAGCCCACTTCTCAAGCCTGTCAAGGTCCCTCTGGAAGACATCCCTTACCTCTAGTGAATTAACTGCACCACTCAGCTTGGTTTCTGCAAACTTGCTGATGATGGTCTCAATCCCACAGTCTATATCATTGATGTAGATACTAAATAATATTGGTCCCAGTACAGACCCTTGAGGGATGTCACTTGGTGATTTACACTTGGACTGTGAGCCATTGACTACAACACTTTGGAAGTGGCCATCCAGCCAGTTCCTTATCCATCTAACAGTCTGTTCATCAAATCCGTGTCTCCTCAATTTAGAGGTAAGAATGTTGTGGGGAACTACCGACCTGTCAGCCTCACCGCTGTGCATGGGAAGATTATGGAACAGATCCTCCTAGAAGATATGCTAAGACACATGGAGGCCAGGGAGGTGATTCGAGACAGCCAGCATGGCTTCACCAAGGGCAAGTCCTGCCTCACCAACATAGTGGCTTTCTATGATGGTGTAACTACAAGGGTGGACAAGGGAAAACCAATGGACGTCATCTATCCGGATTTTTGTAAAGCCTTTGACACAGTCCCCCACAGCATCCTTCTCTCTAAATTGGAAAGCCATGGATTTGATGGGTGAACCGTTCGGTGGATAAGGAATTGGTTGGATGGTCGCAGCCAAAGGGTAGCGGTCAACGGCTCAATGTCCAGATGGAGACCAGTGACGAGTGGAGTCCCTCAGGGGTCCGTACTGGGACCGGTGCTCTTCAATATATTTATCAATGACATGGACAGCGACATCAAGTGTACCCTCAGTAAGTTTGCAGATGACACCAAGCTGAGTGGTACAGTCGAGACACCAGAAGGACGGGATGCCATCCAGAGGGACCTGGACAAGCTGGAGAGGTGGGCCTGTGTGAACCTCATGAGGTTCAGCAAGGCCAAGTGCATGGTCCTACACCTGGGTCGGGGTAATCCCTGGTATCCATACAGGCTGTGGGATGAAAGGATCGAGAGCAGCCCTGCTGAGAGGGACTTGGGAGTACTGACAGATGAAAGGCTGGACATGAGCCAGCAATGTGCACTGGCAGCCCAGAGGGCCAGTCGATGTCCTGGGCTGCATCAAGAGAAGCGTGGCCAGCAGGTCGAGAGAGGTGATTCTGCCCCTCTACTCTGCTCCGGTGAGACCTCACCTGGAGTACTGCGTTCAGCTCTGGAGCCCTCAGCACAAGAAGGACATGGAACTGTTGGAGCGGGTCCAAAGGAGGGCTACAAAAATGATCTGAGGGCTGGAGC
>Ga0065711_1041849_pt1 | contig 15834 bp, 13 predicted proteins | sample Hoacrofraction12_FD_59098 | JGI IMG/M metagenome (GOLD analysis project Ga0065711, IMG submission 59098) | Hoatzin crop microbial communities from Cojedes, Venezuela - Epithelial fraction 12 v2 (version 2) | ecosystem: Host-associated > Birds > Digestive system > Esophagus > Crop | place...
CCCCCCCCAAAAAAAAAAAAAAAAAAAAAAGAAAAAAAAGAGAAGGTAAGAAGGTGAAAATATAGAGGAGTTTAGCACTGATCTAACTCTGGAGAGTCAGTTTTACAGCTTTGAGGCTGAGGCCTGGATAAAAGACCAGACTATATTCAGGATCTGGGAAATCTGACTCAGAAACTGAGACTGCTAAATCCCAGATTTAACCTTGACAAGGCAACTGGAATTGTCCAAGCAAAGACCCTCAGCCATTTTAGAGGGAAGCAGAGGGACAACAAAGGGTCCTGTGGTGCGGGGACATGGTGGAAAACCCAAGACATGACAGCTGTGGGACCTGCGGCAGAAAGGCAGCTGAACCTCCGTGCTGGAGGTCCTTAAAACTGTGCAGTCTTTGGGATTGACTGGAACTGCACATTCAGTGACAAATACACAATGCAAGGCAATGTCAAGAATGTGGGAGATGATGGAGGGTGCTGTGGAGTACATCGTGCTGGACAGAAGGTGCCAAAACCTTGAGACTCTGCATGGCTTGGAGAAGAAGACTAACACTACCAGTAACAGAGACAAAGTCAGCAGGACAAATAAGCTTCATTGCAGAGGTGATGCTGATTAGGATATTGGCCCAAAAGCAAAAGCAATGTTTAATAATTTGAGATCAGCTCACAAGCAGCAGTGGGGCTAAGAAAACAGTTCTGCCAGTAGATGCAGCTGGAATTTCACTGAGTAGATGTCTTTACTGCTCATTGATAAAAATTTAAAAAACTAAAATAAAAAAAAAACCACACAACAAAAAACAACCAGGATTGAATCCTTTATTTTTGTAAACCTTCAGGTAAGTTAGTTAGTAAGAATAATTAGAATTACTATTTAGAGACCAGTTCTGGGAGTCAGAGCTGGCATCATGTCACTGATACTCACTAAAAGCCAAAGTTCTCTGATCTTTGAGGTAAAGCATTAGAAAAACTGAGAGGGTCTGGGCTGCAGATAACCAAACGTAAACTGAAAATAAGAATAATGAATACAAGGAGGCACACAGAGAGATCACAGTAAGGTGGCAGCTCCAGGACACTTGCTGAAATATGGATGTTGCAGCTCAGCTACTTGGTCGTAACAGAGCTTATCGTCCAAGGACCAGGGGAGGCAGGTTTTATAAATAGAACAGCAGGAGGTCAATTAAAAGCTCTCCATGTGATACTAAGTACAAAACTAAGCTGTCCAAAACACAAAGGTCTTCCTACCACCCCTGTATATAATAGTATAGTAAAAATAGGAAACTGCTGGCCTACAGATTTTGAGCAATACTGAAAATTGAATGTCAGTTGCTCAGAGACTGAGTCGTCACTGGCTTTAATCTTGGAGTACAGTAAATTTTCTGGTTTTAAACACAGCTAGTTATTTCAATTAATTAAAAGGCATTTACCTAAACCTAAGTACAAGAATATCAGGCATGAATACTTCTCAGTCGTAACCAACTTGCCTGCTTCAGAAGACTAGATAAACAGTCTTCTCTGCAGGCTGTGGTACAACCCCAGCTTCCCAATCAAAGAATTCTCTCATCAAAGAATGCCTCCTCAGTCATTCACTGCCTCCCTGTGGGACTGAACAAAACATTTCAAAGTTAAATCTAAATGTTGTCAGGATCAGACTTTCTCTTGCCAAATACAAGCTGAGCAATTACACGCTACATAAGCTGAAAACCTGGAGAGTCCTTGGTGTAACAGATGATGATAGCTTCCTTACTGTTGTGGTAAAGGGCATTAAACAATACAAGAGCAAGTATATTTACTACGGGTGCTCAAATGACACAGTGATTTTAAAATACGTTATTCAGCAACGTCTTCCAGACATCCCAGTACTTCAAAGCTCAAAACGGAGTATAATGTGAGATCTGGGTACATGACAAATCCCCACCTTTATCTGAAGCTATGTAAAGGATGCTCCATGCTTGCATTTCAGCTTGCCAATTTATATCAAGCAGTGGTGATTTGTATTATAATCTTGTACATGCAAATGGGAAAGAATGTCTTCAGAGATATCAAAATCCTGATGGATTGGTCTTTTGTTTTGAAATCAGTGATCAAAGGGTCAGAATGTCATATTTTAAATCCTAACCATCTCTTTTTATATCCAATTCAAAAAATATTACCAACAAACTGTAGGTACTGCAAGTTCATTGAGTAAGTCATTCAACAAGAAAGAGGAAAGTGTTAGGCTGAGGTATTTTAGGAATTCATCATCCTTCAAGACAAATCATCAGATTCTTAGCAGATACTTACCTGAACTCCAGTTACCAGCTTTAAGTGTTCAGCAGTAGAAATCTGCTGAACTTTTGACTTTCCAGCTCTGTTGAAATGCAGCTTTGTACTGAATATAAAGTAGATAGGAGAATGGTTGAACCATGGTCTTCGAACTCACAGGAGTATGTCTGGTCTGCTTATAAGATATCACATCCTTCCTAGTCTCTCCTTTAGTAGTGCTCTCCATTTGCATGTGTCAGCAAAAGTTTCCTGAGTCAAAGTGAGAAAAGTCGCTTTCTTGCCTAACAGACCAACTACTGACCTGGGAACTGGCGTATCTGGGGTCTGGTACCTGCTTCAGCACAAATAACTATTAATACAAAAGGAAATAGTCTTGGCATGAGTGACTGGGAACACTGGCTGCCTTTCCATATCCAAATCCAGAGAGCACCTACCTGTAATCTTCAAGATAAGGATTTTAATTATTTTGAGAGGGAGGAAAATAGAACGGGACCTGCATCTGCCATAGGCGTCAGAGGTGTCTCAGATCCTGAATTTTGGGGCAAAAAGTTTTCCAGCAAAATTACCAGGCAAATTTCTTCCAAGCAGCTTTCAGGTGATAAAAAATTACCATTCAGTTCATGTGGTTAAGTCACTGACAAAAGAAGTTTGACCAGTTCTCAGATGAATGTATTCAACTTAAACCACTGTGCCTCACAATATACTACTACCATAGCAGCCTTGCAAGCTCGCTGACTCCCAGGTATGGCTGTCTCTGGCTTTGACTCAGGGCATTTCTAGCATGAGATTGACTATACATTTTGTTCATTACTTTTATTCCTCCAATGCAAAGCTTTGCTATTTATTCTGAGCAGCAGATCACAAGACTTGGAAGCAAGTGTTTGTTATGAAATTAGGAGCAATGGCTGAATTTCCCGTGCTTCTGGGAATTCTAAAACTTACGTATGACAAAACACAAGGAAAAACGAGGCGCTTCGGAAAATGCCTTTAAAACGGCCACCAAAACACCAGTCACCAAAACCATGCTGATTTCTGTGTAACAAAATAAAAAAGGTACCTCCACACTAAAGAAATGAAAACCTAAGGAAAAATCCAATTACTAGTTTTATAAATGTATTAAATATTAACAGTAATGGGGTCTACCAGATCTTTATAGCAAAAGAGGAAAAACCTTCTGGGATAGTCCTATTTTGTTACAAGCTCTCTTAGGGCAATTCCTGCAGGATTTAGTCACCGAGGCAGAAAAAGCAGCCCCTGATAAATAGCCAGATGCTAAATCAGCAGCTGAGTACAGTCTCAGGACCCAAAAGGGAGCTGTGGGAAAGGCTGAGATCCCCCCTCTCTTCATTAACAAGGCACAAGGACATGGGAGACATGTTCACCCAGCTCTGTTGAGATCACTGGGTTTGAGCTGACAGGGAAGTCCCTATGAGCAGCTACATTTGAACTATTGAGTTCCTTGTAGGAAACAATTCTTACAGAGCAGCACAAAGCTATGTGGAGACAGGCTAAGGTAAGTCATCTCCTGAAAACAGGAGAAAGCAAAGTTGCAAATTAAATGGAAATACATCTCAGGCAGGAGCCAAGGAGCAGGTGAGGGCTTAGTTTTGAGAATGCATTTTTAGACAAAACCAAATTTTTTTTAAAAGCCTGTGAATGGAAGCCTACTTGCTCGTTATCTCTTCACATGTCCAGAGAGCAACTAGAACTTACATTACAGGCTGCAAAACTACCAAATGCTACTAGGCAGGACCTGAGAAGACAGTCAGCAAGAACATGGTAAATTACAATTATGAATTGCCAGAGCTGAGACCAGGATTTCAGAAACGGGCACCTAATATTTGACTCCTACATCTACAGTGAAGTAGATTAAGGATATAACCTGAATGTTCAAAGTGAGTGCTCACATGTCCACCCATGGATCTTGGAAACTTATTTTGTATATGCTTTAGAAGAAATTCTGAGTGGATGCGATCTGGAGACACAATATAGAAGCTAACAAAATACATCTCTGAATCTTCAGGGAGAAATGCTGGCGGAGGAGCAGAGATTCATATGCAATCTCTCTCATTTCATTTCTTTATCAGGAAAACATACATTTATTGTCAAACATACAGAAATGGGAGTTAAAATGACTAGTCTTCCTGGGAGCTTTGGTTTCACCCTTCTAATAAGTCAAGCATCTAAGCAAAGCACGGTACTACTGTACGTTTGTAAGGAACAGCAAATTTTTTTTTTACTTGAGTTCACCACCTTGCTTCTGCACCTCATTTTCCTAATGACTATTGAAAAAATATTAAAAAAAAACAAACAACAAACAAACCAACCATGATTCAAAGCACTACATGCTCTTAAGTATATTCTTAAAAAATGGGCGCTGTTTGCAGCCATCAGAGAGCACTGTGAATTTCGAACAGGAAAATCCATAGCTGATGGCTATCATCTACGCAACTGAGTAATGGTAAGTGGTCACTGCCCCTGAACATGTGATTTTAATCTCACTGAAATATATGAGGCATGAATCAAGGAGAACATACTGTAGTTTCAACATATATTGCTGAGGACAGAATCACGTTGACCTCTGAGGAAGGACCACCTGTAGCAAGGGCAAGAGTAGGGATGGTCTTCCAGTAGCTGGAAGGGTCTCATGTCCCTGAGCGTTGCACTGTATTATACATGTCTCTGAAACCTAAAAGGGTTGATTTTCATGCTGTAGTTAAAAATAAATGTCTGCATAACAAATAAAGCATGAAATTTGAAATAAAAGTTTATTTAGACCTCTGCTTATGAACAGTTTCTTGTTATAGCTGCCAAACACATTTTTGTAGAGAGGTTTACAAAGTTTTAGATTTTCTTGCAGTTTTCCTGCAGATATGTACACACATATCTGTATAATGTGCATAGTTAATTATCTAATTAACATCTAAAGTTCTGAGTCATCAATTAAACTTTTTCAGAGGTCTAAAAGAACAGCAACCCGTACTGAATTTCCAACCAATCAAAAAAAGACGAATCACTCTTCAGGCAAATCAGGAGTCTTGACTTAAGCTTACCTGGACTTGGATCTTTGCCAGCCTTTTAAAATCACCCTCCAAAAAATGTCCCAAAAGTCTACAGAAACATCTCTGAGCTTTAAATACGGAGTATGACAGGAAAACGTAATGTTATTTAATTACAAAATTAATTCTGAATGTTTCGGTGGGGAAAAAACTGGGAAGTTTAGCCCTTTGGGAGTAGTATTCAAATTCAAAGCTTGTGGGTGGAGTTGGGGTGTGCGAAGGTGCATAAATAGGCAGTAGGAAGGGGAGCGTTCACACTATACCCAGGAACACCTTCACACCCTGGCAGGCATCTGGGAGAGTAAACAAGGTAAGGCACAGCACGGCACGGCACGCTGACTGCTTCAGAAAGTACCTGGGGGAGCTCTGAGCCCGGGTTACCCGGGGCCGGGGCAGACGATCAACGGAAAGAAAAGTCTGCAGCACAGTTCAGCACAGCTTGCTATGGAGAAAAAATGCATAGAGAAATGCTGGCTTTACGGGTTGAAAGAGCCAGGAGAGGAGGGGGGTTTTGGGGGAGGTGGAAAACTGAGCAGAAGTGCACATAGCCTTCCAGAGGCGAAGCTCTTAAAGAGCAGCTTTTATGTTCCTCTGTCTTTGCTTTCTGCATTCTGCACCGGCAACAGCATAATATTTGCCTGGTCTTTAATTTCCTGGTGTCCGGTACCTTTCTTTTTTTTCTGGTAAAGCAGCATTACTTCCGCTATGCAGCTCTCACCAAAACAACTCTTGAGGCAACCCTGAAAATCCACTGGGTTTCATTTAACTTTATGCAATTTTCTTCCTTGCCAAGGAGACGTTTCTTCGGGCAGAAAAGCAGTCTGCTGCAAAAGTTGTATTGCATGTCCTTGACACAGTGACTTTTTGGATGTTTGAGGTCTATTGGACACCCCAGCAGCAAAGAGCACTGTACCACTGATGCAAATTCAGCTAACGTCTCCTCCTGCAGTTCCTACCCAGAAAAACGCTTCTGTTTCCCTTGAGTTTCATTTTCATTGTCTGAATTTTAAAAACTGTCAGCCTGTTGTAATTTTTGCTTGAATCTTTTGAATTTTCTGTATTGCTTTTGGAATATCTTACATTTTCTTACTGTACCTGTTACATTGGTGTTTTAGTTTCTAAGCGGAAATTTAATGAGAAAGCATAGGGTCATGATGCTAAAGCGTTTTACCCCTTCAAAGAAGCATCCCAGCTGAAATGCTGAGGCACTTCCCATCAGACATGTCTCAGCTCCATCCCCCAGAGTCCAGCTCAGGAAAAGCCCTCTGCTTTGAGTTGCTTAAACCAACAGAATGCGTTTCAGTTCTTGCTGTTCTACACAGCAACTCTTCCTCACTCTTTTTATTATAGATTCTACTGGCTTTAAGGATTAGATGATACTTTTAAGGAGGAAGACAGGATCGGAATCTTCAACAACAGCATTAAGCTGTGCCTATGCCAATGGCTCACTATAAAGCCTAGCTTAACATTCTGACTTCTCATGTGAGTTGCTCCTGCTGCAAAGTGGAGGAGAGACAGGTTAATTTTTCAGCACCTGGGCTGCTAAAGTGCTTGGCTGCTGTAACACCAGGAGACTGATGTAGAACTGTGAACTTAGTAGGACTTGACACAACTTTTGGAATTGCTGAAACCAGTTGTTTTACTGAGCAAATTCAATATATGTAGAAAGAAGAGAGAGAAACTAACACCTAAATGCACATCTTAAAAGGACCACAGCCTAACAGCATGAACAGAGCAGCAGAAAGCAGCCAGGTCCTTCACAGCAATTTGCTAAGCCAACCTGGGTTCCCCCAAGCCCAGTCCCCTGCCTGGAGCAGTTCCTTTCAGCCCCGACTCACCCTGCTGCATACTTGTGCCTTGACCCGCTGCCTGACGGTCCTTATCTGCTGTGTGCCTCCAGGCAAGGAGCAGCCCGGGAGGCACCGCCACATGAAGGTTCTCTCATCTCTTCCAGGAGCGGCCATGGAGAAGACTTACGTGTCCATGTTCCTGCTGCTTGTTGCCATCTCCTGTGCTCTGGCAAAGGATGTGGGCAAGAAGGAGACTACTGCTAAACCGAAACTGCCTCAGACACTCTCCAGAGGTAAAAAAAAAACAACAAAAAAACAGGCCAAGTTAGGAAAAAAAAGTGCAATCTACTACAGTCTTGATTCATCTGCTGTTCTGATAAGTGAATTCTCTTGCATCGCGCTCTGAAAATGCACCTTCTAGTGTTTCCTAGCACCCCCTCCGCCCTTATTCCCGACCTAAAGCCCCCCAGCAGCGCCTGTTCACAGCCCGTCCCCGCAGCCGCGGGCGGGACGCGAACCCGCGGGCCCCGGCCCGCTCGTAAGGCGCTGCCTGTCCCTCCCCGCAGGCTGGGGCGACCAGCTCACCTGGACCCAGACCTACGAGGAGGCCCTCTTCCGCTCCAAGCACAGGTACCGCGCACCCCCGCGACCCCCCGCGCCCCGCTCCGCACTGCTCCGGCCCCTAACCAGGGCTCTTCTGTTCCAGCAACAAACCCCTGATGATTATCCACCACTTGGACGACTGCCCGCACAGCCAAGGTAATCCCTCCGCGCTGAAAAAACACAAAACGGAACAAACAAACAAAAAAACCCGCTGGTTTGGGGTTTCTGGATAAATGTCGCTTCAAAAAAAAAAAACACCAGCCACCATTCCGCTCGCTGAGAAAGCCGTAGCGAAATGCTAACGCGCACGAGCACACAGAGTGTTCTTCATGATGCTGTCCTGCGCAGGTATTTTCCAACGTGCGGATGTAAAATAAAAACGGTCGTTCGGTACCATGTGATATAGGGTGGATACAGAAATGAGCACAGGTCAGCAGGTTTTGGCCTGTGACCAATGTGGCTTTGGTTCGTGTCACTATCAGGCAAAATCAATAGCCAGACCAGGAGTAGGGAAAAACATTAATTTATAGGAAAGGACACATCATTGATGACCAAGACTGTATCTGGCTGGCGATTAAATCAAACTAGGCTGAAACTGAGCTCTTGTGGGATTTCTGGTAACTGGGACTGCTCTTTTCCCAGCGTTTCTGAATTTATCTGAGGCCCTTCTTCCTGCAAGCCCTTTGCGTCCATCCGTAGCTCCCATAACTGCAGAAGGATCTCTGTGCAAGCACTAAAATCCTTCCGAACATTTCAGGCTGAAGTCCTACACGCTGTATTGCCAGTGCCTTCAGAACTGGAGCCAGAAACTGCAGTAGTAGATCAGGAGGTTTGAAGGGTCAGATGCTCAAATTCAAACTTAAGCAGACAAATCTGAGAGCGAGCGGCACTATCTGAAGCAAGAAGGGACATTTTGTAGCATTATAATTACTCTTTACCATAGAATATAAAAGAGTTGATCATCTTCCAGCAGAATGAACTTCAAATCTTCTTTTGCTGTAATTGTAAACTGTGAATTATCATTTTGATTCTATCAGTTTGTTTCAATTTCTTTTTCAAGGACAAGCTATTTCAGGGGTATATTTTTAACTTTCATTCCCACTTGTTTCCACTCTAGCCCTCAAGAAGGTCTTCGCTGAACACAAAGAGATACAGAAATTGGCTGAAAATTTCATTCTCCTGAACCTTGTGGTAAGTTTCCCAGTTACACTTTATTAAGTGAGGGCAATAAAGTTCTATTTTTAATTATGGCTTCTCTAGTTATAACTAGTCAGTTTAATAGCTAGGGTTGGCTAGGAAAATGGCCATTGCTGAAGCATAATAGATGTAGCAATAAGTGTCTTTCATCTGTAGCTATCATAAACTCAAAATATGAGGGAATTTAAAGTTTAATAATAACACATACTGTTGTTACCAGTTTGCAGTTCCTGCTGTTAAAAGATTGCATCCCAGACAGTGAATCTCTTCAACTGCAAAATATGTTATTTGAGGTGTATTTCATAACACAAAGTACAATGAAGAAAAAACATATTTATGTAACTTCCCTCCTTGACTGGGAACCTTGTTTGTTTTCTTTAAGTATGAAACCACAGACAAGAATCTTTCACCTGATGGCCAGTACGTCCCTCGGATTTTGTTCATAGGTGAGTACTTCAAGCATCAAAGCTGATCTCAGATCAAAGCCCCTGCTACACCACGCATCTCAAATCCTCAGGCTTATTAACTGGAATTTACTCCACGAGAAACGTAAAATTTCCAGTTGGTTTTGCTGGGTGAAATTTCAAAGCAACCCCAGTCGGCTCATTAGCTTCACAGGTCCAGCATTCCTCTCTCGTGGATTCCACGAATGATGCAGCTCCTTCCATCGTGTCACCAAAATGACACGATGCCACGGTCACTGGCATGGGTAGGTGCTGGCTCAGCCTTGCTCATGCTCCTATCCCTAGAAATGCTGTACACCCGTCAGCTTTGGGTTTGTCACACAATCGCAGGCACCGTCGGAACACCCGTGACCCCGGGTGCTTCAGGGGCTCGTTTTCAAAGCTCAGTGCTCAGTTCTGCGCCCCACGGACCTGCACAAACCCCTCCGAAGCATTTGTGCTTTGAGACTTGTTAGTGGCCAGGCATGCACCCCGGTATTCCTGCTCCCAGAACAGACACGCAGCCTCACACACTGCACACGGGCATCATCAACACTTGCATTTACAAATCTAGGTCATGATGACCATTTTCAAAAGATGAAAGCAACTGCCACAATATCTTCCTTTATTATTTCTTTTTTAATAACATTTGTAGCCTGAAAGCAGACTCAGCTCGTAGAGTTAATTCAGGTACCCATGCAGTGGCACAGGGTGCAAGGCCGATCAGCACTGAGCAGAATTAAACCTATCCCCTTCTTAATAAATCTGCAAGCACAACACTTAAAATTGAAATGTCAGTGACTGTGTGGAAGAACGATCTCTTGGTTCTTAGTGGAAGCAGATGTGTCTTGCAGAAACATTTAGGGAGCAAGCAGAAGTGCAGAAAGGTTTCTCTCCTTCTGTGTGAAAGTTAATCCTGTCCCTCCAGAACGCCTCTCATCCTTTTTTTCCAGATCCTTCCCTGACTGTGAGAGCAGATATTACTGGAAGATACTCAAACCGCCTCTACGCATATGAGCCCTCTGACATCTCATTGTGTAAGTAGAATATTCTGAAAAATTCTGAAAATATTCTGAAAGCAGTCACATTTTTCACGCAGCAAGGAATAACACCAGGCATTACAGAGTCTCGCACTCAGCACCTGCTGAAAGACAGTTAACCAGGGTTAAAACAAAACAGGATGCTAGACTTAAACTCAGCGAGGTGGAGAGAATGACAGCAGAGCCCTGGAGCCTCAGACACCCATCTGCTTTAAAAGCAAGCATAGGTCGCTAGGAATGTGCGCAATTCAGCAGCTGTTCACTGTAAGTGAGGGTGAGAACTCTTGCCAGGCCAGGTCAGGAAACCTCCAGGAGCAGGGAAGAGCGGCATGCCGCAGCCCTCCCTCCCGCTGCACAACTCCCACCTCTGCCCCGCCGATGCTTCTGCGCTGGCACTAACAGATGTATGTTCTCACCAGTCGAAATTAAACAGATGACATTCACAAAATGCCTGGAAGAGCACAGTGCATCAGAATCCGTGTAGCAATAGGCATGTGAGAAAAACCTTTAATAATAATGACATTTCCTCTGCAACACTTGTAGTCGCTGGCAGAGGAAGTTGCATCAAAAATAACGTGTATGAATATTTCATTTCTAGTGTATTCAAACATGCAGAAAGCGCTGAAGCTCCTGAAGACTGAACTGTAAGGGGAGGAAGGAAGCCCTTAAATACTATGAAGTCTGATCTGCCACCTCTTCTCCACTCATTGAAACTGGTGAAGAGACTGTTTAGAGTGGTATCTAGTGATGTGTAGTGCTGGTTTATATACACAAACACTACAGTTTTACATTAGCACTTTTGTACTGGGCAGCATTTTTAAAAGCTGGAAGCTTTTAATTTAAGGCGTAACGAAGAATACTGTATGATCCAACTGTAAAAATGATTTTTTAAAAAATAAATCCATTTCAAGTGTTTACATACAAAACATTGCTGTTTGTCATATTTTTTCCTTATTATCATCTACCATTATTAGAAAGAGTAAAATCACTGTGTCACTTGAAACCGCAACTTTCAGTTTTACATCGAAGCACTGTGGAAGAAGAGGGCTGTTGTGGGTTGGTCCCGGCCAGCAGCTCAGCCCCACACAGCCGCTCGCTCACTCCCCTCCAGAGGAAAGAGGGAAAGGGGAGGGAAGTGGAAGGGTAAGAATGAGAAAACTCGTGGGCTGAGATACAGACAGTTTAACAGGCAAAGCAAAGGCCACACATGCAAGCAAAGCAAAACAAGGAACCCATTCACCACTCCCCATGGGCGGGCAGCTGTGCAGCCATCCCCAGGACAGCAGGGCTCCATCACGCGTAACGGCTACTTGGGAAGACAAACGCCATCACTCCGAACGCCCGCCTGCCCCCCTCTTCCTCCTTCTTCCCCCCAGCTTTTAATGCTGAGCATGACATCATATGGTATGGGAGATCCCCTGGGTCAGATGGGGCCAGCTGTCCAGCTGTGTCTCCTCCCAGCCTCTCCTGCACCCCCAGTCTACTCGACTCGCTGGCGAGGCAACGTGAGGAGGAGAAAAGGCCTTGATGCTGTGTAAGCATCAGCAAAAACTAAAACATCCTTGTGTTATCAGCGCTGTTATGGTCACAAATTCAAAGCATAGCCCCACACAAGCTGCTATGAAGAAAATTTACCCAGCCATACCCCGTAGAGGAAAGCAGCTTTTTATTTCCAGTTTCAGCAGCTAGCTAAGCTCTGCATTGCTCAGCCTGCTTTATCTCCATTTATTTTCTCATACCATAGACCTGTGTCAAGCTCTCAGTATCAGCCTTCTCTTTACAGTCAGATAACAAGAAGCACAAACCTTTTGTAGAAAAGTACTTGAGACTACAGAGGATGGGATTATTTACACGGGGTTTTTTTGTTTCTTGTTTTAAACTGGCTGCATCCTGAAGTGATCTGAGGATCACCTCATCTGCTTGAGGATCACCTCATCTACTTCAAGATTTTTTTTTTAAAGATAAAAACTGCTTCCCTGAAGAGACTCTTGTTTGCATCAGGATTTAGTAAAGCCTTGAGATGATTAATAGAAGTGATACTGTATTGAGTACATGATTGGCTTCATGATTGTGGTACAGCTTGTAATTGCTTATTTACAAGCCCAAAATGGACAACAGAGGTTAGAACTTAAAAAAATCCTGCAGCTGAACATCATGGGAGTACACACCACCTTAAGACTTACACCAAAAGGAGACATTACAACCTCAAATATCCTGGAACTCAGCAGCAGCACCAGTGAGAAATACTTTGCCCAGGACCATACCTCCATTATCTTCTCAGCTTTTCGGCAATGTCAGCCATTACTACCACTACTATTAATATTACTACCACTACCAGTCATGATGATAACCATGAGAGAGGGATACACCCGAGAAGACAGGACAGGCAAGAGAAGCAAGGGTTTCAGCTCAAGGGAGCATCTCATCAATATGAGAAGCAAGGCACCTGCTAACATGTCTTTGTCAAGCTACAAGAACCCTATCAACCAGAACATCTCAAGCAGTGCCTGGGAATGGCCACAGGCCATCAGCATTCCTTCAGCAGCTCAGTTAAGATGTTCCTTTCTATTGCAGCACCCTTTAACTCCAATGAGGAAATTCTTTGCTGCAGAAAGGTCTTTCCCTTCATCCTTCCCAGGCAGAAGACGGGGAGGAAAGGGATGCAATACGGGCAGAAATATTCTCCAGAAGCTGCTATCACCCATAACAAGTGAAAAAGCGTTTACACCAGAGTAGAGGGACAGCACAGAGGGAGGCTGGACCAACTGGTTATCAGAATCAACTTTATCTACTCCACCCAAGGCACGCTTGCTAGAGCTGTGTATCAGACAGAAGCCAAAACCTGCCCATAGCATCACATTTTCAAAGTCTATTTTTATAACTCTACTGAAGTAGCATCATTTTCTTAAGCAAATGTACTGATGCTATGGATAATATCTAGCAATTGGATACAAGGCATATTCTACAGTCTAGTAGTCTACGTGTTATAGATGCAAATATACAAGCTAGTTCAGCCCACAGTATCAAGAAATTAATTTTTAAAATAAAACCTTTTTTTTCTCTCAAGGCTATGCTTCTGTAGTTTGCTTTTGACCTTATCCAAATTTTCAAGAATTTTAAAACATAAATGGTCTCCTTAATTCTGCTCTCTTCATCCCCTCCTCTAAATACAAATTATTTAGGTTTACAGAGGCATCAAGCCAAGCTAAGCTACCTAAAAACTCCCAACTTCTTCCATTTCTTGGGAAAACCAGGGAATCATTTCTGAAGCATATATGCTCAGTAACTTGAAGCGCACAGAATAGATGGGTTTTCCAGACCCCACTAGCATTCAGACAATCTATAAATAATTAGGCCCAAAACTAATAATGGAAGCTAATACCACCAGCACACTCCTATTTCCTTATAAGCTATAGGTTTTAAGGTACATTTTTTACAGGTATCAATTCAAGTTATGCAAGCTTTTTTTTGTAATAAATATTTCTTTTTATGTGAAGAGAGGCAGATGCTGTACAGTGGTATCAGCATGTTAGGATCTGGATTCGCTTTCTTACACAGGTGCAGAATTATGGTTTATTATTTTATAGCCAGTTATTTTTATGTGAGAAAAATATGTAGGTGTCTGGAAGGAAGTCAAGACAGGTTTCTACATCTTCCAGAATAACAAACTTTAAGAAAGCATTCCAACATAACTAAGGTCAAAATACACCTAATGTAAGTAAGCATTAAGAATGCTCCAAATTGAACCGCAATATTTTGATACTCTGCTGCTGTAAATAGCTCCTGGAAAATCTGGTTACAATTAAGTCCAATTCTAAAGCAGTCAGATAAAAATTAAAAGGTCTCTCTAGAAACCAACCAACCAAACAAAATTTTTATACGACCAAAACTATTTTCTCAAGAGGAAAGACAAAGCAAGGAACAAAGAAGACTTCAAAGACAAAACCCACCAAGAACAGGCATACTTTTAAAAAATGCTCTATTGCAACACATCAGCCAGAAGACTACAGCATTTCTTGCACACTGACATGCGTGTCGGACCTCTCCTGAGGGAGGCTGCTCTCGTCCCTCCAAAACCAGTCAGACTCAATGTGTTTTATTGCCTCCCCTTAAGAATTCGGCTCTGAAAGCGAATCTGATGTAAATTTCAAGGTTTGTGTTGCTTGGGTTTTTTTTTAAAAACACAATCCTAAAGAGACAAAGTACAATTAACATGATAGAAAAACTTTAATCAAACCATATGATCCACTGACCTGTCTTTTGACTCCTAAAACAAATTCACGTGTTCTGAGACATGAGAGTTTCTGAAGTGGTAGTATTTTCAGTATGTTCTCAGTGATGCACGTTTATACTCCGCCACCACCTACCATATTTATGAAACCAGACCCACCTAAAACTAAGCACTAAAACCAACCAGAAAAACAGTCAAAATTGAAGCAGCAATGTGGTATTATTTTAAGCTTCATACACCCTCTCCATCAGACTCCTCCTTTACTTTATTAAAGTAATTTACAAAACATGGAGCCTGTCTAGACTAGGAAAATGAACTGCTGCTAGACACAGCCGTATGACGATCGCTATCCCCTTGACATACTTTGAGAATGGCTGGTTAGTCGTTCACACAGGACAGCACTTGGGGAGGGGGGGAAGCTGTGTACATTTACCTTATACTTCAGGAACAGTCTGAAGGCACTTCAGGTCCTTCAGTACACGAGTGGGCTCTTACGCTGACCGTACAAGCACGAGCTTCACCCCGACCCCAACACCTCTCACCCTGCCAGGCAGGAATTCGCAGCGCGAACACCAGGAGATGGCGCTGACAGCAGGGGCTGCAGGGTCAGCCACACCTGACGAGAAGCTGTCTTCAGCAAGCTCTTGACACCCCTCCGCGTTCAGGTTCAACTCCTCCCGTTTCAAAAACCTCGAGACAATTCCGTCTTCAGGACCACCGGGCACAGGAAAGCCTGAAAGCGTTCTGACTGGCACGCATTGCAACTTCTTTTTGCCTCCTTTGCAGGAGGCATCTCCCCAGTAAGGGCAGACTGTATGAGAGCTCGCTCCTGTCTGCCCTCGCTGCCGTCCTTTCCGCCTTGCTCAGCTGCTGTGTCCTTGGCAGATGGCCTTAACACTCTTCCCCTTTTCTTCGTGCAGCGCTGTCTTTCAGGCTGCAGCAGCTGCCTACCACACTAGAAGCAGCAACTGGACGAAGAAAGGGTGCAGCACTGGTCTGCCACTCCACGCAATTAGAAACAAACGGAACATTGTGCGCCTCGGGTGTTTACAGATGGCTGATGGTCCAGCTGATGCATCACTTGTGTTAGTTTGGAAGAGGGACCATGCCTTCCAGCAGCTCAGACAACACTTCATGCATGGATAATGTACTGTTGTAACTTTAATTGTTTTCTTTAAAAAAACAAACAAACAAACTACTGGAAACCACTTTTTTTTTT
>Ga0065711_1041850_pt1 | contig 15833 bp, 6 predicted proteins | sample Hoacrofraction12_FD_59098 | JGI IMG/M metagenome (GOLD analysis project Ga0065711, IMG submission 59098) | Hoatzin crop microbial communities from Cojedes, Venezuela - Epithelial fraction 12 v2 (version 2) | ecosystem: Host-associated > Birds > Digestive system > Esophagus > Crop | place...
ACCTACAGTAGGCTGCACAGGATCTTGTCCAGGCGGGTCTTGAATATCTCCAGAGAAGGAGACTCCACAACCTCCCTGGGCAGCCTGTTCCAGTGCTCCGTCACCCTCAATGTGCCTCTTTCTACCCATGCAATGCCTTTCTGCATTAAAAGTGTTAAATCTGAGCTGCAGCTTGCCCATACCAGGAGGTGCAGACAGTGATCTCAGATAAACCCACTTACCATATTCAGGCTGTATATATGAGTTCTTTGAAGTCAGTCCTTCCATCACGGTCTGGTGGGAAACACTGGGGATGAGGAGGACCCCTGGGGAAGAGATGCAAACTACTCCTACCCAGAGTGAGGGAAGACAATGAGACGTAGAGAAGGATGTGAGTAGTTTCAAGGAAACTTCTCAACTGCTTGAAAGCTGATCTCAGTCACACAAGGAAAAGATGGTCTCTAGGAAATACTGACCTGGGATTTTTGCTTGTGAAATAGTCACAAAAGATTAAGGAACTACCACCTTGCAGGGTTTTCTTCTTTTCCTATTTGCTGCTCAGATATAGTAACTGGGTGGCAGAGGGCTGATACTTGGTTTGTTGCAAAAGAGAACAGGACTGCTTAAAACCCTTTGGCTGTAGGCTCCATCTGTTATTTCAAAGTATTTCTCTGACTGTTGTGGACTGAGAAATAACAGCATTTTAAATGTGTCTCCCTTTTGACCTGTAGTATCACATGCCTTCCTGGTAACGATGCTCTCCAGACTGCCTGATTGGCTCCATGAGACAAGAGCAACAGCACGATGCCTGCCAGGGTCCCGCCCGGTGCTCAGTGACAGCTTGGGCCCATCTTGCAGCCCAGGAGCCTGGTGAGAGATAGCAGGGGCTGCCAGCTGATGTGGGACAGCTGCCCGGGGGGACGGGCGCACTGATGGGTCTTGGGGAGCCTTGGAGTCTACTGGCTGGCTTGCCTGTTCCTGTGGCTCCAGCAAATAATCCAGAAGAGGCGGCTTTTGGATTTAGCTGGGAATGACACACATTATTCATCAGGCTTTCCGACTGCTTAGCACCTCCAGACTCCTCCTGGCTGCTTATATTCAAAAATAAATCCTAACAATCACTGTTCACAGTAAGGACTGACAGCCTGCAGCATTTTTATTTAAGCACGCTGAGCAGAAACTGAAGAGGACAGATAAGAGTTAACGGGTGTTTGTAAAACAGGCAGGAAAAAGCTTTCTGATTCGTGAACTTTCACCAGCAACAACTTCCATGCTGGAGGAGCAGAGACGCTGAAAGGGCGAGAGCCAAAGGCTCTTGCTTTAAATGTAGGATTTGACAGGAGACCAGCAGGGTAGGACCTCAGGGCATGACTAAGCAAATACTTAGATAGGAGGTCTGTGAGGTAAGCAGGACTAAATTGGTGCATCGCTTTGAAGGTCAGCAATGCAATTTTATAAGTAATACTAAAATATACTGGGCATCCATGGCAGAGCCCGAAGTAGGGGAGTGATGCACTGAGAAAACTGAGTACTGATGCCCTGGCTGCACACCCTCTGAGAGGAGCTGAGTCTCCCAAAGACTGTCCAGAGGGGTCTCAGCCAAACTGTCCTCCCGTTGCTCCATGTGCTTTAGGTGAATGCAGAAACATTGCATGGCACCAGACCTCAGCATCCACTGCCACTTAAAAACAAAAGGAATTTATCTCCTGCTTTATAATGTGTTGAACACAGGATTGTTTTTAGTAGCGTTTACCACAAGGGATGTCTTTGTTCTCTCTGGTTTTAATCCCTGAGCACAGAAAATGGGTTCATGTTCCCTTGAAGTATGCTGGGAATTTACAACTTGCAAACATTTGAACCACGGTAATAATTAAATCATTGCAGGAGATTTTACCTGGGATACTGAAATGTTTTTAGAAACTGTTGATCTAATCTTCGAGGGATTCCCCCCACCCACAAGATTTTATGTAAAAATATGTTAAAGCTCATAGCAGAAAAACTCTTTTTGTCAAATCTGAATAACTGCACTAGTCATAACAAAATTAATATCTCTGCCTGTATCCCAATGAGTTTCTCTCTTGTGTCAATTCTTTCTCTGATGAGATGATTTTTACCTATATATAAATAAATACATCTGCTCAAGACCTCATCTTTCATTTCACTGACATAACTGATAATACTGTATTTGTCCTTCAAAGTCATGCAAATGGAATCCTCAGGCTCTAGGTATTAAATGCTGGCTAACCTGATTATTTTCTTTAAAACGTAATTGAAATTATTACTGTCCCCCTCCATTTTCACACCCTTTATAAACTCCTGGCAGAAAAAGGAGAGATAGATAATAAGTTACTCGAATCACTTTCTTGCTCTGTAATTAGCACATGAAAAAAGAACTTATTGAAAACAATAATTCCTCAGTCATTTGTCTTTATTTTAATTTTGCTTTGAAGCCAACATATTTTCTCCAAGATTTCATTAGCAGCCATTTTGTAAATGAGATTCTCACTAGTAAGAACCAAGTTTGAGTGCTCTATCGCATTAAAATTTAACATTTTTCTATGGCTTAATAGAACTTCTTCTTAATGCAGAGAGACTTTTCTGCGATGTTCATAGTTTAAAGGGCTGGATCTAATTAGGAACATGAATGCCTAAAAGTGCTTCAGTACCTAACTCTGAGGCATCTGGCTCCTCAAATGTAGTTCAAAATCTTAAGTTACCAAGTACAGCAAGCATTCGTGCTTAAGGGAAGATTTAAGTGACTTGCAAAAAGATCCAAAACAGCCAACAAGCTGGAAGAGCAAGTCCTAGGACAGTTTTAAAGCCTCCCACATGAGCTGCTTAGGCCAAGGGGAAGTATCTTAAATGAACTTTTAAATCTCTCCTGAAGATAGCTTAATTTCTTTAAAATGATTGTGTAGAGTGTTACTCTTTCCTCTTTAAAAACATCAGTCAATGGGAAAAAATATATTAAAAACTGTCTTTGGAATAAAGACTGGAAATTAGGATGGTATTTCCCCCCATCTGTCACTGCCAAGCTGGAGCACTGTGAGCCTTCTGCATGTCTGCTGGTGAGCCTAAGCTTTTCTGTCCATCTCTGAAACTGTACTGGGAAGAACGGCTTGCATTTCCATCAGCTCATGGGAAGTTAGGACAGTCCCCAAGAAGGTAAGTAAGAAATGTGTTTTAATTCACTGGGAAGTGGTTTAGCCATTTGGTTCCCATAGAAAACATATGCAGGATCTGACCTTGGTGTATTTGAAAGAGACAGCTGTGACTTCTGCAGTTTGATGTAAACTCACCTTTTCTGTCTGTGCTAGGAAAGAGAAGCTTTTCAGTTGGAAAAGTGTTAGCTGACTACCTCAATTCCTTGCTTTGCTTTAGACCTGAATCCTAATTCTTTATCCAAACACTCCTTGTTGCATTCAGTTAAAACTAGGGGCCTAAATGCTCTCTGCACCCTTCCACTTTCACACCACAACTCCAGCAACAGAATAGCCCCTGGGGATTTTTTGCTGCTCTTCCAACATGAGGAGAGGAGTGTGAACAGGAGCAGAAGCCATGATTTCCAAGCCTGGAGGAAAGAAGCATCTTGCTCTTGCTTGAAGAAGTGCAAGGATACAGCTTCTTGTGAGTCTTGGAAAAAAAATATTCCCATATTGGGCTGGTTTAGCGATCTGGGACCATCCCTGATCAGGTGGCTCCAAGTGTCACTGAGGCTATATTGTCCCCAGCTTTGTTCAGGAGGATTAGTGTCACCTTCTTGACCCAGGACAGGCTGCAAGATAAATAAATATACCTATATAATTGCTTCAGAATCCTTCCCAAGAGAGATCACAGGGGAGAAAAGCCTAACGAAAAACCCCTGTAGGGTGGAGTAGGCTTCTGGAGATTAAATCAGAGCAACAGTGCTTCCAAGAAAACTTAGTCTTGCCCCAGCTCTGTTACTTCTTTCTTATTCCTCTCTTCCTTGTATTGTCTCTGTTGATACAAAGGCTTAGTGATACACAAAGGTGTAAGCAGTGCATATCCATGTGCACTGTGAGGAGTACCGCAGGATTCATGTCTTTCCAGGGTTGGACTCTCTCCAGAAGTTGTAGGTACAGATATTTTTACTTGTTGCTTTGCTAAGTTTAAAAGTGTAGTCACATGAGCAAGAAGAGTTCAAATAGTATTGTTATGTGCTCACGGCTGATTAGCTGACTTGGGGTGTAAAAGTGATCATCAATAAAAAGCATAATGAAAGCTTGTTATTTTTAAACATAATTAAGTCAAAGGAAAAACAGTTCCGCATGACTGTAGAAATTGTAATTGGTTCATTACCTGTAATCATGTTAGCCTGCTCACATTATCAGAGGCTAATTGGAGAAAGGAGAGAAAAAAAGAATACATCACTACATACACAGGTGTGAGCTACATGTATTTTACTGTGTTATATGTATTTCTTTAATAACTTTTTAGATAAAAGTGTATAGAAGGAGTATGGTAATGCAGAAACAGAGGTAATGAGAAAATTTTAAAGCTATGTTGGGGTGACAAGAGAAAGATTCATTTATCAGGTAAATTTAAATAGAAGTAACCTATATTATTATCTGTAACAGGAGGAGTGACACCCTGTTATAGTGGCAGGAAATCGTTGCACCATTTCTATTCTAGTACAAATCCTGTTTCAGAGAGAGAAGGTAACTTATCAGTTCTTGTCTTTTGCTTGAAAAGGAATGAAGCAGAAATGTAATGGGAAGACCTTTACAGTCTGTTACCTGGTCTTATACTACATTTTTCAAAGTCTCATTCTTAGAGTTTCCATTCTGTTTCTTTAGAAGACTGATGAAAGGGATTATTTGCCTGAAAATATCCTGTTGGTTCTAACAACAAAGTTGGCCTCTGTAGAAGGTTACAAAATTTTATACAAATACTTCATAAACAGCTTCATGAGAGCATCTCTTGTCATTTTCCATTGTATTTACTACTTGTTTTCAGTTTATAGAAAAATATTTACTACACTGCCTTTTAAACATCATTAAAAAGATATCATATGAATTCAGCAATCAAGTAGTAGTATCAGGGCCAAAAGTTTTTGTGCTCTGTGTCCTCTGACATGCAAACACGTTGCACAGAGGGTAGCCTTGTAGACAGTGTGATGTCATAGACTTAGGTGCCAGCTTCTTTTTTCATTGCTATAAATGTACCTCTTCAGGGAAGGCTGAGGTGTTTGTGTTCCTCTTGGAGCTATATGCCTCAGCATGGCAACGCCAGTGTTTGGAAAGGACAGGGGTATGAATTGATTGCTGCTTCTTAGTTTATTCTTTCACTTTTACTCATTGTTTCTAATGCTAGTGTTACAGGAACTAGTTGAGATAATTTTATATAATGACAAGGAAGTGATGTGGGAAGGAAGCAGGATGCAGGGAAGGCATTCCCTTCAGCAGGGAAGGAGCAGGGATGGGAAGAGTAGAATCCTTTGTTATACTCTGGCTTTGTCTAGGATCTGGCAGCAAGAAACTGGTCATGTTTCCTCCTTAGACGATACTTCTTAAGTGTTTGTCAGGGGCACAGTATGGCCGAATGACCTCCAGTGGTAAAAGGCTGAGTCGTGGAAGACGGAAGGTTAGGTTAAGTGGACCCGGACTTCACCCTGACCCAGCAGAACATTTCTTATATTCTGTTCTTACAGAAAAGGAGAGTAAATTACCAAGTAATTCACCAAGACAGTGACAGAGAAGGGAAGACTCACTAAAAATTTGTGTATGTGGCCAAACCTCTCTTCCTTTGCTCTCTGCAGTAAAAGTGGGGGACTGGAAAACTAAGTGCGGTCCCTCCAAAGCTTACAGAATGTGAGGTACGTGGAAATTTTCATGACTATTAGTAGGCTGCAATGTTTGAAAGGCCACAAGAACCAAATAATGTTTGAATAAGGTAAGACTTCTTTTGGACCTGGAGTATTCATGTTTATTTTCACTGAGGGTTTATAGGAATTATTGCTTCTGTGACCTGCTTGGGAGTTTAGATCAAAGGACCAAAGTCCCCTAGCTCTAACATCGACCCTTAGGGAAAGAACAGAAAAAATAAGGCAGCTATAGAGTGATCCTTCCCATGGTATAATTTCCCAGCTCCCAGCAATCAGAGTTTTAGTGATTTTCTTCTTCTGAGCCAGAGGTTGCATCTCGGCTTTCATGTTTAATAACCAATGATGTACATCTCGTCTATGAATTTGCCGAATGCTTTTTTAAATCCAGATGAAGTTTTGTCCTCTGCCTGATCCTGTAGGCAACAAGTTTTACAATTTAATGATATATTATATAAAAAGTACTTCCATTTGTTTTAAACCTGCTTTGTTTTTCAGTAGAGCAAATACTGACAGTAATAACACCGCTTTGTTAGCGTAAGTGCACACACCTTAGGAGTTTCTGCTGGCAGAGCTATGTTGATTAGGGGTCACTTCTTGGCTGTGTCAAAAGCTATGTTGGCAAAAAAGAGAGATACACCCTAACTTAGGCAGGCTTCCAGGAAGAATAAAGGGGCAGCTTGCATTCTCCCCATATAGTGAGGGATTTTGGCACCTGGTCTGCACTTGACTTGCATTCTAAGGTTGTTGAGAAAACCCTATTCTTGTGGTGGAATTCAGCTACTTGATCGCTTTTGTTTCAGACCTATATGTGTATCTTTGCCTTTTTCTGAGCCTCTTGCAGCTACTTAACCGGGAAAAAAACATGCTTATACAGCGAATGTTCGACTGTTTGACTGTTAATGTAATAGTATGGCTAAATGAGGTTAACCCTGTGCCTTCTGTTCCTTTGCCAATGCACTGTAATGTGATTTCCTTCCCTATGGTGGCCTTCCTCAGAAACCTTTTTTGTAAATAATTTTGAGGTGATCAGCTGGTCTTGGCTCATGAGCACCCAGAGAAAATAGCAATCCTGAAATCACGTGTTTGCTCCTTCACTTACCATACCTCTGTTTATATCAGGGAGCAATATTGATCCATAGCTGAAAGTACTGAAACTTTCTGTATGGATGACATGTTTATTGTCCTTTTTCATATTTGTGAAATTGGTCTCTTGAGAACTCTTTTCTTTCTCTTGGGCTTAGACATCCCACTTCTGTCTTTCACAGGAACTCAGGTACACCTAATCCACAGGCCAGTTAGTTTTCATCAGTTTTTCTGTTAAAATATAGCCTGATTAGATGACCTTGTTGTTTTCTGTAGGTGTTTTTAACTTTCACTGCTTTACCTCCAAGCGTCATTTTATTTCCTTATTCTTCATGTAAGTCTTTTAATTTGCCTTGTTTCAGTTCATTTTCATTAGGTAAAAAAAATGAAGAATTTGCCTCTATGTACACCTGCACACAGAATCCTCTGTGTTTATGTGTTGTGATGGCCTGTTCCCCCTTGTGTGCCTTGTCCAGTTCTGGCTGTCCTATGTCAAAAAAAAAAAAAAGAAATAGAAGCAGTCCAAAAACAAGTGGCAAGAATCATCAGAGTCATGGAAAGATTTGAATGTGAAAGAGTAAAATGATGAGTGCGGTTATGTTTACGGAGAGAAAAAAATGAGGGAACATGACAGTTAGTTACATACCAAAAAATGGACGGTGCACAGATAAAAAATCAGGCCCCCATATTTACTTTTTTGATTACAAAAAAAACCCTGAAATATGTTCAGTAAAAGTATTTACTTCAGTCAGTTTTAAATTTATTACTTTTCAGCAGAACATGGAGTAATATGCACAGGTTAATATTTGGGGTATTGTATGGTAATAGAGAATGCTCAGGGGTATTGCATGAGTAACAAGTAACGAGGTACATGAAACCAGTGTTAAAGATGGTCAGGCTTTAAGCCTTAGTCTCTCCCTCCCAGGTAAATCTGTGTGACCCTACTACCTTCCTGGTTCAGCTCCAGGGCTTCAGAAAGAAACTTTCTCGTTTTGGGAGGTTTGTTATTGCCTGCACTGGAGTTTGTTAGCATTTCTTTTGAATGGTGAAGTCATTGGATAGCCTTGTCAATAAAAGGATGCTGAACTATATCTGCTCTGCTGTGGTCTGGTAACATCTTGGCTAGAAAAGAAATATATGAAGGATTTTGACCACTGTGAATGATAAGTAAGAAGTTAAGGAAACGGAAATCTTCCTGAATGATGAAGGTGTATGTCTGTAAGACAGACTGTGGCATGTGCCTTAGCATGCCCTAGTGTTTATTTGTTACACTGTCAGCTAGAGAGCACATGGACGAGTTACTCTTCAGCAGCACCCACATGTGAGTGAACACAGTCAGCTTTCCAGAAAAGAACCTCTGTGACTGTTACAAAAGGTAATACATTCTGGTTCATCAGATCAACTTTGTGGGGCTCCTGAATGATTTTCCTGGAGACAGTAGTGGTCTAACAACCAATGAGCTTGTGATTTCTAGCAGAACTGCATCTGCAGGCAGAATTTACAGGGTTCCTCTACAGAAACCGAAAACTGGACACTGCCAGCAGAGTCTCTGCACAAAGGCATTTTAATTTTTTTTTTTTTTTTTTTTTTGGAATGAAGATATTTGCGCTGAGGTTGAACATGAAAGTACCTGATACTGCGCTATTTTTGACAGATAACTTGAGGTACAACTTGCATATTCTGAGGAAATACAGGAAATAGAGACATCTTTAGATGGGCTGAACTTTCTGTATAGAGCTTTATTCTTTACTGTGCTCTTGGTCTTTTTACTTTTTATTTATAGAATAGACATCTTGGACCTTTGTTTACACTTTCAGACTGGTTGACACAGGCACACTCCATAAGCGGATTTAGAGACTGTAGTGTGACTTTGTCAGAGATCTTCTGCACTTCAGGTCTGGGAATAGGATGTTAAAAAAGGCATGAATCCCGCATGAAATATCTGTCATTAGCAAAGATGTCTGCTTCCATTACTTGCATTTGTGTCATGCTTTGAAGTCTTTCCTGAAGAAACACGTGCTCTCTAGCTGACAAAAGCACTGCTGAAACTTACCACAATGTTAAACATCTGTGCTCTCCCCTTATTTTACTCAGCAAACGTATGCTTTTGAAAGCTGAGAAAAAATAAGGGCATAGTAGAGAAGCAGAAATATGCTGAGCTGACATTAGTTTTGAAAGGATAGTGATAAAATGTAAATCCATCCTTAGAGTAGAACTGTTCTTCCAGTTTTCACAGGAAAATTTTTCTATTAGCTCTGAGGAAAAGCAAAGTCTAAATATTCAAAGTAAAATTACTCACCCTGCAGACATGTAGCTAAGCAGGTCCAAGGACTCATTGGAATTTAAATTAGTGTAAGCTTTAAATTACTAAACATCCCTTCTTTTTCCCACTGCACTGAATGACTTCTTCTGAAGAACACTTTCAGCTGTGTAAGTGGGCAGATCCCATTCTGGCTGACTTGACCAGAATGAGGGACTTAAATGGAAGTTCACATTTTGCAGTCAGTCTCTCAAGGTGTCATCATGTGCTTAAAGCAGTTTTAACTGTGGATACTCCAGATGCCATGATCTACACTTGATGGTCACTATCAAGTAATCCATGTGATTAATACAATGGGCAAAGCAGCACTCTTTTATTCATAATATAGAGCTATTATTAGTGTCTGCTTCTAAGCAACCACATGTGAGGCCCCATGATGTGATTAATCAGGCATTCCAGCTGCTTTTGAGTGATCCCAGCACGGACAACTGAAAGCAGGAGGAATTCTTCTCCAGTATAGCACAGTTTATGACATCCTGTTATGCAGGCTGAAATGAGCTCCGATGTTCCAGTGAAAGAAAGCTAAACACTTTGTGAGGGAATGTACATAATCACTAAGAATTTGGCAAGGACAAAAGCCAAATCCAGGGCCGTTGATTTGACAGTCTTATGTCTCATCCAAAGTCTGCTGTTCTAATGTTTCTTCTTTCCTAAATTATGTATATATTCCTGGCCTGGTAGAAGGTACACAGTACAGGTCTTCTAAAGCACGGCTGAATTTGGGGAAAAGCAGAACTGTGCTGCAGTTTCTGATTTTACAGGTTACATCTATTCTTTTTTTCTCTGCCTACACAGCAGTTTAGATGATCAGAATTTTTTTAAAGTTTTTGATTTCAAAAAACATCTCAGGTGTGTGGATTCCCAGAGCAAAAACTATAGAAAAGATCATGACATAATCCAAGACTTTCACCTAAAATTATCTTCAAGCAAACCTGCTTACAAGTGAAGGAACAGATAACATAGATTACATGTTAAGCAGAACCCAAGAAAAGAAATACACGTCACTGACATTGTGTTTTCTGGGCTTATGTGTACATTTGTGCTATGTTGATTTATGCTACATATGCACGTGTGGTTGTAAAGCTGGCCAAAGCATTCATTGTAGACAAATATGGAGTTTGAGAATTGATCTCAAATCCACTTTTTCATTATTTGATCAAAATAAATTGATGATTGAGTGACATACAATAAATATTGTATTTATAGAACTGAAAGAAACTATTGAGCCAGTGATTCTGCTCCCCTGCTACCTAAAGCAAAAGGGTCATAGTATTATTGGATGGAAGTGGAAGCTGTTTGTGACGAACTGTCAATGTTATTGGATCATCTTTCCCTATATTCTGTTTTTTAGGTCTGAAATGCCACAGGGTAATTTTGCTGCAGGCAAATTATTTTAATGCTAAGGGCAGTCCTGTTCCTGCCATTCTAAACTCAAACTGAACAGTCCTCCTTAGTCCAGCACATCCTCAACTTGTCCAATCTGTTTTTGAGGTGGGGCGGTGCCAATTTATGCTCTCTAGTAATACAATGTTACACCCAGGCTGATTAAATAAACATAACAGTTTCTGTACATGGTTGTATTCAAGAAAACACATTAAAGCAAGTGATGCAAGTGAGAACGCCTGTCTCCTAGAGTAAAGATGTGAAATCTTGTTCAACAGCAAACTACCTGATGAGCCGAGCGTTACCTCCAAAGAAGAAATCAGATCACAAATTCTTTTGAGCCCAGCACATATCTTCTTGGTAGTTATAGGAGACTAGAACAAGTGGAAGAACTCTCACCACACTGGTAAAGAAAGGTATTCAGAAAGTTTATTGTGACAACAATCAGCATATTTGATATTGTTAACAACAGCACATTTCTGCTGATGGTTACCACTTTACATGCTTTTATTACAAAAGTGGTTGAACGAAGAACCAACTGCATTATTTTAATAGAATCACTTCACATTAATGAAAGTTGTGTTGATTTTGGTGACACACAGTTCTTAAAAGGAAACATCCACTTTTCACAGTTCTTCTATCAGGCCCCACGTGAAGATGCATTCATTTAATTAATTACAATATAAATTTATTTATTAGTGTGTTGCATTTCATTATTTTTTTTCTCATTTTTATTTCACACATAATATACATAGCGTATGTGTCTACTTTTTACAGGTTAAGTACCTGCAGACATTTCGGGTGACGCACAAATAGGTAGTGGAAGGAAATGGAGGGAAGGAGTCGGCTAGTAACCAAACTCCTGGAAGTAATTTCACAGTCTTTTGCATGTTTTGGTCCACAGCATGGTCATCTGCAATGCAAGCAGAACTGCAAAGCAGACAGCCTAGATGCCTGCCCTTTAAAAAAAAAAATCAGTTACACATATCTTCATGTTATTTAAGTATTTTTTTCTGAAAAAAAAGAGCAGTTTGTCAAACATTTAAGGTTGACAGGCAAGTCATGTTGTTGCAATGCAGATAAACACTGTCAGGAGTGACACTGGCTGTGTCACTATGTGCAGCATTAGCCAGAGAATTTGAGAAGACAGGCTCATGAAAAAAAAATGAATGTTGTCAGACAACCCTGAATTTTTTATTATTAAAATCTTGAGTGAATTTAGTGCTCATGAAAGTGAGGGACTAAGCTTCTCCACACATCCTTTTCAATACATCTCAGTTCTGACCTGCAGCACCCTTGCTATTCTAGTTATGGGCCTTGAGCAGAGATTACTCACCATGTCAGATTGTGGTAGTTTTCTGAAATGGATGGCTTAAAACTTAAATGAGATCACTGAACATATTTTTATTTGAACCCAACCACGAGTTAAGCCCAGGCCCTCAAAGATGACGAGCACTCACCAATTAAGTATGTACACTACTATACCCCCCTCACAGTTAAAACGAGAATTTCTCAGTTGTGTGTTGTGGGTGCTTTTACTTCTACTTGTGGAAATTGATAATTCCCATTCTGGTAGGAGGTTAGTTCTGTGAGCTGGTATTTTTGGGATTTATTCATTGGAGCATTTGTCCTGAAAGAGCCTTCCAGAAAGCTGTATCTCTGTGTGCTATGGAAATGTCTTTTTGCAAGATGTCATATTCAAAACATGAGTTCTCAGAGCATTTCATTATCCAAGAGGACTCAGTTTCTACTACTAAGCGAACAAGTGTTATTCAAGAGGAATGAGGTCTAAGAGGAGCTGTTCTCTGCATAAATTGGGTGTGGGAGGCTCCAGTCCCTGCAGACACCTCTGGGGAATGGTCATAGGTGCTCCTGACAAGTCTTGGTTTTACGGGTTCAATCTGCGGTGTAACCGTGAGGGAAATGGACTGCAGCTAAGCAAAGATTAGCAGCATTTGCCTCTCTTATTCATCAAATCCAGTTCCCTTATGAGGAAAAGTGTTGAGGAGATGTGTGGGTGGCATTGCAACAAGCAGCTCTGTGATTGCCCCTGCAGAAGTCACGGCCGGAGGATTGCTGCTGTGGCTGCTGGAAGAACAAGCTCGAAGACCCTGTGATGCAGAGGCCCTGGCTCATGCGTTATGTGTCTCAATGCAGAGCCTAAATCCACTTAGGCAAGCATGGAGTGAAAATATCATTGCCTTTACAGTGAGAGCCGAAGGCTACAACAAATCTAAATGCCATAGCTCCATCAAAATATACACTCAAAGCCATCTTGACATCGAGGGTATGAAGTTGAGAATGACATTGAGAATGAGATTTTAGGAAGAGTTAATCTCACTCTTCATGCAGATATAACTGCACTTTAAAAGGATTGTAGTGCCTTTATAATATTTTTGTAATCTTTGGAAGGTTGGGAAACTTTTCTTCTTTCCTCTTTCTGAGAAGCTGTGAATTCTTAGGACATGAATACTTTTTCTGTGATAAAGACATAGGCTAATTACAATGTCCACCAATTGGCAAAAGAGAAAGTCATCTACCTGGAATACCTCTGACAACTTAGCTTTTAAGGAAATAGATACATACTCATCCACATTACTCAAGGAAGTATCTGCAGGAAGATGCTTCAACGTCCTCTTTAGTAATGTCAATAAGAGGAGTAAAAGCATAGAAGGACTAAATGAAAGGTAGGCCATTTTATGTAGGGCGTACCTGTGCAAATTTCTTCACTGTAATCCTGTCCTGTACTGCAACTAAAGCTACAGTACTTATTTCAAATTACATTTCTTTCCTGCTTTTCAATACACTTAAGATTTCAGATGTGCCCAAATCTAAAGCCTGCCATAAACTGTAAGAGAATGCTGTAACCTGTTAATTATTGAGCACTTTGAGAAGACAGTGCTAAGTTTTTAAATAAAAGAAACCAGTTGTCCTTGTAAGTCTCCCATTGCTTGGCTGGAGTCCATTACTTGCAGGAGGTGCTGCTCTTAGCACCTGATTTATTATTAGTTTCAGTGGAGTTACACTGTTTTGCAATTCTGATAGCTCCATTAGAAAATTGTGATGTGACATTAAAATTTTAACGGGCAATGCTCTGTTTGCATTTTGTCCCACTTAGCATCAGAATGCCAGAGATGAGCAAGGAAAGAATATTAAGCATTTGTAAAATACTTTCACAAAAGCTGAAATTCCAAGGATAAAGAACAGACAAGAAGAATGATAAAAAAGATTAATTTTTTAAAAATCAAACCCTGTTCATCTTTTATATTTATTACTATTTTTATTATACTGAAATATTCAACATTTACCAAATTAAGGCTGCATGTTTCTGCTCTGTGGTTGTTAAGTCTGACCTCTGTCAGCACAGAACACTAAAACTGTCCTAGATCTGGTGAGATTTTGTGAGTGTAAATATAATCGAATTCTCAGAAACAATAAATTGTATTTATACATCACTACTGAACTTTCTTATACTTTCACTACATTGTTTTCCAGTCTATCAAAATGTCGGGGACAGTTTGCTTTCTTTATTTGATTATTTTGACTTTCAGAACACTTTTTATTTCTGTAACATAACATTTTTTTTTTATTACTGGTTCTAGGTGGGTATATATAATACCTGCATAATTTTTAAAATGCTTCCTTCCAAAGTGACCATAAATGGGTATTTTACTCTGCAGAATCCCTGATAAAAACATCTCTCACTACCACCAATAGGGATAGAGAGGGTGGAGTGGGTAGACTTTGAAATTTCCTTTTACAAGTACAAATCCTCAGGCAAAACAAACAAAATTATTTCAGATTAAAAAAAATACAGACAGAGATCATAAGAAAAAATCTAATGTCTGTAGAAGGCTGTGCTTCAGCAAACTAGGTATATGTTGGTATGTTTGCTTATTTTTTAAGTTTTCCAGTACCAAAATGCATGTTTAAATGATTGCATTTGACAAAGGAAAGACAAGGAAAAATGGTGCAGCATCTTTAATTTATCAGTTTACATGAGATGCAGGCAATAGCCTGTGGGTACCAGATTGTGATTTTTCTACTCAAGTACGTTCTCATGTTTTACTGATGAGCTATATGCCAGACGCTTGTGTTCTGTATAGTAAGAGTTTCATGGAACATCTGCTTCAATTGCTTTATCTCTTGTTTTGTTTTGTCACTAAACTCACTTATACTACAGAAGCACAGACGGTAAAAGAAGCTACTTTAATTCAATAGCATATCAAGAAGGTAGATTCTCTAATGCTTGTAATACAGCTATTTACGTCTAATGCTTTCCATTGCACCAAAAGTGGTATGACAATTGACACAATATTCTGTCCTACTTCATAGGATACATAGTTTTCTGACCTACTGATAGGTTTTTTAACTAGAAAAGCTGCATATGCATATATCTATTTGTACCTTTGTGCAGCTGCAGACAGAATGCCGTATAGTGAGGTGTATCTGCATACCTGTATCTGCAACTGTATGTACAAAACACTGATGAAAAACTACATAGAATCACCAGAATAGTAACATTTTCCCCATTCCCGAAGTCATGTATCACAAAAAAAAGCCAACAGAGCAAGTAAGTCAATAAGGTGAGAATAGCTTTGACTTGTTACTGTGCTTTATCATTTACATAGTAAATGGCACTGGATGTCTTGTGTGTGTTAAAAGTGGAAGGATAAAATGGTTTACAATGACAGAGAACATTATATGGGAAGTTAAAACAACATACATCACCCTTTGTCAGTTTCCTAAATATTTTTTCTTGTCCCGTTTGACAGTCTTGGCTATTCAGTGATTGTGAAAGGAGTATCAGGATTTGGGGGTTCCAGTTTCACTTTGAATTGCAGTATAGTGGTCAAACTTGTCTGCAAAAATTGTTGATTAACTGTATGAAAATGCAATGCTAATTTTTTTTTTTAAACCTGAAACTGTGTCTACAGGACAAGACCTTTACAATATTCTCTAACAGTTTCACAAAATAAATGCAGGAAGGAAAAAAAAGAGAGAAGCTTTGTGAAAAAAGGACAAATAGGATAAACATCCTTCCCACAAACCTTTCTTACAGCCTTTCTCATATATTTGTTCTGAAGAAATGCTGAAGATTATTGATGCGACGAGGAAGGCCAAGGCTCACCTGGAATTGAAGCTGGCAAGGGATGTCAAAAACAACAAGAAGGGCTTCTTCAACTACATCAGCAGCAAAAGGAAGGCTAGGGACAACGTGGG